>PVMS01121330.1_pt1 | contig 11080 bp, 9 predicted proteins | sample 1853461 | NCBI WGS metagenome assembly PVMS01 (sample SAMN08582032, study PRJNA380276) | Marine sediment metagenome, whole genome shotgun sequencing project. | isolation source: ocean sediment barecode stripped | collected 2017
GTTCGGTTGACCAGGCGACTTACGGATAGAGAGGATCCGCCGTCGCTGACCGCCGCGCCGCTCAGGTTAATGTTCTGCGCGGACGATGGGTCCGGTGCCCACTTTGGTGCCCAAACCAGGATCAAGTACCGTCACGCTAGAGCACCTACCGGGTCGGAAATCCGACGCACTACTTGCTCTTGCGTTATCTTGAGTTACGTAGGATTGTAAAATCTGTTCACTGAAAATCCGCGTGTCGGTGGTTGATGGGCTGCGGGCCGTCCATGGCCCTTGCCCTCACTTCGTTTGCGTTTCACGCGACCAAAAGAGTTTCTCTTATCAACGTCATGAAAATGGTAACGTCGGCAAGGCGATAAGGAGAATAATAATGCGACGATTTGATCTTGCGATTTTGCTGGGGTTTCTTGCTTCCCCGGTGTTCTCAGGGCCAATTCCTGGCCACCATCTGCCGACAGGCGCCGAGCAGGCCGTTCGCGACCGACAGGTAGATGTCACGCGACTCACTGCGGATCTCACGATCGATATGAAGCGGCAGTCGCTTGCTGGATCGGTGACGTTAGCGTTTATGCCATTGCAGGCGGGGTTGGATGTGCTGACCCTGGATGCTGCTGATCTCGCAATCGATGCCGTGGAATTCGTCCGGGCGGAATCATCGACAGAGCTGGAATTTTCGGTCGAGGATCGGAAATTGCAAATTTTCATGCCCGCGGGACTTGAAGCTGGCGGCGATCTTGCTGTTCGCATTACCTACACTGCCAGACCGAATACCGGCTTATATTTTTTTGAGGAAACACAAACCAGAACGGCGGAGGCCTGGAACTATGGCGAGGGTGGGCGTCATTACAACTGGTTACCAATGTACAACGACACCAATGAGCGATTCGCAGTGGATTTTCGTATTACCGTTGACGAGCCGTATGTCGTACTCGGAAATGGCGTGCAACAGGAAACGAAAAAGAACAGCGATGGCAGCCGGACTTTTCACTGGCTGCAGGATGAGCCGATTCCCAACTATCTCCTGGCCCTGAATATTGGCCAGTTCGTTGAGGTGCCGTTGGCCGACGCCGCAGTGGGCCAGCGTAAAATCCCGCTCAGCGTTTGGACGCATGCGGGTGACGAGGAATCTGCGGCATTTAGTTTCGGCAAAACGCCGGAGATGGTCGAGTATTTCTCAACGCTGCTTGGCTATGACTACGCTTGGCCGAAATACGATCAGATGACCTTGAGAAATTTCTGGGGCGCAATGGAAACTACCAGCATGGTTGGTTTCACCGAGGGTGCGCTGCATTACGAAGGTGGGCTCACGGACGATGCGCCGCAACTCGACGAGGCATTCCCAACGTGGACGACCGAAGATACGATCGCTCATGAGCTTGCACATCACTGGTTTGGCGACCTGGTTACCTGCAGCTCGATTGCCTCTCTTTGGTTGAATGAATCGTTTGCGAGCTACATGCACACAGTCTGGAACGGCCATGCTTATGGTGAGGACGATCTCACCTATCAACGCTGGCGTTATCTGCAAAGCTACCTGGGCTACATCGCAAAGACCGGCGAGGTTCGCCCGCTGGAGTATTTCAACTACGACGTGTCCGATGATATGTACACGACCGAAATTACCTACCTGAAAGGCGCACTGGTGCTGCACCTCTTGCGGCATACGCTAGGCGACCAGGACTTCTATCGTGGTGTCAATAGTTACCTTGAGACGCATGCATTCTCTGAGGTGGATTCTTTCGATTTCCAGCGCTCAATGGAAGAAGGGTCAGGTCAGAATTTAAACTGGTTCTTCGAGGACTGGATCCGTGGCGGTGGCGGGTATCCGGCATTAAGCGCGACTTATCTGTGGATTCCGGAGCGCAAGCAACTCGACCTGACCATAACGCAGGTACAGGCGATCCAACCATTCGAATCCTATTTCGATGTACCGGTCGAGGTCGAGATTGTCACTGCCAGCGGCTCGCGCGTGCACACAGTCCGTTTGCATGAAGAGGAATTGAATATTGCATTGCCTGCTGACAGTGAACCGCTGATGGTCGTTGTCGACAAGGGGAACTGGCTGATTGCCGAAATTCACCTGGAAAAACGGCTGGGCGAACTCCTCTACCAGCTGCAACACGGCGACCTCGCGGCGGCACTCAGGGCGGCTCGGCAGCTTGCTGATGACCATAGCCAGGATATCGAAGCCATCGAGGCACTCGCAGCAGTGCTGGCGGATCGCGATGCCCATTGGGGCCTCCGGCAGGAAGCAGCGACGGACCTTGGTGCTATGGGTGGCAGCGTAGCAGTTGCGGCGCTGGTCTCCGTTCTCGACGATCCCAACAGCAGAGTTCGCCGCGCGGCCGTCATTGGCCTCGGGCAGGCTGGTGGTAAGGCAAGCGCGATTGCGCTTGAGAAAGCGATTAATGCCGATCCAGCAGAGGAGGTCATCGGCGCGGCAGCGATTGCCCTTGGAACAATACGTGCAACATCTGCCCGGGCCATCCTTGTCGCACAGCTCAATCGCGATTCGCGTTACTACGATGTCATACGTCACAGCGCGTTACTGGGCCTGGCCGAGCTTGAAGACGAATCATTGGCGCGAACGTTCGAGCGCTTTGTCGATGGGTCGTTTAACCACGATGTCCGTACGGCCGCTATTGAAGGTTGGGCAAGATCGGCACCTTATGATGGGACGCTACAGCCTACCCTGAACAAGCTTGTGCATGACCCGGATTTCGGAATTCGTGGCACGGCGTTGGAAAAATTGGGCGAATTGCATCACGCAGATGATCTCGATTTTCTGCGTGAGTACGCTGCGACAGCCGTAGACCCAAACCTGCAAAAATTAGCTCGTGAGGCTGCGGAGACTATTGCTGGTTTTGTGGTGGACAAATAGCGGACGGCTATTTGAGGCGCCATCAATTTTAATGAATTGGTGGAGCCGAGGAGGATCGAACTCCTGACCTTCGCATTGCGAACGCGACGCTCTCCCAGCTGAGCTACGGCCCCACGTGGAGTGGATAGTTTGTATCGAAACAGCAATCGTCCACCCCGTCAAAGCAGCGAAATCATCAATCAATTCCTCGTCCCAGGCCCCCTGCACCTGGAGCGATTCAGCTGCGCCCTTGATGGCCCAGTAGTGTGATGTCCGTCACAAAACGGACTGTGATGGGTCTCACACGTTCAACTAATTGACATAACGAGCACGATCAACTTTGCTACTTTCGCTGCTGTATTGTCCACTCGCATCAATATCCAAAACATGAACCGGATTCTTCATTGGCTGACCGTGAAACTGTCGCGCCCGACCGTGACAGACACTACCGACCAGCCTGATTCCGACGACGAAGAACGCGGTTTCAGCGAAGAGGACAATCCAGTCGAGCCTGTCACGATCGGCGACCTCCAGACCAATATTGATGCTTTGACGCCGAATACTTACCTTGACGCGACGGGCGATACTCAGCCGGAGCTGGAGATCATCAAAAGCGATTCACCGATTTCCAATTTGTCGGAAAATTTCGATCCCTACGACAGCGGTAGTTTCAAAGTTCTGAAAAAGTAGACGGGCCATCCCTGGCCCTGACTGATCCTTGTTAGCAGGCCTAATTGAGAGGCTTAATTGAGGGCTTAATTGAGGACACCCATCAAATTCCAGCCGGCTCAATGGGGCGCCATCATTCTTAAAGTCATTTCTTAATGAAAAGTCGAGAAATGTAAACCAGAAAATTGTGGGTGCCCTTGAATTGGCAGCGCGGTTCCGGGCAACAGGTCATCTTGTAATCCGGCCAGCAGGAATCGCGATAAGATCACTTGCATGGCCACTCTTTTTTACTATCACGATCCAATGTGTAGCTGGTGCTGGGGATACCGGCCTACTGTGCAAAAGCTGTTTTCCTCTTTGCCGGAGGGCGTAACGCGTACTGGCATTGTGGGTGGCCTCGCACCGGACAGCGACCAGCCAATGCCTGAGGCACAACGCGAAGCGATTGCCGGTCACTGGCGGCGCATCGAGGATCTGCTTGGGACCGAATTCAATTATGATTTCTGGACGAAGTGCGAGCCTCGCCGATCAACTTATCCGGCGTGCAGAGCAGTTATCGCAGCAGCAAAGCAGGGATGTGAAGAGGAGATGATTCTCGAGATTCAGAAAGCCTATTACCTTGAAGCCCGAAACCCGTCAGACATCGATACGTTGCAAATCCTGGCCGAACAGCTCGGGCTCAATGCAGAGACCTTCAGGAAAGACATTGCGTCCAGTGATACCGAGGCGGAACTGCAACGGCAGATCAGTTTCGCTCGGGCATCAGGTGTGTCCGGGTTTCCGTCGCTGGCCGTGGAAACGAATGGGCAGCTAGTGCCAATCAATGTTGACTACAAGAACTGCGAGGTTTCTCTGAAGCAGATTGAAAGGGTATTGGGTTAGTTTTTCTTCCGCAGGTGTTATGCCTTGTAAGACGACTATACAATATTCCTTCGTCGATTCAGTCCCGGAACGGATCTTCAGGGTTGTCTTTTACAAAATAGTAGAGCAAAAATCCGACCGCCGCGAAGGCCAACAAGAGGATACTCAGGCCGACGAGTCCCAAAGAAGCGAAACCACCTTGAACGTAAATCGACAAGGACGCCACCAGCGCAAAAACGACCAAGGCAATTCCGAAATTGCGCCACTTCTCGGGACTCATCCCTGTCTCTGAATCAGGTCGGGATCGGAATGGGTCATCACTTCTAACGTGCCCAGGCAGAATTGTACATAGAGGTTCCAATACCCCACCCTAATCCAGCAGAAAACCCGATTGCGGCGCCAATGAGCCCGAATCTTGATGCGCCTATCGCAGAGCCGGTGAAAGCAGACCCGAAGATAGAGCCTGCCATGCCACCTACTGCACCGCCCCGAAACGCATAACTATCCATCAAATCACCGCCACTAACCATATGAATCTCATCAGGTGTCAGTTCCCGAATACCACTCTGTTTTGCATGGACCATTGCTCACTCTCCTTGTGAAGGTCTGTTCGCAGGATATGCCAGCCATATGGCTAGCACTGTTTCAACAAGACTAATTCAGGTCGCCCGGCAATGTCGAACATCATATCTGTATGGAAAGTCGAGTAATGAAAGTCAGAAAATTGTGGGTGCCCCTAAATCGGGACATGTCCTTCATCCCGGATTTATGTCCTCCGAGGTCGCTCGGCATTGCGTGTTGGCGCGTATAATGTCAGTCGCTGCTACGCGAGAGTGGAATTCGACGAGTCGATTAGGGAGCCGATCTGGCCATGCACTGGATACCTATCATAGTAGGCGGCCTGGTCGGCTCATGGTTTGGTTCGCGCGGCGGTGCGTTCCTCGGATTTGGGGCCGGTGCCGCACTTGGGTACCTTCTCGCTCAGCATCGTTCCCTGCAAGACAAAGTAAAGGCACTCAGCGCTCAGATCGAGCGGTCGACCGACACCCGGCAGCCCGCGGCAACAGCGGCCCGAATATCTGAACCTGAACCGCCTTCGGAGCAGCCCCTGGCTGCACCTCCGGTGACTCCTGCCCCGGCTCATGTGGTGAAGAAGACGGTCGAGCAACCAGCGTCGGCAAGGCTGCGTTCTCCCGGTACGCTTGATCGGATAATAGAGATGGCGAAACGCTGGCTGACGACCGGCAATGTGCCGGTCAAGCTCGGCGTTATCGTTTCCTTTTTTGGTGTCGCTTTTCTCCTGAGGTATGCCGTCGACCAGGGATTTATCGTTCTTTCAGTCGAAGCACGCTACCTCGCCGTTACTGCGGTAGCGGGCGTATTACTTGCCATCGGCTGGCGACTTCGCAAAAAGCTCCCCGTTTATGCATTAAGCCTGCAAGGTGGCGGCATCGGCATGCTGTACCTGACGATTTTCGCCGCCTTCCGGCTACACGAGATCCTGCCGGCACCCTTCGCTTTTGTTCTCCTGCTTGCATTGACCGGGTTCACGGGCGTTCTTGCGGTCCTGCAAAACGCCATGATGCTCGCCATCCTGGGAACAGTGGGTGGCTTTCTCGCGCCGGTACTGGTTTCGACTGGCGCCGGTAATCATGTCGCGCTGTTCAGTTATTACCTGTTGTTGAACGCCGCGATCGTCGGCATCGCCTGGTATCGAGCGTGGCGAATTCTAAATGTGCTTGGGTTCGCGTTTACTTTCGGTGTTGGCACGTTTTGGGGCTATGAGTATTACCGACCGGAATTATTCGCCAGCACGGAACCGTTTCTTCTGGCGTTCTTTCTTTTTTACCAGGCAATCGCAATTCTCTTCGCATTTCGTCAACCGCCGGAACTTCGAGGTATCGTTGATGGAACGCTGGTATTCGGCACACCGGTAATCGCGTTCGCGCTGCAGTCACAGCTGGTTGAAAACACGGAGTACGGTTTGGCAATCAGCGCTATTACTCTAGCGGTATTTTATAGCCTGGTTGCAAGCTGGCTGCAGCGAACGCAAGGCAAGCAGATGCGCCTCCTGATCGAGTCGTTCATCGCGCTTGGTGTAGCGTTCGCAACCATCGCGATTCCGCTGGCACTCGATGACCGCTGGACCGCGGCAGCATGGTCCCTCGAAGGTGCGGCCCTGATCTGGATCAGCGTCAAACAGCAGCGGCTACTTGCGAAGCTTGCAGGGACCGCGTTGCTGGGTGCCGGAGGCGCGGCTTTCATAAAGTATGGCTGGAGCCATGACCTGGGGCTGCCGGTTTTGAACGGAAACTTTGTCGGCGGCATGCTGATCAGTGTCGCCTCGTTGTTCTCCGCGCGTTACCTTGCCGCGGACAAAAACCCGATCCGCGCGCAATCTTTTTTGTCAGCACCATTGTTGCTTTGGGGCATTGGTTGGTGGGGTGGCACCGGCTCGATGGAAATTGCGGATCGCGTCAGCAGCAGTAGCCAGTTGCATATTTTTACGGCATTCATCGCGATCAGTGTCGGGGGTCTGGCGTGGCTTGGGCGGCGTTATGAATGGACCGCGGCACGACGCTCAACGCTCGCTTTTTTGCCGATACTTCCGCTAGTCGCAATCCTCTACCTGTTCCAGCACGAACATTTGCTCGCAGGCATTGGTACGCTCTCTTGGATGCTTGCGGCGGTTGCACACTTTGGCCTGCTGCGCGTATATGACAATGGTCGTGGCCGCGTTGAATCCGTCTGGCATTTCGCCGGCGTGTTGTTTCTTGCCGCAATCATGGCCTACGAAGTTTACTGGCGCATGTCCGAGGCCGTACTTGGCGATGTCTGGGCTGGCAGTGGCGCCATACTGGTGCCCGCGCTGGCGGCAATATTCATCATGTTGATGCGCCAGAACATCGCATGGCCACTGCAGCGATACTGGAGCGCATACCTGGCTGCTGCCGGAGTCTTGATTGCCGTTCAATTACTGGCAGTCGCCGGTGCCGGTATCGATGTTCCGGGTGATCCCCATCCGCTTCCCTACATTCCCATCCTGAACCCGTTTGATGTATTGACGATCATCGGACTGGGAGTCGCGCTGCATCTGATCGTCTCTCTAAAGGCAACCAGCGGCTGGACACGACCAGGACGGTTCCGTCTCGCCATCATTCTGTGGTCGCTGGTGGCCTTTGCACTGTCCACAATCGCTGTCGTACGTGGCGTGCATCACCTCGGTGGCGTCCTGTGGCAGCAACGAATGCTTGCCGGTTCTGTCTCCGTGCAATCCGCGCTTTCGATCTATTGGGCAATCCTCGGATTCGGCGGCATGATCTGGGGCGCTCGTCATCAAAATCGCTGGATCTGGGTTGCTGGTACTGGATTGATGGCGCTCGTGGTGATGAAGTTGTTCGTCATCGATCTCGGTAATACCGGCACTGTTGCGAGAATCATCTCCTTCCTTGGTGTTGGTGCACTACTACTCATCGTTGGCTATTACGCACCCGCACCACCGCGGCAGGCGGTCGCTATGGATGACAAAACATGAGACCCGTACTGTTTATTGCATTGGCGCTGCTATTCCCCTTCACCCTCGCTGCGCAGTCGGATGAGGTACCCGGACTCTCGGACTACGCCTGGGGCTTTCCGATTGAAGTCAGCGAAAACGCCAGTTTTTACTCGGTCGAATTACCGCTCGAGGTCAACCAGTCTGTAACCAATCCTGAGCTACGCGATGCCGGCGTCTACAACAGCGATGGAAATGCGCTGCCACGAATGTTTGAGCAGGCCGGTGACGATCGGGAGCTGGTTTTGCGCAGCAATCCGTTGCCGACCTTGCCGCTATATGAAACTGTTGGCCGAAGGTCTGAGCAAAATGAATTGTTGCTTGAACGTGAAGGAGACAGCACACAATTCAAAGTCGACCTCGAAGATCTGCTGGCACCCGCTGAGGATCAACGGCTGGCTGAATACATCGTCGATTCCAGACGAATCGATGATGTTGCCGTCGCGCTGGATTTGGTATGGGCGGATATGGAGCCCGGCTTCATGGGTAGAGTCATGGTCGATGGCGGTAACAATCTTCAGGAATGGACTCCCGTAGGCTCGGCTGTGGTCGCGTACCTACGCGAGGATGCGGCGAGCATTGAACAACGTCGGGTCCGGCTTCGCAGAGGTGATTTCAGATTCCTGCGCATTCGCTGGGAAGGCTTGCCCGAGAACTGGCGTTTGTCGCAGGTCATGGGCGTGTACGCAGATGGTGCTGCCGATGCTGTCAGAAAATTTGTCACGCTGGAATCGACCGGCGTCGATCCTGACGACGGCGGGCGCATATTCTCTTTAGGCGGCGCGCCAACCGTGGACCAGGTTCGGGTCGTGTTACCGGTGCCAAATACGGTTATTTCTGCCCGCGTTTTCTATTGGTGGGAGGATCGCGATCACTGGGTGGAGGCCGCGCACGGCTCATACCATCATATTATTCGCGATAACAACGCAGTAATGAGTGAACCGTTAACGATCAACAAGGCACGAACCAGCCAGTTTAAAGTTGTCATTACTCGTGGTCCGGCTGAGGTAACAATGCAACTGGAGGTGGGCTGGCGGCCCGACAAGCTGGTTTTTCTTGCCCAGGGGCAGCCGCCATTTACGCTAGCCGCGGGCAGTGCAAACGATGCGTTGAATAAATTTCCACAACACAGAATTTACGGTGATCGCTCGCTCGCCACGCTGGCCGAGAGTAACGGCGGAATAGTTGCTGCGTCGCTGGGCCCTCGCTATGAGCTTGGTGGCCCGGATCGACTGGTCGCGACGAGGCCGATCAACTGGCGAACGCTCATGTTGTGGTTTGGGCTCGTAATGGGCGTCGTGTTCGTTGGCTTCATGGCAAGCAAGACCATTCGTGAATTACGATCGGCTAACCAGATTGACTCGCGATGATGCGGTTACGGCCTGCCGCCTTCGCCAGTAGCAATGCTTGATCCGCCTGGGAGATCAGGCCACTCGCCGAATCGTCAGCACTTTGCCACTGAGCCACACCAACGCTCACGGTAATGCGCTCTTCCTCCTGATCCAGGTGCGTCTCGGCGACTGCCGAACGCACCCGTTCCGCAAACGTGGTCGCACCTTCAATCCGCGTCTCTGGAAGGATGACCAGGAACTCCTCGCCACCATAGCGACCCAGGTAGTCGCTGGTGCGGCAATGCCCGGAGATCACCCGCGCAATCAGTTGAAGAACCCTGTCTCCGGATTGGTGTCCGTAGGCATCGTTGAATTTCCTGAAGTGGTCCAGGTCGAGCATGAGGCACGAGAGGGCGCTGCCGTAGCGCTTGGCGCGCGCTACCTCTATGTCGAACACCTCGAGAAGTGCGCGCCTCCTGAGAACGTCTGTCAGCGTGTCAAAACGCACCAGTTCCTCCGCATCCAGCTTTGCTTCTTCCAGGTCCGCCATAACTGCCTGAATCTGTTGGTCTTTCGGACCCACAAACGCAAAGTAGGCGACTGGTGCGACGACGAGAGCCAGCAAACCGGCATGCGCCAGGGCAAGCCGCCAATCGGAAAGCTGTAGTCCAAACCAGTCGAAGCCCAGCGTGATAAGGATTTCAACCGCGAGCACCACAAGTGCGATCTTTACGATCGTTGAAGCAAGGCCCGTGGCGGGCAGTAAGGAATTCTGAGTCATCTGGGCCTCTCGCACATCAGGGCTTGCTTCACTTTCGGCATCGTTGGGAGCATCAGGATCGAATCGGGGATTTCCCTACGACCGCAAGCGGACCTGCACATTTGCCCACAGACTACTCCATCCTTCAACTATTCTTTTGCTTCGACTCTTTAACGTACTTTTCCATGACGGCAGACATGCCTTTGACGGAGTAGTCACGGCACGCTTTTTCCTTGAAACGCATTGCTTCTTCGAATTCGTCGAGAGGATACTTGTCGCGTTCGGCTACACAGCGAATCTCCCGCACTACTTTTTCTTCGAGACCGAGCTTCTCCGCAATTTGCTTGTCCGAAAAACCGGGCTGCCGATTTTCCGCTGGCAAGTGCTCCTGAAAATTTATCTGGACGGCGTGCGAGAGTTCGAGGACTTCATTCTTGTACCTCTCGTAGGTCTTCGGATCAACGAAATAAAATCCCATTGCAAACTCCTTACTTCTTCGTTCTGTGTTCCCGGCCGACAGGGCAAACGCGCATGCACTCGGCGCATTGCCCCTGGCTGACGTTCGAATATGTCATCGACCACAGGGTCCGGCTGAACATGCTCGAAAACAACATCATTTTCTGTTTGTCGGCATCTGCTTCCTGAAGCGTCGCACCCAGCACCTTCTGAAAGCCCGGCACCCAGTAATTCTGCACTCTCGTCGCACAACGTTCTGCGTCGTATCGACGGTCCGTAAATTGGCCGTCCTCGATACGGCCGTCGAGGCAGCCGCCAGCTTTGGCGGGGCAGGTACTAAGACAAGGCGTTGTACCTTCTGCCGCATACATCTCGACGCACTCGGGTGCGGGACAGGCCGGCGGATCGAGCGCTTCATCGCCGGGCAAGGGCATCGTGGTGATGATGGCCCCGTAGTACATGAATCCGTATTCCGGATGCAAAACGGGTCCGGCCAGGCTCTTCGAGCCGCATCCGGCCAGGTCCGCCGCCATCGCGATGCTCATGGATGGTTGCTGGCCGGGGTCGACGCCGGGTGGCACACAGACCGCGTA
>PVMS01076629.1_pt1 | contig 11079 bp, 9 predicted proteins | sample 1853461 | NCBI WGS metagenome assembly PVMS01 (sample SAMN08582032, study PRJNA380276) | Marine sediment metagenome, whole genome shotgun sequencing project. | isolation source: ocean sediment barecode stripped | collected 2017
AAAAAAATATGGAAGGCTTCTGATGAAAAGAAATTAATTGATGGATATAAAAAGGAAGTTGATGCTCAGTTTCTTGAATATGAAAAACATCCTGAATATAAATTAGATGATGTCTTTAATTATATGTATGAAGAAATGCCGGAAATCTTAAAGAATCAAAAGGTTGAGTATGAAAAATTCTTAAATTGGGAGCGGGGAATAAAATGAAAGTAATGAATATTGTACAGTCAATTAATCACGCTCTTGATTTAAAATTATCTGAAGATAAAGATATTGTGATTTACGGTGAGGATGTTGGGGTTGAAGGTGGAGTGTTTAGAGCAACACAGGGTTTGCAAAAAACGCATAGCGATGAAAGAGTTTTTGATTCACCTCTTGCAGAATCCGGCATTGTGGGAACTGCAGTCGGTATGTGCGTTGCCGGTTTACGCCCAATTGTCGAAATGCAATTTTCAGGATTTGTCTATCCTGCTATGAATCAAATTATTACTCATGTCGCACGCATGCGAAATCGCACTCGCAGTAAATATACAATGCCCATGGTAATTCGTATGCCTTACGGTGGAAATATTAAAGCTTTAGAACTGCATTCTGAGAGTATGGAAGCAATATTTGGGCACATTCCCGGACTTAAGGTTGTAATTCCATCAACACCTTATGATGCAAAAGGATTATTGATTTCCTCGATTGAAGATGAAGACCCTGTGATTTTTATGGAACCGAAGAAAATTTATCGCGCCATTAAGCAAGAAGTGCCGCAGGAAAAGTATGTAATACCAATTGGTAAGGCACGGATTCTTCAGGAAGGAAATGATATAACGGTCGTAACCTATGGTGCAATGGTGAGAGAAACACAACGGGCAATCGTGATGGCAAAAAAAGAAAATATCAATGTTGAATTAATTGATTTAAGAACGATTTTCCCGATTGACAAAGAAACAATTGCAAATTCAATAAAGAAAACAGGTAAAATATTGATCGTAACTGAAGGACCAACAAGTTTTGGAGTAGGTGCTGAATTAATAGCAATTGCTAACGAAGAAGCATTTTTGCACTTAGAAGCACCACCATCCAGGCTAAGTGGATTTGATACCGTACCACCTTTACCAAAAGGCGAACATTTTTATTTTCACAGTCCAAATAGAATTTTTTATGAAATTCAACAATTATTCAAATATTAATACCATAGAGGAGTAAAGGTATGAGATATATTTTTAAATTTCCGGATATTGGAGAAGGAATTACAGAGGGTAGAATCATAAAATGGTATGTTAAAAAAGGGCAGTCGATCGATTCCGGTGAACCGATTGTTAATATGGAGACAGATAAGGTAGTAACTGATATTCCATCTCCAAAAAAAGGAACAATTATTACATTATTTGGGAAAGAAGGTGAAGTTATAAATGTTGATGATCCTTTAATCGAATTAGAAATTGAAGGAATTGCAGGGGCCGGAGCACGGACAATCGCAAAAGAAGAGCCTAAAAAAGCTACTGAAGAAGCTGTAGATGAAAAGGGCTTTGGAGTTGTTGGTACAATTGATGTCGCCGGAGATTCTGCTCTTTTGCCGTCAACCAACGAAGGACTAGAAAATATAAAAACATCAAGGTTGGATATACCCAAGAAAGTATTAGCAACGCCTGTGGCACGTGCTCTTGCCAGAGATCTGGGTATTGATATTAATTCTGTGCAGGGAACAGGTCATGCCGGACGAGTTATGAAAGATGATATCCGTAATTTTAAAAAACAAGTACATGTACCGGAATTAGAAAAAGTACCTGCTGAAACAAATCAAGTAGAATACGAAGATCTGACGCAAATCCGGAAAACGATAGCGCAAAATATGGTAATTTCAAAGCAAACAGCTCCCCATATGACAGTGATGGACGAAGTTGAGATTTCCAAATTGATTAAAATTCGAAATGAATATAAAGATCAATTTAAAGAAAGTGGCACTAAATTATCATTTCTTGCATTTTTTATGAAAGCAACTGCAAATGCATTAAAAAAGTATTCAGCATTAAATTCAGAATTTGACAATGAAAATAACCGAATTGTACATAAAAAATTCTATAATATTGGAATCGCTGTAGATACAGAAGATGGTTTGGTCGTCCCAATAATTAAAAATGTTGATAAGCTATCGTTTTTGGAGCTATCATTAAAAATTGATGATATAGTCAAGCGCGCTAGGGAACGTAAATTAACACTTGACGATTTTAAAGATGGTACATTTACCTTAACAAATTATGGTTCGATTGGTGGGACTTTCGGTGTACCGGTGATCAATTATCCGCAATCAGCAATTTTGGGAATTGGAAGATTTCTAAAAATACCTGTTGTTAAGGATGATTCAATTGAAATCGGAAATATACTTCCATTGTCTATGTCAGTAGATCATCGTATTGTAGACGGTGGTGAAGCCGTAAGATTTTTAAATCAAATAATGACATATTTACATGATCCAGTGTCATTATTATTATTATAAATTTATTGGAGTTGGTAATGAAATATGATGTTATCATAATAGGTTCAGGACCTGCGGGTTATGTGGCTGCTATTAGAGCCGGACAAATTGGGTTAAAAACTGCAATTGTTGAAAAAGAAAATATTGGCGGTATGTGTTTGAATTGGGGTTGTATTCCAACTAAAACAATAATTGAAAGCGCAAAAATGTTTGATTCGATAAAGAAGGCATCTGAATTCGGGATAGTAGGAATTGATGTTAAAACCTTAGTTCTTGATTGGCAAAAAGTTAAAAAACGATCACAAAGAATCGTACGTAGATTAACGAAAGGTGTGGAATATCTTCTTAAAAAGAACGGAGTTGAAATAATTAACGGTACTGCGCTGATTCAATCTGAAAATTCTGTAATTGTGGAAAAACAATTATTTGAAACTAAAAATATAATAATTGCGACCGGAAGCAAACCAAAAGAGTTAAATAACAAAATTCCAAATATATTGGTCACCTCTATCCAGGATTTGTTAAAAATGGATAAATTGCCTAATAATCCTGTTATTGTGGGATGCAATCCGCATGCGGTTGAATTAGCACAATTTTTTAATCTGATTGATCATAAAGTTATATTGTTAGCTTCACGTTCAACTTTGATTCCTGACGCAGATCAGTATTTATCTGATTTTCTATTGAATGCATTCAAGAAGGACAAGATTGAAGTTGTATTTGACGTTAAAATAAAAAGTTACAAAAATGATTTACTAAAAACTGATAAAGGTGAATTTAAGACGGACTGCTTAATAAATGCGAACGATAGACAAGCCATTTTACCTGATTATAAAATAGATTTAACTCTTGATAATAATTTTATTAAGATAAACGGTTTATTGCAAACTAATTATGAATCAGTATTTGCTGTAGGAGATGTAAATGGCACTTCTAAATTTGCTCATACAGCATCTGCACAAGGATTACATGCCATAAATGTTATTAGTGGAATTAAGAAAAAGTTTGATAATTCTAAATATCCAATCAATATTTATACATATCCCGAAATGGCTCAAATCGGAATGACGGAAGATGATGCAAAAAGTGAGGGAATTGATTTTAAGGTAAGCGAGTTTCCGCTCTCTGCAAATGGCAAAGCTATGATTGAGGGACAGCGCGATGGTGTTATTCGCTTAATATCAGATAAAAAATATGGTGAAGTTCTAGGTGTACAAATAATCGCAAATAATGCGACTGATCTCATCGCGGAAGCAGGAGTTTTAATGCAGCTTGAAGGAACTGTTTATGATGTGGCAAACACAATTCATGCTCATCCTACAGTGTCCGAAATATACATGGAATCCGGGTTTGATGCATTTGAACAGCCGATTCATAAATAATACAGATGAATTCATTATTGGTAAGAAAATATACTTTACCGGATTCTTATCTATTTGAAAATAACGTAATTACTCCAACGAATATTATTTGGATACCTATTGAAACTTGCGTTGTCTTAGGAAGAAGTAACAATCCTAACGATTCATTACATATCGAAAATATTTTAGCTGATAATATTCCGATTTATAAACGTCCCTCAGGTGGAGAAACGGTAGTCCTATCAAATAAAATGGTGGTTTTATCTACTGCTGTAAAGCAAACAGATTTTAAAAGTGGAAAATCGTATTTTAAAGATTATAATACTAAAATTATTTCTGCTCTTAAGAGTTTTGGCATAAGAAATTTAGGATATAAAGGTATTTCGGATATCACAATTAATGAATTAAAAATTTTGGGTTCTTCAATTTATCAAAACAAATTTGTAGTGTTTTATCATGCGGTCCTTAATGTCGACGAATCAGTAGCGCTAATTGATAAATATCTTAAACATCCTAAACGGGAACCGGATTATCGGAATAACCGTGATCATAAAGATTTTGTCACATCACTGGTTCAAGAAAAATATAATATTAGCATAGATGAAATAAAGAAAGTTTTGGAAAAGGATTTCAATAGATTATTTACATTTGCGGGATTAGCGGGAATATAAATACGAGAAATATATCTCTGCCATCATAAAATATTTTATTAAGTTTATAGGTATTTACTTTTAATAAAATCAATCATAATTATTTTAGCGGAAATAGCATGAAACCATCTCTCAATTATCAAGATATATCATTAGTACCAAGAAATTTATCACAAGTTAATAGTCGACAAGAAATAGATCTTTCGCTAAATATGACTTCAAATGGCACTAGTTATAATTTAAGATTACCGGTATTGCCGGCGCCGATGGATACGATTTGCAGTGTAGAAATGTGTCGAATATTATCCAAAAACGATATGCTTGGGATGATTCATCGGTTTCAACCGCCGGAAAAGAGAAAAGATAATTATAATATTCTTAAAGCTGATGGATTTGATGCTGTAATTGCTGTTGGCTTGGATGAAAAAGAAATAATTGATGAATTTTACAGCATCGGAGCGCGTGCATTTATTGTTGATGTAGCAAATGGTTTTAATACTGCGATTGAGCCTACGATTAAACAAATACGAGATTTAAGAAATACTTATATCATCTGTGGAAATGTAGATTCGGAAGAAGGTTTTAAGTACCTTTCAGATTTAGGTGTTGATGCAATTCGTGTTGGAATCGGGTCCGGTTCAATGTGTACAACATCAATTATGACAGGAGTAGGGCAGGGGATTGTGTCTTCAATTCAAGAATGTAAAAATATTAAAGAAAAAATTGATAGTAAATCATTACTTATCGCTGATGGTGGAATAAAAGCTGTGGGTGATATCGCTAAAGCGTTAACGGTAGGCGCAGATTCGGTAATGGTAGGAAGGATGTTTGCCGGCACAAAAGAAGCAGAGGGAAATATTCTTAAATATAATGGTAAACTTTATAAGGCTTATCGTGGTTCAGCATCATACGCCGTGCAACAGAAAAGAGGAAAGAATCCATATTACATAGAAGGTGATGAAACAATTGTAGAGTATAAGGGAGGCGTGCAGAATATCCTTGATCAAATTGATGCAGGATTACGCAGTTCGATGAGTTATATGGCAGCGTATAACTTAGAACAATTAAAGAAAAACGGTTATTACGTTATTAAGCAGAATATTAATTAATTTCGATATTTCCGATTCAGTTTAGTTTTCTTTTTCCTGAATTAATTGATCCTGCAATTTTTGAATGTCGAATTCATATTGTTTTTTTTCATTAATATCCATATTTGTGCCTATAAATCTTAATGGTTTATTAGTATCATCATATTCAACAATTTGACCACGCGTGTATATCCAGTTCCAATTGTCGTATGCTGATTTCATTCTGTACTCAACTCTTACCATACTAATTTTACCGGTAATATGTTTTTCTAGTTCATATATAACTCTCTCACAATCATCAGTGTGGATATATTTTAACCATTCATCATAATTCCTGCGGAGTTCCTTTTTTTTAAATCCAAGCATTGATTGTATTGTTGGGCTAAAATACATTTCATTTGTTTGAATATTCCAGTCCCACAAATTTTCATCTTCACCTTGTAGAGTAAGTTTTAGTCGGTTTTCCGATAGTATCAACTCCTGCTCAAGAGTTTTGCTGTCCGTCATATTTCTTATTATACCAACGGTATTCCATGTATCACCATGACGTAGATCTGAAATTGATAACTCAGCAGGGAATTGAGTACCATCTTTTCTGATGGCTGTGATGTGTAGAATTCTTCTTCGAGCACTAAACTGTTCGTCTGTGTCCGCTTTATATTGTTCAGTAAATTCAGCCACTTCTTCTTTTGGTATTATAACATCAATTAGATCTGAGTCGATGACTTCTTCGGCGCCATATCCAAAAAGTCGTTCAGCGGCATAATTCCAAAATGTTATTCTCCCAAGATTATTTAATATGATTATCGCATCAAATGTATTTTCGTTAATGATTTGAAGTGCAAGCGACTTTTCCTTGAATAGATAATCTTTTTTTATTACTTCCGATTTTAAGTCAATGCTTAATTTATTCAGCTGATCTCTTTCTGTTGAGAGTTTTTGTTTTAGATAGTATAAATAAATTGCATAAATGGCTGTAATAAACAATAAAATAAAAGCCATAATTGCGATCCCATTGGATTCGTACAATGATTTCCCATTTGTTGCATAACCTGTATTTTGCCCCAAAATAAAGGAGCCAATACAAATAAAGCTTAATATTCTTTTAATTATATGTTTACTCATGATAGATTATTCTCCAATTAGATCTCTAATCTTGTTTAGTAGTTCACTGCTACTAAAAGGTTTTGCAAAAAATCCATCAGCGCCCATATCATTCTTTTCTTTATTTACTTTATACGCCAATAACTGATCGTACATTCATTAATATTTCTTCACCGTCAAATGGTTTTGAAATAAAACCGCTAGCCCCCATTTTAGTAACCTGATTTTTAACTTCCTGGCTTGGATACGCAGTAATAAAAATTACCGGTATATCCTCAGTAGATAGGTTTCTTTTTAGAGTTTCGAATGCATTGATTCCTCCACCCTTCGGCATTTTAATATCTAACAGTATTAAATCTGGATTTTCTTCTTTTGCTGTTTGTACACATTCATAACCATCATAAGCTGATATCACTTCGTAATTATTAATTTGTAATCGCATTGTAAGCAATTTTACAATTTGTTGTTCATCGTCGACAACTAAGATCTTCTTTTTCATACAATACCTCTTAATGATTTATACCTATTCTGTTAATCATTAAATTTACACTTCACATTAAAATATATCAAATCTAATACGTATATTAATATTAATTAATTGGATTGTATTAATAATTTATTATTATGAGAAACTATGTACAATTTGAAGCATCAAATATGATATTGAAGATCTTATTAATTGCTTTTCAAAATTGCAAATCCTATTTACTTTCGACAACATTTTTTTCAAATTAAATTATAATGTGATTAACTAATGACTCTAGGAAAAAAAATACTGTGGAGCGGTCTTGGATGGGCAATGGGTGGACCTATTGGTGCAATCCTTGGCTATGCGTTTGCATCACTTTCTGATCAACAACCTAAACGAAGAACATCATACGGTAGAACAACAATAGCTAGAACAAGTACGGAAGATTTTATGGCTTCGTTGTTGGTATTATTGGCATCCGTAATGAAAGCTGATGATAAATTACTGCATTCCGAATTGGATTATATAAAACGATTTTTAGGAAAACAATTTAATAGAGTAGATGCAAATAAATATATATTATTATATAAAGAAATCTTAAAACAAACTTATTCATTACCCCAAATATGTATGCAAATCCAAAGATCAATGGACCATCCAAGCAGATTAGAGATTATACATTTATTGTTCGGTCTTTCATCTGCAGACGGTGAGACGCACTTTAAAGAAATAGATGTTATCCAAAGCATTGCTAGTTATTTAAATATTAATGATAATGATTTCGCTTCAATAAAAGCGATGTTTGTTATAGATACTAAATCTTCTTATCAGATTTTAGGAATCAAATCAAGTGCAACAAATGACGAAGTAAAGAAAGCTTTCAGGAAGATGGCAAAAAGATATCATCCGGACAAAGTTCTACATCTTGGAAAAGAGTTGCAAGAATTGGCTGAAGAAAAATTTGTGTCTGTTAATAAAGCATATAAGGATATTAAACATGAACGTGGTATGAAGTGACGTAATTAATAATTAATTTAATTTTTAACCTTTTACATTCTTCTGTATCTAATATCTATTTGGAACTAAGTAACAAAATTATATTTTAAAAAAGAATCACACATAGCTCAAGGACACCAATGCGATTTAAGTTTATTTTTAGTTTATTATTTTTAATTAGTTTGGTTTTTGCACAAAGATTTAATCAAGGTCAACCTCCTAAAATTGGTACTCTACAAGGTACAGTTATAGACTCAATCACTAGCCAACCAATACAATATGCATCAGTATCATTAGTAAGTCTTCGGACAAATGACATTGTTATCGGTGGTGTAACAAATGATGATGGAAAATTCGATATATCGCAAATCCCGGCGGGACGATATAATATATCAATTGAGTATATTGGATATATTCGATTAGTAAAAGGTCCGGTTATATTCAATCCGCGCGAGAATTCAACACATCATAATTTGGGAGATATAAAGCTAGTACAGTCTGCATTAGTTTTTCAAGATGTTGAAGTACAAGGAGAGAGACCTTTATTTGTGCAAACAATGGAAAAGAAAATATTCAATGTAGAGCAAAATACGATTTCTTCAGGTGGAAGCGCATTAGATGCTCTACGACAGGTTCCCGGTGTGGATGTGGATATTGATGGTAATGTAAGTCTACGCGGGAGCTCAAATGTTAATATTCTCATTGATGGTAAACCTGCAATCATGACAGGCGGCGATAGTAAAACAATTTTAGAAAATATACCTTCTGATAATATAAGAGATATAGAAGTTATTACTAATCCATCAGCAAAATATGATCCTGAAGGCATGGCTGGAATAATTAATGTAGTTTTAAAAGAAAATCGTTTTGCAGGATTAAACGGAAATCTTAAATCAGGAATTTCAACATTGGGATCTTATAATGGATCAGGTCAACTCAATTTTAGAAATGAAAAAATAAATGTATTTACCAATGTCGGTTTAAGACATGATGTAAGAGGAGGAAGCGGAGACAATTACAGGGAAACTGAATTGACTGACTATACTTCAATTCTAGATCAAATCGTTGACAGTGAGCGTGGTGGTGATAATTTATTTATCAAATCAGGAATTGAATACTTTCCGAACATTAATAATACTATAGGGTTAAATGCTACTTATAGTGATGGAAATCGCATTAATGACAGGTTGACAATAACCGATCAAACTGACAATGAGTCACTTGTGCAATATGAACGTATGACAGAAGGTGATAACGACAGTGAAAGAGTTAATATTTCATTATCTTATGATCGAAAATTTGATAATCCGAAACAGAAATTTTCTGCGAATATAAGATTATCAAATAATAATAATATTAATAAGGAATATATGATAACATCTGCCTATCCGGGTTACGAAGATGTTGTTGATAATGACCCTGAAAAAACCGCAACAGATAATGAATATTTTACAACAGATATTCAGGCAGACTATATTTATCCATTTGGCGAAAATACAAAGTTAGAAATAGGTTATAAAGGTACAATCCGTTCGATAGATAATCTCTTTGATACATTTGTTTATGATGAGGTAATGGACAGTTACATTATAGACGATGAAAGAAGCAGCCACTTTTTATATGATGAAAATATACAAGCGGGGTATGGAGTATTTTCAGCACAAAAAGGAATAGTTGGATTGCAGTTGGGATTACGAGGTGAGTTTGTTGAAACTAATTCAGAATTAATAGATACTAATGAAAAAATAGAAAATCCTTATACAAGTTATTACCCGAGTTTTGCAATTTCATTAGGACCACCACAATTATTTCAAGTTCAATTTAGTTACAGTCGTAGAGTAAATCGTCCTTCATACCGTCGTTTAAATCCATCAATCAGATCATTTGATCAATATAATATTCGTACGGGAAATCCATTCCTTAAACCTGAATATATTGACGTAGCTGAAATTAATTTCTCAAAATTTAAACGGGGATTATCTCTGTCTGTAGGCACTTATTACCGCAGGATTACCGATAAAATTAGTCATTATAAGTATGTAAGAGATGATGGTGTATCAGTTACGACGTATGAGAATTATGCTACACAAGAGACCTATGGTTTAGAATTGATAGTTTCCGGTTCATTAGGAAAAAAGTTTAGAATTATGTTAAATGGAAATTTATTTGCTGATGAAGTAAATGCTTCAAATGTATTTGATGATTATAATAAAACTTCGACCGGATTTATGGGCCGAATGACAGGTACATGGAATGTTTCACCAACTTTTGAAATTATGTTAATGAGTTTTTATCGGTCTCCACGTGATATACCAATCGGACGGATGAATTCGATGGCATTTACGAGTGTTTCCGCAAAGAAGAAAGTACTTAATGATAAATTAGCTATCTCCCTAAAAGTGAACGATATATTAAATACTATGGGATTTGGCTATACAACCTATGGTGAAAATTATTTCCAAGAGAGTACACGGAAATGGAATAGTCAATCAATTGGAATCCAATTAGAATATAGGTTTGGTTCAATTGAAGATAAAAGTTCATTTAACCGTAAACGTAATGGACAAAATGGCAATAATAATGGAATGGGAGACTACGAAATAGAGTAAAGTCGAAATTATAAAATTGATTATTAATAATAAAACCCGCTTTAAAAGCGGGTTTTATTATATTTTAAAAAATTAACTTGACAATATTATAAAGTGCACACTAATATTAAGCTAACAATAGTAATAGATTAATAATAATTTATTGAAAGAGAAATAATTATGGAAAATGAGAATATCGCTGATAAGAAATTTCAAAAGGAAATTAATTCAGGTACAGCAGCTTTGGTATTGTTAGCAACATTGAAGCATAGCATTGAACAAATGTATGGATATCAAATCGCTAAACACTTGGAAGCGGGTAGAGACGAAATTCCGATGATTAAACAAGGTGCTTT
>PVMS01045003.1_pt1 | contig 11077 bp, 22 predicted proteins | sample 1853461 | NCBI WGS metagenome assembly PVMS01 (sample SAMN08582032, study PRJNA380276) | Marine sediment metagenome, whole genome shotgun sequencing project. | isolation source: ocean sediment barecode stripped | collected 2017
AGACCATTTCCGGATTGGCAATTCGAATATTTGCAGGAACATTGATGTCTTTTGCTTTTACTTCACCTGGGCCCTTTACTGAGAGAGTTGCATTAGTAGGCTTGTCTGAATCATAAGAAAATCTTACTTTCTTAAGATTGAGTACAAATTCAACTACGTCTTGCTTCATTCCCTTTAGGGTTGAGAATTGATGTTTTACGCCTGTTATTCGAACAGATGCAATAGCAGCACCCGGAAGATCAGTTAGCAAAACCCTTCTCAATGAATTACCGAGAGTATTACCATACCCTTTTACTAAAGGAGAAATCACAAACTTTCCGTAATTTTCTTTTCTACCTTCTTTTTTTATTTCAAATATTGGTTCATTCACTATAATCACCTCCCACTATCTTGAGTAGAACTCAATTATATCCTGAGTCGAAATCGGCTCAGAAATATCATCTACTACTGGCAATCTTTTAACTTTCCCAACAACGGCTTTTCTTGCAAGCCAGTCAGGAATACTTAGTTTTTTAGTTTCAAGAAGTTTTTTAATTGCTGGAATTTCCATTGCTTTTGCTGTTAAAGTAATTGTTTCACCAGGTCTTACTTGATAAGAGGGAATATTCACCTTTTTTCCATCGATAAATACTTGTCTATGTGAAACTAACTGTCTTGCGGCTGGCCTAGTTGGGGCAAAATTAAGTCTATAAACAACATTATCAAGTCTTTGCTCTAATAAAGAAAGAAGGACCTCTCCTGAATTTCCTTTTGACTTCAAAGCTTTTCCTACATATCCCTTGAACTGTTTTTCTAGAACCCCATAGAGCCTTCGAACTTTTTGTTTCTCTCTTAATTGCAATCTATATCGAGAAGGTCGCCTTCTAGATCCTTTTGGTCCATGCACCCCAGGAGGTACTGTCAAACGCGTAAGCTTGGCTCCTTTTCCAAAAAGATCAAAGCCCTCGCTTCTACTTAACCTGTCTTTTGGTCCTGTATATCTTGCCATAATCTAAACTCTCCTTTTCTTTTTTCGTCTTGGTCCATTATGTGGAATGGGTGTAATGTCCGCAATCAAAGAAATTTTAATCCTTGCTGCCTTTATTGCTCTTAATGCTGCATCACGACCTGCCCCTGGCCCTTTAACATAAATTTCTACTTCCTTTAAATCAAACTTTTCTTTTGCCTCGTTTATCACTTTATCTACCGCTGTGGTGGCAGCATAAGGTGTGGATTTTCTTGTTCCTTTAAACCCAGATGCTCCAGCTGACCCCCAACTTATTACTCCCCCTTCTTCATCAGTAATTGTTATTAAAGTATTATTAAAAGACGCAGATATATATATTTTTCCAAATTTTATTGTTTTTTTTCTTGCTGCCATTATTTAGACTCTCCTGTTTTCGGTTGTGACATTTTAGAAAGTGTCTCTTTCTTAAATGCTCCTACTGTTTTTCTTCTTCCTCTTTTAGTTCTGGCGTTCGTTTTAGTTCTCTGCCCTCTGACTGGTAATCCTCTAGCATGCCTCATTCCCTTATATGAACCGGTTGCTCTTAGTCTCGAAATATCTTCTCTTACTTTTCTCATTAAATCTCCCTCAATCGGATATTTATCCATTTTCGTGACAATCTTTGATATATCATCACTAGTTAAATCCGAAACTCTTTTTGAAGAATCGATTTTAAGAGAACCCAATATTTTTGTAGACAATGCCCAACCTATGCCTTTTATTTTTGTCAAAGCATAGTCTACTTTTAATTTATCTTCTAATTCTACTCCTGCTATTCTGGCCATTTTATATTTTTATAAAAACTTATCCTTGACGTTGCTTGTGTCTTGGATTTTTGCAAATAACGTAAACTACGCCTCGGCGTCTTACGATTTTACAATCTCTGCATCTTTTTTTTACTGACGAATTAACTTTCATACGAATTAATATTTATAAATTATTCTTCCTCTTTCTTTGTCGTATTTTGTCATTTCAACTTGAACTCTGTCTCCAGGAAAAATTCTGATATATCTTCTTCTCATTTTTCCTTTTAATGTTGTCAATATTATTCTTTCGTCTACAAGTTCTACTCTAAACATTGTATTCGGCAAAGCCTCTGTTACAATTCCGTCTATTTTAGTTGTTACTTCTTTTGCCATAATAACCGTTTTTTGCTTAATTAATTGATTTGCGTCAAAACAATAGGACCGTTGCTAGAGATAGCGACGGTCTCTTCGAAAAGCCCAGATATTTTACCATCCTTGACCCTAATTGTCCATCCATCCTCCTCTACCTGAATTCCAGGCTGTCCCATTGTATACATTACTTCAATTGCAAACGTAGCTCCTTCTGGAATTACTAGTGTTTTGTCTCTTTTAGTATTAGTAAAACATGGAATCTGAGGCTGTTCATGTAAGTTTTTACCTATTCCGTGTCCTACCAGTGCCTCTACGGGTTGAAGATTATTTTTTGTAAGCACATCTTCCATTGCTTTTGAAATGTCATAAATTCTATTATCGGGCATTGCTTGATCAATAGCAGCCTTCAAAGCTTTTTTGCCTACTTCCAAAAACTCTCTTATGTCATTTGTTGGAGATATTGCAACTGAAAACGATGTGTCATTGTGGAAACCTTTATAAAATATACCTAGATCTATACTAACCACATCTCCTTTTTTAAAAATAATAGTCTTTTTTGGTATGCCGTGCACTACTCCTTCATTAATGTTTACACAAGTTGCCCATGAATATCCCGGAACCATCTTAAAAGAGGGGGTGCCGCCTTGTTTTTTTATAAGAATACATGCTAATTTTTCAATGTCTGCCGCACTAACTCCTTCTTTTATTTTTCCGGATCAATTCTTTCTTTACTTGTCCAAGTTTTTTCCCACCATCTTTCATTATTTTCATTTCTGAAGGAGTTTTGATTGTAATAGGTTTATTATTTTGCATTTTCTTTTTCCTCCAGTCTGGATAATATATCTTTTAATATTGTTTTTATTGAACGTTCACCATCAACTTTTTCCAATATTCCTTCTTTTTCAAAAACATCAGCTAAAGGTAAAACACTTTCTTTAAACCAGTTAAGTCTTTTTTTAATTGCCTCTGGCTTGTCATCAGGTCTTTGGTTCAAGTTGCTTACGTCAACATCAGAACCTGGAGGATTTGTTATCAGGTTATATATTTTCCCCGTTTTTTTATCAACTCTTCGCGCAGAAGTTCTTTTCATAATTTCTGCCTCGCTAATTTCTAGAAAAATAACACGATCAATCTTTTGAGACTTCTCAGCCAACCAATCTTTTAATAGGTCATATTGTTTTATTGAACGAGGATATCCTTCCAACATTAAATTCTCTCTTGCCGGTCTTTCATTCTCTATGTGCTCGGTAAGTAAGGAGAATATTTCCTCATCGGGAAGAAGTTCTCCTTTTTTGTTGATCTTTTCATCAATAGAAGGATTACTTTTTGCAATCTTCCTAAGAAAAGCTCCTGCTTCAAAATAAAAAAGATTAAGTTTTTCTGCAATTAATCTTGCCTGTGTTCCTTTACCTGAAGCTAGTGGTCCTAATACTATGATATTCATCTCAAAAATCCTTCGTATCTTCTCATTACTAACTGTGATTCAATCTCTCTTGTAAATTCCAAAACAACCGAAACAACAATCAATATTCCCGTACCGCCTATGGCTAAATTGGCCACACCTACAGCATTTTGAAAAAATGAAGGCAATACTGCAATTAAGCCCAAAAAGGTTGCCCCAACTAAAGTAATTCTGTTTAAAATACCCGACAAGTATTTTGTAGTTTGAGAACCAGGTCTAATTCCCGGAATAAATCCTCCGTTTTTTTGTAAGTTTTCAGAGATTTTTTCAGGACTAAAAACAATGGCCGTATAAAAATACGTAAATCCAAAAACAAGCAAGAAGTAAAACACATTATAAATAAAGGTTTGAGGATTAAAAGCTTGAGATAAACGAACCGCAAACTGAGCAAGCTGAGGATTACTTGATCCACCTAAAGCTTGACTAATCAGCGAAGGCAGTAAGACTAGAGATACAGCAAAGATGATAGGGATTACTCCAGCTTGGTTAAGCCTAAGTGGAAGGTAGGAAGAGGAAGCCGAAGCTCGATTTACACGTCTCGCATAACTAATTGGGATTTGCCTTGTAGCCTCGTTCATAAAAACAATCAAGCCTACAATTATTATTGACGCTGCTAAGAAAATTAACATCTTAAATAGGTCTGCAGAAGTATATACAGATGCAGTTTGTCCAAGTGTTACCGGTAATCTTGCAACAATTCCTGCAAAAATAAGAAATGAAATTCCATTACTTATTCCGTATTCTGTAATTAATTCACCTATCCAAACAGCAAAGACGGTTCCTGCCGTCATAGTTAAAACTAAAGCAATAAGATTTATGGGCGGAAGATTACCAATTATTCCCTGGTTTTTTAACAAGGCATACATTGCAAAAGCCTGTAAAGCAGCTAATGGTACTGCTGCAAACCTTGTATATCTGTTGATTTTCTCTTGCCCAAATTCACCTTCTTTTGAAAGCTCTTCTAGAGAGGGGATAACAAATGTCAAAAGTTGAAAAATAATAGAAGCATTAATGTAAGGACCTAGCCCTAAGGCCATTATTGAAAAATTGGCTAATGTTCCACCAGAAAAAACATCTAAAAGGGAAAGGAGTTGGCTACCTGAAAATAGCGCCTTAAGAGAATTTCTGTCAATTCCAGCTGCTGGTATATGAGCAGCAAGACGAAATACAATAAGAAGAGCAAGGGTGATTAGAAGTTTGCGCCTAATGTCTTCCGACTTAAAGGCTTTTGAAAAAAATTGGGCAATTGATTTAAGCATTTATTATTCTTTTTCCTTAATAATTTTTCCGCCTAATTTTTCTATATTTTTTGCCGCGGATTTAGAGATGGGCAAAGCAATTGTTAATTTCTTTTCTAACTTTCCTCCTCCCAATATCTTTACGCCAAATTTTAACGCATCGTCCCGATTAACTATGCCGTGTTTGGTAAGGCTCTCAATGCTAACTTTTGTGCCCGAAGGAAGCATGTTTAAATATGAAAGTTTTACCACTAAAGGGTTTCCTTTTGACTTAAATTTCCCTTTTCCGCGTCGAAGTGGAATTCTTTTAATAAGAGATTTTTTAACTTTTATTCCTTCAAAAAGCACTCCAATGTGACTTCTTGATTTTTGACCTTTTTGACCACGACCTGATGTATGACCACCTTTACCACTGCCATATCCGCGACCAACTCGCTTTTTTCTTCTACTTACTGTTTTTTCTAATTTTGTTGTCATTTTATCGTTTTTTAGTTTTTCTTTCGCTCAACTTAGTTATTGTGTCCAAAGCTTTCAAGGTTGCATGAACATTTGAAATTTTATTATTTGTACCTAATATTTTACCAACAGCATCTTTAATTCCAGCTGCTTCTAAAACCACTCTCATCGGACCACCTGCAATAATTCCTGAACCAGCAGGTGCCGGCTTTAAAATAACTCTTGCCGCAGAAAATTTTTCTGTAACAGAGTAGGGGACTGTCGTCCCAGAAAGTGCCACCTTCTTCATTTTTTTCTTGGCAGACACAAATGCTTTTCTAATAGCATTTCTAACGTCTGGTGCTTTAGCAAAGCCTGCTCCCACTTTTCCTTTCCTATCTCCCACAACAACAAGTGCTGAAAATCTCATTTGATTCCCACCTTTGGTTTTTTTAGAAATTCTATTTATCTGAACCACCGTTTCCTCAAATTCTTTTACTTGATCTCTGTAACTATTGTGTTGCATATTAAAATTCTAATCCTCCTTTTCTAGCTCCTTCAGCAATGGCTTTAACTTTTCCGTGATATCTATATGCTCCTCTGTCAAAAATAACTTTCTTTATTTTTTTTGCTTTGGCTTTTTTGGCCAACTCTTCCCCTACCGCTCCAGCAACTTCAATTCCGCTCTTATTGGCCATTGTTTTTGGTAAATCTTTACTTGAATACGCGACTATTGTTTTTCTTTCGCTATCATCAATAATTTGAGCATAAACATACTTATTCGACCTAAAAACTGTAAGTCTTGGCCGATCATTAGAAACAAGAATTCTTCTTCTCATTCTCTTTTTTCTTTGAATTTTCTGATTATGTTTGTTCATATTTTTATGCAGCCGCTCCTTGTGCTTTTGCAGCCTTACCTGGCTTTCTTCTTACAACTTCATCGACATATTTTATTCCCTTACCTTTATAGGGTTCGGGTGGGCGTACGTCTCGAATCTTTGCAGCTACTTGTCCCACCAACTCTTTGTCTATTCCCTCAACTGTGATAAGGGTTTTTTGAATTGAAAAAGAAATTCCCTCTGGAGCTTTTATTTCTACCGGATGAGAATAGCCAATAGCTAAAGTCAAATCATGCTCCGATCCTTCAGCTCTATAGCCTGTACCTACAAGCTCTAGCTGCTTAGACCAACCCTCAGACACTCCTTTTGCCATATTGGCAATTAAGGCTCTCCAGGTGCCATGCATTGCTCTTGCGGTTTTGTTCTCCCCTTTTCGTTTAATCAATACCTTTTTATTATCAACTTCAACTTTAATTTCCCGAGGAAGTTTTCTTTTTAGTTCCCCCTTTGGTCCTTTGATATGAACCATGCCGTCAGAAATAAAAATTTCTACGGCTTCTGGCAAAATAACTGGTAATTTTCCGATTCTACTCATATTTACCAAATCTCCACTATTACTTCTCCGCCTATTCTCTCTTTTATTGCATCTCTGGAAGTCTTCATTCCCTTTGGTGTTGATAAAACAAAGTATGATGGTCCCCTTATTGCTGATAATTCATCTACTCCCATATATATTCTCAATCCTGGCCTTGATACAATTTTTAAATCCATAAGAATTGGTTCTTTTTTTCTATATGCAAGCTTCACCAAAAGTTTTCCTTCTTTTTTCTTAATTTCAGTTAATATACCTTCTTTTTTCAAAACCTTAGCAATACTTTCAATAAGTTTTGTATTATCAACCTCCATCTCTTTTCTTCCGGCAAGAGCTGCATTTTTTATTCTTACCAAAAAATCTCCAATTGAATAATTAATATTTGTCATATTACCAACTCGCCTTTTTTACACCTGGCAGATTTCCCTTGTGGGCCTGCTCACGAAAACACAATCTACAAAGTCCAAATTTTCTCATGTAACCACGTGGTCTCCCACAAAGCTGACATCTGTTTCTATATCTTGTTTTGTATTTCAGTTTTTTCTTTTCTCTCTCTATTTTTGATGTTTTAGCCATATTATTTTATTTTCCAGACTCCTCTTCTTTTTCAAGTGGCATACCCATTAAGGTAAGTAATTTTTTAGATTCTTCAACATTATTGGCACTGGTAACAATGGTAATTTCAAGTCCTCTTGCTGCAGCAGATTTGTTTATGTCTACTTCGGGAAAAACTGTGTGCTCGATAATGCCAATTGTGTAGTTGCCATTTTTATCAAAACTCTTCAACGAAAGTCCTCGAAAATCTCTAAGTCGAGGGAGAACAATTGTAAAAAATTTTTCTAAAAAATCATACATTTTATCGCCCCTTAAAGTTGCAGACAAACCTACGGGCACTCCTTCTCTTATGTTAAATCCTGCAACAGAAAGTTTAGCTGGTCTTATGGATGGTTTTTGACCAATAATCATAGCTAAATCTGCCTTTGCTGCCTTTGATCCTTCTTTATTTTTAGCTAAATCTGCAATTCCCATATTAATTACTACTTTTTCTACTTTAGGTATGGCCATTTTATTTTTTATACCTAATTCTTTCTCAAGTTGTTTTGAGATTTCTGTCTTATATTTGTCTTTTAAGTTTATGTGTGCCATATTATTTTGTATCAATTTCTTTGTTGCATTTTTTGCAAACTCTTGTTTTACTTTTTTCAACTATTTTAAAACCAGCACGTGTTACTTTTTTGCACTTTGGACAAATTAATGCAATTTTACCAAAACCCAAAGCTCGAGGAATATCATAAATTCCTCCTTTTTGACCCTGCTGCCCCTTAACGTGCTTCTTATACATATTCACTCCTGGAACTAATGCTTTCGCTTGTTTAGGAAAAATTTTCTCAATCTTTCCTTCTCTTCCCTTATCTTTTCCAGCAGTAACCTTAACACTGTCGCCAACCTTCAACTTAAACACTTTATACTACCTCCCTTGCCAAAGAAGCTATCTTGTTATATCCAATTTCTTTTATTTCTCGTGCAATTGGTCCTAAGATTCTTGTACCTTTAGGTAGACCGTTTTTGTCAATAACTACGCCTGCATTATCATCAAATCGAATATAACTACCATCTTTTCTCATTATTTCTTTTCTTGTTCTGACAATTAATACTTTAACTTTCTCTCTATTTGCAACGACACCATTCGGATCAGCTCCTCTTACAATACAAGTCACAGTATTACCAATAGTCGCCGTTTTCCCAATTCTTCCTGGAACCCCAATAACAGCCAGTAATTTTGCACCAGAATTGTCAGCAGGTTTTAGTATGCTTCGCATTTGAATCATTTTTTCTTTCCTTTCTTAACAATAGGCTTTTTCTTTTCGTTAATAACCTCAATTATTTTCCATCTCTTAAGTTTGCTTACTGGTTTGCATGCAGCGAAAGACACCCTGTCGTCAACTTTTACACCCAGCTCGTCATGTACATGATATTTCTTGGTTCTTTTAAACCTTTTCTTATACATCGGATGAACCACTATTCGCTCAACAGCAACAGTTGCTGTTTTGCTCATTTTTGTTGAAACTACTTTACCTATAAATATTTTCATTTGTTTTTAGTATTTTTTTCGACTTTGTTCTTTTTACTTTCTTTTTCTATAATCTGTTTTTCTCGAATTATTGTTAATATTTGAGCAATTTCTCTTTTTAAGTTCTTAACTTTTTTTATTTTTTTTTCCTGCCCTGTTCCCATTTTTATATCCGCCATTATACTTTCTTTTTTCTTTTTATCTACAATTTTATCAAGTTCAACTATTTTTTTATTTCTTAAATCTTGTAAGTCTTTCTTTTTCATAATTACTTTTCCTCTCTTCGTACAAATTTTGCTTTAAACGGTAATTTAGCTGCCGCTCTCTTAAAGGCAGTTATTGCTAGTTCCTCAGGAACTCCAGCTACTTCAAACAATATTTTTCCTGGTTTGACAACGGCCACATATCTATCTATGTCCCCTTTTCCTCCACCCATTCGCTGACCCGCTGGTCTTGAAGAAACTGGTTTATCTGGAAATACTCTTATCCACACTTTTCCTCCACGCTTTAAGGCATGAGTAATTGCTCTCCTCGCAGCCTCAATTTGTCTAGCCGAAAGCCATCCTCTGCCAAGATTTTTTAAACCGTATTCTCCAAAAGAAATTGAAGAACCGCGAATAGCCTTACATTTTCTTTTTTTAGGCTCAAGCATTGTCTTCCTCCTTCTTGTGAATAAACACTTTTATTCCAACATATCCTTTCTTTAAAAGAGCTGGAATTTGAGCGTAATCAATATTTGCCCTTAAAGTTTGTGTTGGAACAGATCCTAAATGATATTTCTCTACTCTTGAGATTTCGGCACCACCTATTCTTCCGGAAAGGATTATTTTAACACCATCCGCACCTGATTGCATGACTCTGTCCATCGTTCTAGTAATCACCCTTCTGTGAGGCATTCTTCGCTCAAGTTCACCTGCGATTCTTGTGGCTACTAAATGCGCCGAAATTTCTGGATTTTTAATGTCGTTTACCTGCAAATCTATCTTTAAATCTTTAACTTTTTCTCCTCTATTCTTTTGAATTATTTCCATTATTTGCTTTTTAACGTCTTCCAGTCCAGTTCCACCTCGACCAATTACAACACCGGGTCTCGAAACTGTCATTATTATCACCAAACTCTTGGGAAGTCTTTCTATTTCAACACTTATAATTCCGGCTAACTTTAATTTTTCCATAAGAGCTCTTCTTATTTTTATGTCTTCGATAAGATAGTCTTTATATTTGCCTGTTTCAGCAAACCAACGTGATTTCCATGGTAAAAACACACCTATTCTAAAACCAATTGGGTTAATTTTTTGTCCCATTATTATTTAAAAACTATTTAGTTTTTCCTTTCTTTTTTGTTTTAGTTTTATTTCTATTTTCTTTTTTTGCAGGCTTCTCTTCTTTTTTCACCTTAGTCTTTGGTTTCAATGTTTTTTCCATTTTCACTTTCTCTTCTAATACAACTCTAATATGACTCATTCTTCTTTTATAAGGATGCCACACACCTCTAGAGGCCGGTCTGCCCCTCTTAAGTCTTGGTCCTTCATTAATTTGAATTTCTTTAAATATCAAATTTTCTTCCTTTAGTCCTCTTTCTTTGGCGTTTGCAACAGCTGTCTTTATTGCTTTAACCAACGGATCAGCAGCACGTTTTCTAGAAAAAGGCAATGTTTCAATAGCCTCTATTGGTTTCATTTTTCTAGCCAAAGCTGCCACCAATCTTAATTTTCTTGGTGATGTTTTTACAAATTTTTGTACTGATTTTATTTCCATAATTCTTTAAGTTTTTTCAATAATTCTTTTTACAACCTGTCCGTGCCCTCTAAATGTCCTTGTAGGAGAAAACTCTCCAAGTCTATGGCCTACCATATCTTCTGTAACAAAAACCTCAATAAATACTCTCCCGTTATGAACATTAAAATATCTACCTACAAATTCTGGTGAAATTTGGCTATTTCTTGCCCATGTTTTGATAGGTTTTCCTTTTTCACCCATACCAGCGGCTACTCTTTTGGCAATTCGCTCGTCTACATATGGTCCTTTTTTAGATGATCTTCCCATGTTTATTCTTTAGGCATGTTTGCCTGGTTTTCTCTTTTTAACTATTAGTTTATCTGAATACTTTTTCTTTTTTCGCGTTTTTCCTACAGCAGGTTTCCCATAAACAGTTTTTGGATATTTCATTCCAACTCCACTTCTTCCTTCTCCACCTCCATGAGGATGCGATCCAGGGCGTTGTTCCGTCTCGCTGACTGGTGGCCCGATACCCCGTCGCCTCGTGCGTGAGGGCTGATCTCGGCGCTCGCTGATTTATCATCCCACCTTGCCTATAATCCTTCCCTTAACCTCCTC
>PVMS01168526.1_pt1 | contig 11077 bp, 10 predicted proteins | sample 1853461 | NCBI WGS metagenome assembly PVMS01 (sample SAMN08582032, study PRJNA380276) | Marine sediment metagenome, whole genome shotgun sequencing project. | isolation source: ocean sediment barecode stripped | collected 2017
TATGAAAACCCTTAAATCACAAGATGGTAATATCGCTCAAGAGATTGAGAAGCTTAAGCAGGGAATGAGCATATTTGCCGATATGGTTACCGAAGGAATGGTGGCAAAAACTAAAGAGGTCTTTGGTGAACCCCTCTCTCCAATGGAGAGCGTCAAGCGCATTGTCAATGACGTGAAGGAAAAGGGTGATGATGCCCTGAAGTTTTATTCAGATAAATTTGAAGGGACAAACCTGTCTGTAGACAATCTTAGAGTTAAAGATGCTGAGATTGAGGATGCCTACAAAAAGGTATCCCCGGATTTTCTAAGCGCTATAAAGAATGCGAGGGAGAATATCCGGATATTTCAGGAATATATACGTATCCGTGCACCCAAACCATTCTCTTCAAACGGGGCCCGTATAACTGTAAATTATAATCCTATTGAAGACGTGGGAATTTACGTCCCCGGAGGTTCGGCTTCGTACCCTTCTACTGTATTAATGAATACCATACCTGCAAGGGTTGCCGGGGTAAAAAGGGTTGTGGTCGTATCTCCTCCCGGTAAGGATGGAAAGATATCTCCCGAAAGACTGGTTGCCTGCAGGGAATCAAATGTAGATGAGGTTTATATGGTTGGCGGAGCACATGCAATAGCCGCACTTGCGTTTGGCACCAAAACCATCCCGAAGGTAGATAAGATAGTCGGGCCCGGTAATCTCTTTGTAACGCTTGCAAAGAGAGAGGCCTTTGGACATGTAGGCATAGACATACTGGCAGGCCCAAGTGAGGTCTTAATAATAACCGATGATACTGCAAATCATGCTTATGTTGCATCCGACCTGTTATCACAGGCAGAACATGCCCCTGGCGTATCAATCCTGGTTACGTGTTCTGAGGAACTTGTTAATGGAGTATTACAGGAGATATCCAAACAGCTTGAAACTTTACCTCGAAGTAGCATGATTAAAGAATCTTTGGACAAATTTGGTTTTATTATTCTTACGAGAGATTTGAATGAGGCCGTTGATATCTCAAATACACTTGCTCCCGAACACTTACAGGTAATAGTGAAGGATGAAGATGAAGTCTTGTCAAAGATAAAACATGCAGGAGCTATATTTACCGGCCCATTCACGCCTGTAGCAGTTGGAGACTATATTGCCGGGCCATCACACGTTTTACCAACGGGCGGAACGGCAAGGTTCTTCTCCGGCCTGTCGGTAAATGACTTCCTGAAAAGGACGAGCATAATTACGTACTCAGAAGATGCCTTGAGGTCATCAGCAAAGGACATTATTACGATTGCAGAGGCAGAAGGCCTTGAGGCACATGCACAATCTGTTCGCATAAGAGTAGAAGAATAAATGAGCAAAGAAATGAATCAAACTAAAGAAAAAACCGGCTACTTCAGGAAAAACATTGAAGAAATGGCCGGATACGTTCCCGGTGAACAGCCACAGGACGGCGTATATATCAAACTCAATACAAATGAGAATCCATACCCACCGTCTCCAAAGGTTCTCGCAACCTTGAAAGAAACGATAAACGATAAATTACGGCTGTATCCTGATCCGAGTGCCTTAAGCGCTAAGAAAAAGGTAGCTGAGGTTTTTAATACAAAACCTGAACGGATTATAATAGGTAACGGTTCAGATGAACTCTTAACCATAATAGTGCGTTGCTTTGTGGATGAAGGTGATAAAATTGTATACCCCTATCCAACATATCTTTTATATAAGACCCTGTCTGAGATTCAGAATGCCAAAGTATGCACTGTGGATTTTCTCGAAGACTACTCTCTGCCTGAAGAAATCCTGGTTGAAGGCGCAGCAGTTACCTTTATATGTAACCCCAACTCGCCTTCCGGGACCCTGGTACCCGTAGACAAAGTCTCTGATATTGCAGGTAAAATAGATGGAGTGATAGTGGTTGATGAGGCATATGTAGATTTTGCAGATGACAATTGTTTGAGGTTGGTAGATAAACATCCTAACCTGATTGTCCTGCGCACCCTTTCAAAGTCCTATTCGTTAGCCGGAATGCGTCTGGGTTTTGCAGTAGCTCAGGAAGATTTGATTAAGGGCATGATGAAGGTTAAGGACTCATATAATGTTGACAGGCTCAGTATGGCATCTGCAGTTGCCGCACTGGACGACCAGGAAACATTCAGAGAAAACGTTGCCAGGATAAAAAAGACAAGAGAGCATCTGATAAATTCGCTTAAGAAACTGGGGTTTTTTGTATACCCATCTCAGGCAAACTTTGTTATGATCAAGTGCCAGAATGCCAATAACGCAAAAGAGATTTATCAGGAACTAAAGAAAAGAAAGATACTTGTCAGATACATAGACCAACCAAGACTTGACGATTGCCTGAGAATCACGGTTGGAACGGATGATGAAATAAACGAGTTGCTTGAAAAACTTGCTGAAATAAGATAACAAACATGGGAAAAAGAACTTCAAACATAAACAGAAAGACGAGTGAAACAACCATCAAACTATCACTTAATCTGGATGGTGAGGGTAAGCGTACGATATCCACAGGTATTGGTTTCTTTGATCACATGCTGGATCTGCTCGCAAAACACGCCCTGTTTGATTTAGATATTAAGGCGTCAGGTGATATAGAGGTTGACTATCATCATACGGTTGAGGATGTCGGTATTTGTCTGGGCCAGGCAGTAAAGGAGGCCCTGGGGGATAAAGCAGGCATAGTCCGTTTTGCAAACGTCAGCGTACCGATGCAGGAATCGCTGGCTAACGTTGCAATAGATATCAGCGGACGTTCTGCCCTTGTCTTCAATGCGAAATTAGGCACAAAAAAGATTGGTGATTTTGACACTGAATTGATTAAAGAATTCCTGGAGGCATTCTCTGTAAATGCAGGCATTAACCTCCATGTGGATGTACCGTACGGCGAAAATGCACATCACATATCAGAGGCTGTCTTCAAAGGTATAGCAAAGGCTCTCGATAGAGCCACAAGAATAGATGAACGAACCAATGAAGTCCCATCTACAAAGGGTGTTCTGTAAACAAATGGCATTTAACAAACACTCACACCTTCTATAAATAAATACAATCGAAAGGAAATTTTTGTGATAATATACAACAAGATTTTTTTTAGATATACGTTATCTTTTGTGTTTCTAATTCTTGGTATTATTTTTTTATACACTTCTGCATGGTCGGATGAGCAAACGGCAAAGGATGTTTCTTCACAACATTTCGGAGCAAGAGTTGCACACACCCCATGGCCGATGTATCGGCATGATCTACGCCATACGGGACGCAGCCCCTACGTGGGCTCTCAAACGAATGATATAAAGTGGACATTTCAGGCAGGAACATCAATTTCATCTTCTCCCGTCATAGGCATCGACGGCACCATATATATCGGCTCGAAAGATAAACACCTGTATGCAATCAATCCGGATGGCACCCTGAAGTGGAAATTTGAAACGAAGGGTGAAATAGATTCAACTCCCGCTATTGATATTGAAGGCGTAATATATTTCGGCTCGTGGGATGAATACCTCTATGCACTGTATCCGGACGGCAAACTGAAATGGAAACACAAGACGAATGGAGGCATTATCTCATCTCCTGCAATTGGAGATGATGGCTCACTTTACTTTGGCTGTTGGGATAACAGGATACATGCCGTGGACTCAAATGGTAAGCACAAATGGAAACATGAGACGGCAGATCATATATGGTCTTCACCCGCTATTGGAGACGATGGCATGATTTATTGCGGGTCGGAGGATTACTATATGTTTGCGCTCAAACCGGACGGTACGGCCGTCTGGTCATTCGGGACTCGTTACCTGCTAGAATCTTCCCCTTCTATTGGCGATGACGGGACTATTTATTTCGGTTCGGAAGATGCGAACCTCTTTGCGCTTACACCGGATGGCAAACTGAAATGGCAGTATAAGACAGTATATGATATTGATTCCTCCACTGCCCTGGCTCTGGACGGAACTATATATATAGGTTCCGGAGACGGGTTCCTCTATGCTATAAATCCTGATGGCACACTTAAGTGGACATTTGAAACAAGATATTCCGTAATGTCCTCTCCCGCCGTAGATGCTGACGGAACCGTGTACGTGGGTTCCAGAGATAAGAAGTTTTATGCCGTAAACAGCGATGGCACCATGAAGTGGTATATTGAAACCGGCGGGGCCATAGAATCATCCGCAGCAATAGATAAAGACGGGACTATATATATCGCCTCAACAGACGGCAAGCTCTATGCGATTGGGAAAAAGCTGGAGCTGTATCCGTAATTCAAGAGGCAAAAAGCAAAGTCTCACCATCTCATTTTTTGTAAATACTTGCCAGGTGTGGATCTATTTGATAAAATAGCGACTATCAGGTGTGCTTTATTATGAAACTTTATATTTAAAACTTAAGGGCTTGAGGAGTTTATTATGAAACTGAGAATTATGCTGTTGTCTGTTTTGATGCTGTTTACTATTTCGGGTATTACTACTGCGCAAGATGATGCTAAGTCTGCAAGTGCTGCAGCCGAGTGGTCGGAGTCTCAAATGTTTAGCTATATCCTTGGTACTCAAATTGGTAATTTCAGTAAGCAGAGTGAATTAGAAGTGAGTTTAGAACTGTTTGCCAGAGGATTGGATGATATGACAAAGGGGGGCGAACTGGCAATGTCACAGGCCGAGATTAGTATTTTTATGGCATCTCTTCAACAGAAGGCACAGGAAAAAGCACAAACTGCATCAAAAGCTGCAGGTGCTGAAAACGCCAGAAAGGGTCTGGCTTTTCTTGGTGCCAATAAAAAGAAAGATGGCGTTAAGGCAACCGCTTCCGGTCTACAGTACAAAGTTATAACCAATGGAGAGGGTGCTAAGCCTAAGGCGACAGATAAAGTTAAAGTGCATTATCGTGGCACTTTGATTGACGGTAAAGAGTTTGATAGCTCATACAAACGTAATCAGCCAGCGGAGTTTGGATTAAATCAGGTCATCAAAGGGTGGACTGAAGGTTTACAACTTATGAATGTTGGTAGTAAATATGAATTTTATATTCCTTCAGGATTGGCTTATGGTCCAAATGGCCCACCAAGCATAGGCCCTGACCAGACTTTGATCTTTACAGTGGAGTTGCTCGATATTACAACTCCATGAACCCCCTCAGTGACAATCAATCCTAAGGGTACTGATAAAATGTAGTTTAATTGCTTTGAGTTTCAAGCCGGTATAGCCTTATACCGGCTTTTCTTTTGTACCGAAGTATACGATGGATCTCTATCCGTAACAATAATACGCACCCACCAAAAAGCAATCATTTCATTTAACACCTTGTCATCATTGACAAAACAACCTTCTATATATAAACTAACTACATAGTTTTTGCAAATATCCAGACGTTTGTTATGCTGTAATAAACCTTGTTATCAAGTGAGTAGAGAAATAACAAAATGTAATAATGAAAGACATGACCCTATTCCTTTTATACAGAAATTATATAATGACTTGTTAGCCAAACATAAAAATGCTCTACAAATATTGCAAAACAGAAGGTTTTGATATTCTCCTGCAAACAAGACTAAAGGTCGCCAGTATTGCAAATTTCAATGACCCTTTTGAGTTATCCTTTGGAGTGGATAAAGATAGTGCGTTGGAAATTATAAGAAATGAATTCAAAGAAGAAACTTGGCTAATTAACGAATGGAAGCGTCTTTTAGATACTCATAATATACAATTTGATAAAAGTTCCACAGAAGACGTCGTGAATAAAGTTGCCCATTTCCAAATACAAGATTTTGCAAAAATTGCAAAAGAAATGAGAGATGGTTGGAATAACGACTTAGGATTAGTATGCCTATCTAAGTATCCAGATATTATTCAGATGTGGGCACATTATTCTGATAATCACAGGGGAATAGTCGTGGGGATAGAAGAAAATGAGTGTATAGATGGGAAATCATTGATTCACCTAGTCTATAAAGAAGAAATGGTATTGTTTCCGATTACTGCAAGCCCGAAGAATATATATCAATATGACAAATGCTTCCAAGATGTTATAAGCAGAAAAGAAGAAAGCTGGGGCTATGAAAAAGAAGTAAGGTTTTTTCGTAATTACGACAAAGAAGACGAATACTATGTAATACCAGCTTCATCTATAAGGGAAATCTATCTGGGGCTAAGATCTCACGAGACTGCGGAAATAGTTGCTAAATCTATCATGCAGAGAGACGAATATAAGCATTTAAAAATATATAAGATGGACATAGATGAAAGTGCTTACAAATTAGTACCAAAAGAGCTATGGTAAATAGGGCCAGCTGTATATGCTCAGTAATTAGGTAACTCTTTTGGTATAATAAATCAAATCTAATGTTAAACAAAAAATTATTATTTATGGCAGTAATGATTGTAATGGGCATGGGCTGCAGCTCACTTACAACTATTGCGGAAACTGACCTGCCCGACTACGTTCAGGCGGGCAGGTCAAGGAACTTTCCTGCTGAAATCAGTGTTGGAGATATTGTCCATGTCGCAAGCGGTGAGAAGATAACCTTTTCACAACTTGCCGATTCCTTTGACGGGGCAAGTATCGTATATGTAGGCGAGATTCATTCAAACAAGGAATATTCTGACACTTCTTCAAAAAACACTTGAAGACTAGTTAAGCATAATAGGAGCCCGCCAAACAAACCGTCGCCCGGCATCGCCGTTCGCCAGCCCGACTAGTATTCTGGCGGGGACAGGTCGGGCAAGCACAATACTTATTAACTATAGTGGTAATTATGTTAGGAAAAAGGATCAAACTTTTCTTCTTAATTCTTGTTTTATTTCTTATACCATTTAGTTTATTTGCTGAAACAAAAGGTGAAAAAGCGACCTTTGCCGGAGGCTGTTTTTGGTGTATGGAACATCCTTTCGAAAAGCTGGAAGGTGTTTCAGGGGTTATATCAGGTTATACAGGTGGGCGTAAGAAAAACCCGACATACGAAGAGGTTTCGGCAGGAGCAACCTTTCATTTTGAATCTGTCCAGATAACGTACGATCCGTCTAAAATAAGTTACTCAGAACTTCTTGATGTATTTTGGAGACAAATAGATCCAACAGATTCAGGAGGCCAATTTGTTGATCGGGGTCTACAGTACAGAACAGCTATTTTTTATCACAATGAAGAACAAAAACTTTTAGCAGAAAAATCGAAAGAACAATTGAATAAATCCGGAAGATACGACAAAGAAATCATTACGGAAATTATTAAGGCTACTTCATTTTATAAAGCTGAAGAATACCATCAGGATTTTTACAAAAAAAGTCCAATAAAGTATAAATCATATAGACGAGGTTCGGGTCGTAACCAATTCTTAGAAAGGGTTTGGGGTAAGAAAATGGATACAGAACATAGCAGCAAATATAAAATATTTAACAAACCAACAAATGAGAAACTGAGAAAAAAATTGAACCCATTACAATATAAAGTAACTCAGGAAGATGGTACGGAAAGACCATTCGAAAATGAATATTGGGAAAACAAAAAAGAGGGAATTTACATTGGTATCGTTTCCGGTGAGCCGCTTTTCTGCTCGCTTGACAAGTTTGCTTCCGGGACCGGGTGGCCAAGTTTTACAAAAACGCTTGAGCCTGAACATATTGTAGAAGTTGAAGACAGAAAGTTCTTTACGAAGAGGATAGAAGTAAGAAGCAAACATGCTGATTCTCACCTTGGGCATGTATTTAATGATGGTCCTATGCCGACAGGACTTCGCTATTGCATTAACTCAGCTGCTCTTCGTTTCATTTCAAAAGAGGATTTAGAAAAAGAAGGATATGGTGAATATAGAAAACTTTTTGAAAAATAAAATATTGGAATAATAAGTGGGCAGGTTTTAGAAATTAATAGGTCCCTATTAATCAAAAGGAGGATAGCCATGTCAATCAAAACAAAAGGTATCAATCATCCTGCTCTTTTTGGGAGGAATCTTGATGAGACTATCAAATTTTACACTGAAGTACTGGGTATGCGTCTGGTACTGCGCCAACCAAACCTAGATGAACCTAGCATGACTCACTTATTCTTTTCGGCAGGAAATGGAGCCTTTATAGCCTTCTTCGTACCCAACGATGATACTGATCTAAAACTACGCAGGAGTAGTGAGGGTATAGGATCAATGCAACATTTAGCAATGAATCTGGATGTTACTATTGAAGAAGCTATGGAGACCTTAAACAAGTACAAACTAAAGTTTAGTGGACCAATTGACCGGGGATATGAGCGCTCCTTGTATTTTAATGATCCTAATGAAATTATGATAGAATTGATGTCGTGGATAACGCCTCTGCCTGTGGGCGCTGATGAAGCAGATGTCATCTCAAGAGCTCAAATTATTCGTGAAAATGAGGGAGCTTACAATATAGAGGATAAGCACGTGAGACAAGCTATGATAGAACTTGGTTTCTCACAAGTGACTTAAAATATAATGGGTATCTGCAGAAGTTACAGTACCCTATTATTGATATTTTTGATTATTAATAATTGCTTATTCGGTATTATAATATTTTTTTCAAATTTTAGGGATAGACGAAAGGATAACCAGAGGCATCAAAGGCCTCTAGTAGGAAACCATTGTCAGGGATGAGGACATGGAGGTGGTCGAAGATAGATTTATTTAAGAAAATGGAATATTTAAACCTACTGCTTTTTTTTAATTTAGACAATAATTTAAAAATGGAGAAAAATTAGAATGAATGGATTTTTTATCTAGTTAAACCCAAAAGGGAGGTTATCATGAAAGTACTCGTAGTCTACTACTCGCTGTATGGACATGTATATAAATTAGAACAGGATGTAGCGGAAGGAGCAAGATCTGTCAAGGGTATAGAGGCGGATTTAAGACGCGTTCCGGAGACATTACCCCGGGAAGTATTGGAGAAAATGGGTGCTGTAGATGCACAGGAAAAACAGTCTCATATACCGATTTGCACCGTAGACGAGCTGGCAGAAGCAGATGCCATTGTCTTCGGTACTCCAACGCGTTTCGGCAACATGTGTGGACAGATGCGGCAGTTTCTCGATTCAACCGGAAAGCTATGGTTGAGCGGCGCCCTCGTTGGAAAGGTTGGAAGTGTTTTCGTCAGCTCAAACACCCAGCATGGAGGACAGGAGTCGACAATTCTAAGCTTCCACATAACGCTGCTGCATCAAGGCATGGTGATCGTTGGATTACCCTATGCTTTCAAAGGACAGATGACGATGGACGAGATTACCGGCTGTTCGCCGTATGGTGCTTCTACTATAGCAGGGACTGACGGGAGTCGTTTCCCGAGTGATAACGAGCTGGCCGGAGCACGCTTTCAGGGTGAGCATGTCGCAAAAATAGCCAGGAAACTAACGGCCTAATTAATTAAATAAAACAATGTTAAATAAAAAATTATTATTTATGGCTATAATCATTGTAATGGGCATGGGCTGCCGCTCATTAGCAACCGTTGCGGAAACTGACCTGCCCGACTACGTTCAGGCGGGCAGGTCAAGGAACTTTCCTGCTGAGATCAGTGTGGGAGATATTGTTCATGTTGCAAGTGGTGAGAAGATAACCTTTTCACAACTTGCCGATTCCTTTGACGGGACAAGGATCGTGTATGTGGGCGAGATTCATTCAAACAAAGAATCTCATGACGTACAGATGCAGGTACTGAAGGAATTTTATAAGAGATACGGAGATAATATAGCTATTGGTATGGAGATGTTTAAGAGACCGCATCAGGACGCTCTTGATAAATGGACGGCGGGAACGATCAGTGAAGAAGATTTATTGTCTTCAACGGACTGGTGGCATGAGTGGGGCTTTGAGTATGTCCTGTATAAAGACATTATGGACTTTACGCGTGACAATAATATCCCGGTTGTTGCCCTGAATATTACGAGAGAATTCCAGAAAAAGATAAGCAAAAATGGAATAGAGAGTTTGAGTAAGGAAGAAAGAGAGTCCCTGCCTGAGATAGATACTGAAGATTTCTATCACAGAAGATATCTGGAAAGGATAATGAAGGGACACGGAGATACAGATATGAGTGATGCCTTCGAAAGGTTTTATCTGGTTCAGTGCGTGTGGGAAGATGTCATGGCCGACAGCATATCAAAGTATCTCTCTTCTCCACAGGGAAAAGACAAGAAGCTGCTGGTATTCATAGGGGGAGGCCATATCATCTATCATTTTGGTGTTCCTAAAAGGGTTTTCCGGAGAAACCATCTTCCGTATCGTACTATAGCAACATACGAGTTGAGGGATTTAAAGCCCGATGATGAGCATCCTCTTTTCGCAAAGAATATACCCCTCCAGCCTGCAGATTATGTGCGTGTTATTAAACTCCACAAGGAGGAAAAAAAGGTGATGCTGGGTGTTGTGATTCGAAATTTGGAGGATGAAGAAGAGGAAAAAAAAGAGAAAGAAAAACAGGAATTTGAGGTTGTGATTGAAAGTGTACTGAAGGACAGTCCTGCCGGGAAGGCCGGGCTGATGGTTGGAGACATTATTATATCATTGGACGATGAGAGTGTCAGCGGGGTATATGATGTAATCCAGCACGTCCGCAAGAAAAAGGCGGGAGATACCTGCCTGATAGAGATATCACGCGAGGGCACGAAGATATTCATAGAGGTAACATTCTTTGAGTTAAAAGGACATGGAAAGGAATAGACATAAGCAGGATACTAGATGTTCACCACGGCGAATCCGCCTCAGGCATGACTAGAAGCAAGAACAAAGTGTAAATAACAAGTATGACATAGCCGTTTGTTACCTGGAAAAACGAGAGGTGAAATGTTACAACAAACGTTAACTTCAGAAGGAAAACTGAATGTGAATCTTACAGACACGACGATAGAGATCATTAAAGCAACGGCACCATTAGTTAAGGAAAAAGTAATAGAATTAAACAAAACTATTTATCCAATGATGTTCAGTCGTTATCCAGGAATAAAAGTCTTTTTCAACCAAACACATCAGCGTGAAGGCACACAGCCTCGAGCATTTGCCGCATCAATTATAGACTATGCCAATGCCATAGATAATCTTGACGCAATAAAACCACTCGTAAACAA
>PVMS01046418.1_pt1 | contig 11076 bp, 11 predicted proteins | sample 1853461 | NCBI WGS metagenome assembly PVMS01 (sample SAMN08582032, study PRJNA380276) | Marine sediment metagenome, whole genome shotgun sequencing project. | isolation source: ocean sediment barecode stripped | collected 2017
GGCATGAAACTCCACTTGAGCCCTGTTGGAAACCCTGCACCACCGCGGCCTCGCAGCCCAGATGACTTGACGATGTCGATAACCTGTGCCGGGGTAATTTTCCCTGCCAGAATCTGCTCCCAGGTCTCGTAACCGCCTTTAGCCTTATAGGTTTCCAGCGCCCAGGGCTGATCCTCTCCTAGCGTTATCAGACACACCTGGTTCATTTCGTAAGCCACTGCGCTACTCCAGCCCGTCCAGAATTTCGTCTACGAAATCTGTTGTAAGGTTTTCGTAGTAACGATGATTAACCATCATCATCGGCGCACCCGTACACGCAGCCAGACACTCTTCTTCTTTCTTGAGAAAAATACGGCCATCCTCCGTGCTCTCGCCTTCCTTGATGCCGTACTTTTTCTCTAGGTGCTGAATTATCTTATCGCTGCCTCGAACCATGCAGGAGATGTTGGTGCATACCGAAACACAGTGACGACCCGTTTTCTGCGTCTCAAACATCGAGTAAAACGTGGCAACTTCGTAAACCTGAATTGGCGGCATATCAAGATATTCAGCAACCGCGTACATAAGTTCTGGCGTGAGATACCCCTGATTTTCATGTTGCACAACATGCAACGCCGAGATCACGGCCGAACGTTGCCGGCCTTCGGGAAACTTCGTGATCCATTGATCGATTTCCGCACGCACATGCGCAGACAAAGTAACTTTTGCTTCAGCATTCATTACCTGTCTATCTCTCCAAACACGATATCCTGCGTGCCGATAACTGCAACAACATCGGCCAGCATGTGCCCCTGAACCATTTCATGCAGAGCGGACAGATGCGCAAAACCGGGAGCACGCACTTTCAGGCGATAAGGCTTGTTTGCCCCATCCGATACCAGATAAACACCAAACTCCCCCTTGGGCCCTTCGACAGCCGCGTACACCTCACCTTCTGGCACACAATAACCCTCGGTAAACAATTTGAAGTGATGAATCATCGACTCCATGTCACCTTTCATCTCTTCACGACTCGGCGGTGCATATTTGTGATCATCGACCATAACAGGACCTGGATTGGCTGCTAGCCACTCCGTGCACTGGCGGATGATGCGATTCGACTGACGCATCTCTTCGACACGCACCAGGTACCGGTCATAGCAATCGCCAGTTACACCAACCGGAATGTCGAAATCCATATCGGCATAAACTTCATAGGGCTGCTTTTTGCGTAAATCCCATTCAATGCCTGAGCCACGCAACATCGGGCCCGTAAAGCCAAGTTGCAGTGCACGCTCGGGTGACACAATGCCAATATTGACCGTACGTTGCTTCCAGATACGATTATCGGTCAACAGGGTTTCGTATTCATCAACCCGCGCCGGAAAACGTTCAGTGAAGTCAACAATAAAATCAATCACCGAGCCTTCACGCGCACGATTCATGTGCGCCACATCTTTTTTAGTGTGTATTTTTGAAGGTTGATAACGCGGCATGCTATCCGGTAAGTCCCGATAGACACCACCCGGCCGGTAATAGGTCGCATGCATACGCGTGCCCGATACAGCCTCGTAACAATCCATGAGGTCTTCGCGCTCACGGAAACAGTAGAGGAACATGGTCATCGCGCCGACATCGAGCCCATGCGTACCCAGCCACATAAGATGATTAAGAATTCGGGTGATCTCGTCAAACATCACACGTATGTATTGGGCGCGGATCGGTACTTCAATGCCCAGCAATTTCTCAATTGCCAAAACATAACCGTGTTCGTTACACATCATGGAGACATAATCGAGGCGGTCCATATAACCGATGCTTTGGTTATAGGGTTTAGTTTCCGCCAGCTTTTCAGTGGCCCGGTGCAACAGCCCGATGTGCGGGTCGGCGGTAAGGATGACTTCGCCTTCCATTTCCAGCACCAGGCGCAGCACTCCGTGCGCGGCCGGATGCTGTGGGCCAAAGTTCATGGTGAAATTCTGATACTCAGCCATTGTCACCGGACTCCTTAATATCCGGCGTGTAGCGAGTGTCATCACGGATAGTGCGCGGCACCAGCGTACGCGGTTGTATATCGACCGGCCGGTAAACAACCCGACCCTGCTCTTCGTCGTAGTGCATTTCCACGTTGCCGCTCACCGGAAAATCCTTGCGGAACGGATGTCCTATAAAACCGTAATCGGTCAAAATCCTGCGGAGGTCGGGATGGCCTTCGAACAAAATACCGAAGAGGTCAAATGTCTCACGCTCGTACCAGTCGGCAGAACTCCAAATTTCAACCACAGACGGTACGACTGGCGGATTTTCCGACCCGGTATATACACGCAGCCGTAAACGATGATTTTTACTGATGGAAAGCAGCTGATAGACCACGGCAAACCGCTGCGGATCAAACCTGGTATCTGCATCGGGGACAATGACCTCGCGATCAACGCCCCGGCTAAAACCTGCCTCTGAGGCACTGCGCGTTTCCCATTCGCTTTCGCCGTAAGTCAGGTAATCGACTCCGCAGACATCGATCAGCATTTCAAACGCGAACTCAGGGCTATCACGCAGCGCCACACACACTTTTCGTAATGACTCCGGGGCCACCACTATAGTCAGCTCACCACGGTCCAAGTCGGCTTGCCCACTGACAATCTCAATGACCTCACCAAAGCGCGCTGAAATATTGGCCGAAAGAGCCTTATATCGACTATTCATTAACCCTTACCGGTCAATAACGCTGGATCGACGTATTTTATTCTGTAACTGGATGATGCCGTAAAGCAACGCCTCGGCAGTAGGCGGGCACCCCGGCACATAAACATCAACGGGTACGATCCGGTCACAACCCCGAACTACAGAATATGAGTAGTGGTAGTAACCTCCACCATTGGCGCAGGACCCCATCGATATCACCCAGCGAGGTTCGCTCATCTGGTCGTAAACCTTGCGCAACGCGGGTGCCATTTTGTTGCACAGCGTACCGGCAACAATCATGACGTCGGACTGACGAGGACTTGGCCGAAATATCACTCCGAATCTATCCATGTCATAGCGAGCAGCGCCCGCTTGCATCATCTCGACCGCACAACAAGCCAATCCAAATGACATGGGCCACAAGGATCCTGACCGTGCCCACTTGGACACACTGCTATCCTGGGCCCAGTCGATCAATACACCCAGCTTCGTGACAACGAAGCCTTCCTGCTGATGCGTGGTAGGAAGATCACGGGGAAGCTGTTCGGTTAATCCCATTCCAGCGCACCCTTCTTCCATTCATAAATAAAGCCGACAACCAACACCGCCAGAAATACCCCCATGGCTGCCAGTCCGAAAAGACCTATGCTGTCCAGCGATATGGCCCAAGGGAACAGAAACGCGATTTCCAGATCGAAGACGATGAAGAGGATGGCAACAAGGTAATAGCGCACGTCGAATTTCATGCGCGCATTTTCGAACGGCTCAAAGCCACATTCGTAGGGCGACAGCTTGGCCGAATCTTTTGAGCCACGACCGACCGTGAAACCTATGATCAGCAACAACAGACCGACACCAGCCGCTACGCAGAGGAATATCAGGGCTGGCAGATAATTTTGGACCAACATGACTCTTTACCGTTGAGGACGGCGCATTCTATCAGTCCGCCCCTCTACACAACACCGGAACAGCCCCCTGACTTTCCGGAAATATACTTAAATTTATGGTGCCGATGGCCGGACTCGAACCGGCACAGCTTGCGCCACTGCCCCCTCAAGACAGCGTGTCTACCAATTCCACCACATCGGCAACAATTACTATTGAGTGGGTAAGCTTACTCCGGAACGATGGGAAGCGAATCGTCCAAGTCTGCCGTATCATCCGCTGAATCAGCAGGCTCCAGTAAGAATGGCAAATCAATCGCATCCTCTTCACCACTCACGCCCTCTTCCACTGCAATCTCGCTATCAAGAATACTCGTTACGACCGGACGATTACCGTTGAGGTAGGCAAGCCCCAGACTGCTGGCAAAAAACAGCGTGGCCATAACTGCAGTGGTACGTGACAGAAAGTTGGCAGAACCGCGTGCACCAAACACGGTACCCGATGCACCCGCACCAAAACCTGCGCCTGCGTCAGCACCTTTACCTTTTTGCAACATCACCAACCCCATAATTGATGCAGCAATCAGCACATGAGCGATGAGAGCCAGTGTATTTAATGTATTCATTCGTTAACCTGTAGCAGCGGTGCAAATTGCCAGAAACTCACCCGCTTCAAGGGAGGCCCCACCAATCAACCCGCCATCTATATCTGACATGGAGAAAAGCTCTGCAGCATTGTCTGCCTTGACACTACCGCCGTACAGCAGCCGCAAATCGGCGGCTATTCTAGCACTACGTTTGGCCGCCATCGCACGCAATCCCGCGTGAACTTCCTGAGCCTGCTCCGGCGTAGCTGTCTCACCAGTTCCTATGGCCCATACAGGCTCATAAGCAACCACCGCAGTTGCAAATGCCTCGATACCCACAGCATCCACGACTGCGGAAAACTGGCTGCCGATCACGTTCAATGTGCTGTCAGCCTTGCGCTCTTCCAGGGTTTCACCCACACACAGGATAGGGATCAGGCCCTCCAACTGCGCTGCAGCGAACTTGCGGGCCACAATGTCGTTGCCCTCACCCATGAGCGCACGCCGCTCCGAATGACCCACGATCACATACTGACATCCGGCATCGCGTAACATGGACCCGGAAATTTCTCCCGTGTAGGCACCGCCTTGCTCTACATACAGATCCTGTGCACCGAGTGCCACGGTACTGGTCTCAATCAATGCCTGTACCTGGGATAAGAATATGAACGACGGACATACCAGAATTTCCACACCACTGCTGGCTTCGGCTCCCGCAACAATGCCCTGCACCAACTCTGCAACGCTGCTGCGAGTGCCATTCATTTTCCAGTTACCCGCTACCAGGGGTGTCCGCATCTTATTACCCTATATACAGTGACCTTAAGCAAAAAAGCCGGACCCAATAGGACCGGCACTAAAGGTGGCGGAAGGGTAGCTTCCCGATCATCGAAAATCAACGTGTTAACGGTATCAGGCCAAGAACTTCAGCGCTTGGCGGGCCAATTTCTACCAAGGTTGAAACCCGCGAGTTGACCCAAGCGCGGCCATATAAGGGCTCGAACAACGTCTAGCCCGGTGCCGACCCGGCTGCAGCGGAACTCACGGCTTGGGCTAATTGCCCCGCCAGCATCTCTACTTCACCTGCATCCTCACCTTCGACCATCACCCGCACCACGGGCTCAGTGCCAGACGCCCGCAAAACGACACGCCCCCGATCGCCCAGTTGCTGCTCGACGCTTTGGACTGAAGCCTGCACAGGTTGCGAATTCAGGTCCGGCTGGCCCGATACTCGGACATTCAACAGGGTCTGTGGGTATTTCGGCATGTCGGCTGCCAACTCAGCCAGTGTCCGACCGGATTCACGAATCACGGTCAGCACCTGCAATGCGCTGATAAGCCCGTCGCCGGTCGTGGTCTTGTCCAGGCAAATGATATGGCCGGAGGTTTCACCGCCCAATATGCCCCCGTGCTGCTGCAGCAGTTCCAGCACGTAGCGATCGCCCACTTGCGCACGCATGAATTCGATTCCACGTTTACGCAATGATTTTTCCAGCCCCAAATTGCTCATCACCGTTCCTACAACCGGCCCCGTCAGCACACCTGCGGCGTGCCGCGCGTTGGCGATAATGAAGAGCAGCTGGTCACCGTCTAGCAGATTGCCTTCACAGTCAACCATAAGCAACCGGTCGCCATCACCGTCTAGCGCGATACCAAGGTCGGCACCCACACCTGTCACCGTCGCTTGCAACCACTCGGGATGTGTCGTACCGCAATCGGCATTGATGTTCTTGCCGTTTGGCGAACAACCTATAGGCACCACATCGGCACCCAGATCCGCCAACACCCGGGGTGCTACCTTGTAGGCCGCACCGTTGGAACAATCGACGACGATCTTCATACCCTCCAGACGCATATCATGCGGAACAGTGGACTGGGTAAACCACTGGTACTGATTACGAGCCGTATCCACACGGCTGGCACGTCCCAACGATTCTGATGCACGGGTTATCGCTGGTTCCAGCAGACTCGTTTCAATTTTTGCCTCAATTTCATCGGACAGCTTGCGGCCCATACGATCAAAAAACTTGATGCCATTATCGTAATACGGGTTATGCGAAGCGCTGATGACAACACCGAGGTCGGCACCAAGTGAACGAGTCAGGTAAGCAATGCCCGGCGTTGGCACAGGGCCCAGCAATAGCACATCCATGCCAGCAGCCACAAAACCAGCTTCCAGAGCCGACTCAAACATGTAGCCCGACAGGCGGGTGTCCTTGCCGATGGCCACAGTACCGCCATTTGGCGCCAATACGCGCCCTGCCGCACTGGCAAGACGCAGGACAAATTCAGCGGTCAACGGTTCTTCGCCTACTGTGCCGCGAATCCCATCGGTACCAAAATATTTTCTGCTCATGCTGTTGTTCTCCGACCGGCAGCCAACCGATCCCTGCCTTCTTGGGTAGCCTCTATTTTAAGCGCATCGACAGTCTGACGAACATCGTGCACCCGAATAATATGCGTACCCTTGCTAGCCGCCGCCAGCGCCAGCGTCACACTCCCATTAACACGGTCCGTAGCATCATCACCGAACAATTTAACGATCATGGACTTACGAGACACGCCAATCAACACCGGCTGTCCGGCGCCCACAAATGCGTCAAGTTTATGCAGCAACGCCAGATTATGTTCCAGCGTTTTGCCAAATCCAAACCCCGGGTCAATTACGATATTAGCCGCATTCATGCCTGCGGCAATGCACACCTCAACGCGCCGCTTGAGAAAATCAAGAACCTCGCCCACCACATCGTCATAGCTCGGCGCCGCTTGCATGCTGTCCGGTTCTCCCTGCATGTGCATCAGGCACACCGGCAAGCCCAATTCCGCCGCCGCATCAACGGCGCCGGCAACTCGCAACGCCCGCACATCGTTAAGCATGGACGCTCCCGCTGCCGCACTGGCCCGCATAACTTCCGGCTTGCTGGTATCTACCGAAATCGGCACCGGCGACTCAGCGCGGATTGCCTCAATAACCGGCACGACCCGATCTATTTCCGTAGGAGCATCTACAGGGGTGGCTCCAGGCCGGGTGGACTCGCCACCCACATCAATAATGTCGGCACCCTCTTCGATCATTTCCAATGCACGCTTCAAGGCCGAGTCCGTACACGCATAAAGACCGCCATCCGAAAAGGAATCCGGCGTCACGTTAAGGATGCCCATGACCCGGGTGATGCCGAGATCAAGCGTGCTGGCAGGAAAATACAGTTGCATACGGATAAGAATAAATCAAAAAACCGGGGCTGCGTTACCGCGGACCCGGTCAGAAAATTGTCAACACAAGTAATGGTTAATGCTGGCCCGCAGCCTCGCCAATATCCGACTCTTTACCGGATCCTTCCTTGGAGCTACCCGTTGCAGGTGCCGTTGGCCCACTGCTGGTCCACTCTTTCGGCGGCGGCGGTTCGCGGCCTTCCATGACGGCCCCAATCTGCTCCTGATCGATGGTTTCGTACTTGATCAGGGCTGCGGCCATTGTATGCAAAATGTCCTTTTTATCCGTCAGTATCTGGGTCGCATGCTGGTAGCTAGAATCTATAATCTTGCGAATTTCTTCGTCGATCGCATGCACAGTCAGATCCGACACCTGCTTGTGCTGCGTGACCGAATGTCCGAGGAACACCTCGCCTTCTTCCTCGGTATAAGTCAGCGGGCCGAGACGCTCGGAGAAGCCCCACTTGGTAACCATATTCCGCGCAAGCTCGGTCGAGCGTTCAATATCATTCGATGCACCGGTGGTAACCGCATCGCCACCAAAAATCAGTTCTTCCGCTACACGGCCACCGAACAAGCTGGTGATCTGGCTGGTGAGGCGAAGCTTGCTGTGACTGTAGCGATCTTCTTCTGGTAAGAACATCGTGATACCCAACGCGCGACCCCGGGGAATTATTGAGACTTTGTACACCGGGTCGTGATCGGGGACGCTCAGGCCAACGATGGCATGTCCAGCCTCGTGGTAGGCAGTCAGTTTTTTCTCTTCATCGCTCATTACCAGAGAGCGCCTTTCGGTGCCCATCATGATCTTGTCCTTAGCCTTATCAAAATATTCCATGTCAACGGTGCGCTTGTCTGCGCGGGCTGCAAATAACGCAGCCTCGTTCACGAGATTGGCAAGATCGGCTCCGGAAAAACCCGGAGTGCCCCGCGCGATGATGGCGGGTTTCACATCGTCACCCAACGGCACTTTACGCATGTGCACTTTCAGAATCTGTTCGCGGCCACGCACATCCGGCAGTGGCACCACAACCTGGCGATCGAAACGACCAGGGCGCAGCAAAGCCGGATCGAGCACATCGGGACGGTTGGTCGCAGCGAGGACTATTACGCCTTCGTTCCCCTCAAATCCATCCATTTCTACCAGCAATTGATTCAACGTTTGCTCGCGCTCATCGTGACCACCACCAAGGCCGGCACCACGATGGCGACCCACGGCATCGATCTCATCAATGAAAATAATGCAGGGTGCATGTTTTTTAGCCTGTTCAAACATGTCACGCACACGCGAAGCACCAACGCCTACAAACATCTCGACGAAGTCTGAACCGGAAATGGTGAAAAATGGCACCTTGGCCTCACCGGCCACAGAACGCGCCAGCAGGGTTTTACCTGTGCCGGGCGCTCCCAACAGCAGCACTCCCTTCGGAATCTTGCCGCCCAAACGCTGGAACTTGGCAGGATCCATCAGAAAATCTACAATCTCAACCAACTCTGCCTTGGCCTCCTCAATGCCAGCCACGTCGGCGAAAGTCACGTTGACCTGGTCTTCGCCAAGCAAGCGGGCCCGACTCTTGCCAAAGGACATTGCCCCACGGCCTCCAGCACCACCCTGCATCTGACGCATGAAATAGACCCACACACCTATAAGCAGCAGTACCGGGAAAGCATTGATTAACAGGCTGACAAACAGATTTTGAGTCTGTGGCTCGCTGCCACTGAACACCACGCCACTCTTCTGCAACTGGCCGATAATCGCGGTGTTATCCGTCTCCGGGCTGAAAGTCTTGAAGTCTCCACCGGCACTTAGCGTTCCGCTTATCTCCCGGCCATCAAACCGAATATTATCCACCAGGCCGGTCTCAACATAGCGCAAAAACTGTGAGTATTCGATCGTGGTCGCCACGCGCGGGCTGGTCGCAAAGTTATTGAATACCGACAGCAGGACAATCGCAATGACGATCCAGAGAATGATGTTTTTTGCAAGATCGTTCACATGAACTCCAGAGGCTCATACATACTGTTAATTAAAGTACTTAGCTTTCGCGGCTAAAGCCGCTCCTACAACGTATACAACGCTACTATACTCGAAACCCGCCAGCCACGATGTACGTCTCACGGCTTTCCTGCCGCGAGGCCGCTGGCTTGCGTATTCTCACTGTTTTAAAGCGTTTGCGGCATTCTGCCAGAAGCTCGTCGAAGCCTTCACCCTGAAAAACTTTAGTAATAAAGCTTCCCCCCGGTGCAAGTATCTGGACCGCCAGTTCGAGCGCGAGTTCCACCAGGTACATGCTGCGGGGCTGATCAACAGACCGCATACCACTAATATTGGGGGCCAAATCGGATAAAACAAGGTCTGCACGGTCGGCGCCAAGCGCTTCCAGCAGCTGTTGCAAAGCGATATCTTCGGTGAAATCCCCCTGGATAAACTCCACGCCATCCAAGTCCTCCATCTCAAGGACATCGAGGGCGATTATTCTTCCCTTGGGTAACGCTTTTCTTGCCGCATATTGACTCCACCCACCGGGTGCTGCACCGAGGTCCACAACCACAGAGTTACCCTGAATCAGGCGGTACTTTTTATCCAATTCTTCCAGTTTAAATACTGCACGGGAACGCCAACCCTCATCCTGAGCTCGCTTTACATAAGGGTCGGCGGCTTGCCGGCGTTTCCAGTTTGCACTCGAAGATTTTTTAGCCATTAGCTATCTGCTGACATTGATTCGTCGCCGTTAAGGCCGCAATTATAAAGGGGTTCAAACTGCTTAGCTTTAACCGGGTTTATATAGATGACACCTAACTCAAATACACGACTACACCAAGCATTACGCGGTGCTGCCAGACGTCGGGAATACCTTCGGTACCCGACATAAATTCCTAACGAAACCTGAAGCTATATAGCTTCCAGCCGCACGCATGACTTAAATGTATTAGGTTCAAAATCGTCACGCACTCCCTCAACACTGCGTTAAACAATGATACTATTTGTTATTAATGTTCGATGTCTTATTTATTGCGGTAACTCAAAGAAACATTGTGGTGATAAAAAGGTCTTTTCAAAGACCTCCACGACTCAAGTCCTGCAGAAGCAAAAATAATAAGTCGCTCGGCCATAAGCCTAGTGTCAGTTGACGGCTGCATCATCTAAACAATTGCAGAGATTCGCATGCAAAAACCGATAGAACTGCTGGATTTAATTCTTGACCTACAGCTCGGGAATAACACCATGGAGGAGTGGGCTGAGCGGCTGGCCAAGCTTGGGAATTGTGCAGCCGCCTGCGCCATCAGCTGGACCGCAGGAAACCCAGACAACGCGTTAATCAGTTACTCAAAGGAACGAATAGAATTCCAGCCGGATTGGATTGCCTCCGTGGACCAATTGATTGCTACGGCCAAACCTAAGCAACCGGGCTTGCTCAAAAACATAGCCCGGGAATTCGACGCTATGCACGACGATCCCAAGGATCCTCTGAACGATCCCGACCTGCTTATTGCCTACCTTGATTCGGAGCCTGCTTGCACCCTTTTAGCTCTGCGCCGTCACCAAAAAGATGGGGCATGGACAAAAGCCGACAGCGATAATTTCTGTGAGTTTTTGCCGGTATTGCATAAAGCACACCAGCTACACAAGGTGGTCGTTCGGGCTGGCAATCGACTGGATATAGCGAACCAGATACTGAACGGCACCCCGCGCGGGCTCGTAGCCATCACTCCAACAGCCATGATAATCA
>PVMS01067727.1_pt1 | contig 11076 bp, 9 predicted proteins | sample 1853461 | NCBI WGS metagenome assembly PVMS01 (sample SAMN08582032, study PRJNA380276) | Marine sediment metagenome, whole genome shotgun sequencing project. | isolation source: ocean sediment barecode stripped | collected 2017
AATTAAAGCATCTTTTAGATTAGGAAAAATAAAGTTATATCCTTTTGACATTATCAAATCAGATGAAACTCTACTTCCTTTTAATAAAATACTTGACATTTCGCCAAATATTATTTTCATCGTAAAAGCAGGAATATTCGGAAACCAAAAAGGTTTATTAAGGACAGTTGCTAAAATTTTAGTAAAATTCTTATTTGTTCTATAATCAGGTGCAACAGCATTAAAAGAACCCTCCATTGTTTTATCTTCTATTGCTTTTATGTAAATACCACAAAGGTCATCAATATGTATCCAAGGCAAATATTGCTTTCCTGTTCCTATTGCAGAACCTATACCCATTTTCACAGGTGTTATCATTTTTGATAATGCTCCTTTTTTTTCTGTTAATATAACTCCTGTTCTTATTTTAATAGTTCTTATTCCTATTTCTTCAAATTTATCCGCTATTTTCTCCCATTGATTACAAGTATTTCCTAAAAAGTCATTTGCTGACAAATCTGTTTCTTTAAATATTTTATCAGTTGTTATTGTTCCATAATACCCAATTGCTGATGCAGATATAAATGCCTTTAAACTTTTCTTTTGTTCCTTAATTCTGTCAAAAATTAGTTGTCCTGTTTTTACACGGCTATCAATAATAAGTTGTTTTCTGCTATTTGTCCATCTTTTTTCTCCAATATTTGCACCTGCAAGATGAATAATATAATCTACATTATTAAACACTCCATTATCAATTGTTTGCTTTTGGTAATTCCACTCAAATGTTTTTATTGAAAGTGTTTTTTGCCTTGTTCTACTTAAAAATGAAACAGAATATCCTTTTTCTTGTAATTTATTACTAAGATGTTTTCCGACAAGTCCAGTTCCTCCTGTTATTAATACTGTTTCCATTATCTGTTCTCAAATGTGCCCCAACTTGTTATAAAATTATATTATATGACGTTATCCCCATCATATTTACAGGATAACACCAATAAACATTGCTTTTATCCCGTTCAACATTTTGTGTAAATTAGAACAAAAACTATCAAATATAGTTAACATAAGTTTATTTTAACATGACTATTATTTAAAAATTTTCATAGTTAAACCTTGGCGACAACTTCGGCATAAATATAATGGGTGGTAAGTGTTTTCATGCTACCATGAGAACTTAATTCAATTGAATCATCTCCCAAAGTCTTGTTCAAATATGATAGGTAGGTTTTCCTAAGTATTTTGAATGTTTTTGGTTTCGAATCTGGAAAGGCTTGTTTATTAGAATGACTGGAAGTCTAAAACGGAGATAACTAACATAACCTTAAACTCTTTATATATCAAGGGTTTAAAAAGAATTATCAAACCGATATTTATTGGTGGTGGGGTATGGTGGTGCGTTTTTAGATGTTTGTAATGACACCTGTCAACTCATAAACAAAATTAGAGAGGTAACGGTTTGCGTATGAAACTTAGCGTGTAAAAAGATACTATCTTTTCGGTTAAGCACAAGCCGAATTTTCCATATAATCCATTTTTTTCTTTTCCGAAGCAGAGCAATTAAAGATACTCACTGTTGTAAGCCATTTTTATAATAGATTTCACATATCTATTATGTTGGATAATATTTTTAATTCATTTTTTTTAATGCATATCCTTTAAGGACCAATAAGTTCAAAATCCCTTTTTCCCCACCCAAGTGGCTAACGCCTACAGCGATAAAAGTTTTGTCCTTTGAGATTAAGGCTTCAATATCATCAATCCAATTTTCGTTTCGTTTATCGACTAGCAATTTAGATGCTTTTAAACCTAACTGTATTGTCGTACTATCCTTAATATCGTGAACGGAACCTTCCAAATATAGAGGAAGTGAATTTTGATAATCACTTATAGTATAAACTTTATCATCTAATTCTAAATCACTTACTTTTCCCAACATTTCTTTAACTTCTTCAAAGGATTCTAATCCTACCACTTTAATATTAAATTTTTGTGATTCTTTTATGAGTTCTCCTTCCATAAACTTTAGTTCATCACCATACTCATTAATGATTACTTTGAACGATTCTTCAAAAAAATCCAAGTTAGGATTATCATAATCTTCAAATTTTTTATTTTCAATTGAATCAGTATAATCTCTTTCCAAAGCAAGTACATTACAATTATGAAGTTTCGCTATTAATTTAGATGAAAGTTCCATTTCAGAAGAAGGATATAAATGAGCAGTTCCAAAAATATAGGATACAACACCATTATGGTTTTCAATTTGCCATAAAACTCCTATGTCAGATTTTGGACTTTGCTTGCAGCATACCACAAGTAACATGATTAGAATATTTACGAGTAGCTTTTTCATATGACGCCTAACGGGTTTGGTATGATTTCGTTGTTGAATTTCAATGATGATATTTTCCTTTTTACCGTTAAGTTTATTTTATAAGTTATATTATTCTTTTAAATTGATTACAACAATGAAATATACCAGTTGTTATCTAAAGTTTTCCCTTTCCGTTTTTCTTGCATCATTAATTATTTCATTTGGATAATCGTACAATTCTAATATTTTTATTGCGTTCCGAGTTTTTAATTTTCCTTTCTTTAGCTTATGGTCAAAAAACAGTTCATCATTATCAACTTTTTCTGTGAAATGATACAGTTCAAATTTTTCATCTTTAAGCAAATCCGTAAGTTCAATATCATGAGTTGAAACAAGCACAAAATTATTCGCTTTGTTCAGATAAGATAAGATAGCTTTCCCGCCAGATATTCGTTCTATCGTGTTTGTTCCTTTAAATATCTCATCAAGAACGAATAAACAAGGTTCATCATCATTTGATGCTTCAATAAGTTCCTTTATTATTAAAACTTCTTTTAGATAGTAACTTGTATCATCTAATAAATCATCCGTTATTCTTATTGATGAATATATTTTGTAAAATGGAATAGAAAATTCATTTGCAAAAGAAAAATTTAAGGATTGAGCTAATATACTATTTATTGCTATGGTTCTAATGAATGTTGTTTTTCCTGACATATTTGAACCTGTTAACAATAAGCTCTTATCTTTTAATTCAAAATTATTTGTAATACAGTTTTCAATTAGTGGATGAGAAATATCTTTAACTAATATTTTATTGTTGGTGTTGAATTCTGGATTACAAGTTGGGTAATCTCCTGACTTTACGGATGCTGTTGATATTGCAGAGTCAATTTTGCCAATAAATTGAAATAGTTTATCAATACTTTTATTCTTTTCAACGATATCATCAATAAATCTGTAAAAAATAATTGATTCTATGTTAAATTGAATTTTTATCAATTCTGCGACAAACCATGCTAAAGCAGCAAATTCATTTGTCAAATGTTTTTCAAATCCAATGAATTTAGTTTTTAGTTCAATTTTATTGACTTGTTGTATGAATGAATAATCAGTAAAATATGATTTAATTTTTGGAATAGAGGCAAGGCTTTTACTAACGGCCAAGGCCAAACTAAGTTGATTTACAGCACTTATATAGTAATTAATATTATCCTTGTTTTTAAAGTGGAAAACAGCGTTTAATGAAAAAACAGGAATTAAAACCAAAAAGAAAAAGGGATTAATAAAACCCAATAAAACTGCAATTATAGCAATTATGGATAAAGGAATAAGATATTTTGCATAATTCGGTTTTTTAATAGCAATATCATGAATTAGATTCTCTAAATCGTATGAGTTATACGAGTTTAGCTGTGAAAGTTCAATTTGAGATTGTAATCTTAATTCGTTATCATTCTTAAACAATTCAGTAAGTTTGTCAAACTCAATAAGTTTATCTATTTTTTCAATTGTTCGTATTTTATAGTACAGATATTGTTGTCCAATTTTTGATGAAGTTCTATCTATAAACTTGAAAAGTTCATTTATATCTAAATCATTTTTTGTTCTATCTGATATTACATGAAAAACTGTATTATTATTTGAAGTGTTGATAAAATATTGTTCAATAGATTCAAAATTGAAATATTCATTCTCCTTGTGTTTGCCCCAATTTTTTTTAAGAGTGATGATTAGTCTTTTTAGTTTCTTTTTTTGAGAGCGTTTGTAAAGTAAATAAACCACAATGGTTAGTGAAAGTATTCCTAAAATCCAATTCATTTATAGTACTTTTTGGGTTCGTTTTTAATTTTGGCTAACGTGTAGTATATGGTAAGTAGGGCAGTAGAAAGCAATAAACTTTCAAGTTTGCACTGAGCCAAAACGTTGCATTTTGTTTTTAATTTATTCATTCTTAGAAGCCAAATCAACGATTTGGTGGTGTTTCTAAATAGCACTGAACTTTCATAAACCACAAAAAGCCCTATTTGCAATATACAGTGTTACCTACAGTTTTTATTCACAATGTTCATTAATTTGCTTTTCGTCTTTCGGGAAAATAAAAGCCGATTTTTGCTTTTTCCAACCTATTTTTTGTAAAAACCATCTTTATTTGGTGCTGCTGTTAAAGTGATAAATTCATATCCCTCTAGTCGGTTTTTTAATTCGCTCACAATGGTTTTACCTAATCCTTTTGATTGATGGTCTGGGTGAATTACAATGTCCACAAGTAAAGCATAATATTTCCCATCATCCACTGTTCTTCCAAAACCAATAATTTCGTTTTCATCTTTTACAAAACAAGTAACCTTTTTAAAATTTCAGTTATTTAGGGCATAACTCTTAGCTGTAATAAATTATACTCGCTGTTATATGCCGTATTTATAATAGATTTCACATATCTATAATGTTGGATAATATTTTTATCCCACTTTTTTTCATAAGTTCACTTGCATTAAAATCATTACATATTCCTGAGTGAAGTTTATAACTAAAAATCATTGAATCATCTTTAATTTCACTATTAAAACTATAATTTTCAACTAACATTTTGTTTTCTGTGAGTCTGGCTAGTTCAATATCGTGTGTAGCAATTATTCCTGAGGTATTAAGTTCCCTTATTTGATTAATCAATGAAAAACCACCTTTATGTCTATCTTCTGAGTTAGTACCTTTGAACATCTCATCCAAAAGGAAAAAAATATTTTTGTTATTTTCAATTAATTTCAATATTTTTTCAATTCTCTTTAGTTCTGCATAAAAAGAAGAAATTCCTTCCTTCAAATTGTCTTGTGTTCTCATACTGGTAATTACTTTCAGGTTTGGAACCTGCCCATATTTTGCGCAACAAGGTGCTCCTATTTGTGCTAATACTATGTTAATACCTATGGTTCTTAAAAAAGTACTTTTCCCTGACATATTAGAACCAGTAACCACAACAATTTCACCTTGCCGTTGTATCTGAAAATTGTTACATACTCTTTTATCTTGACTTATTAACGGATGCCCTAGTAATTTAAAATCAATATTGTAAGGCTTATCTTTTATTTCAGGAAATGTAAATGATGGATTTGAGTAATAAAAACCTGCAAAACTGTTTAAAACTTCAAATTCACTTACAGTCTCAGACCATGAAGTTAGAGCCAATCTATTTCTTGATTTCCATTTTTCAGTTCCAATAATCAAATAAATGTCAAGAAGCAGGAAGGCATTAATAATACTATAAAACGCATTTCCACCTAATGGAATCTTTTCTATACTTCTTTGATGAGAAAACTCTAGTAAGTTAAGTAGTTTTTTAATTTCCTTGGATGCCGAATAAGTACCAACTGTAATTGATGATTTTAAATGACGTAGTTTTTTTGACTTGAAATTTTTACTTTCAATTTCATTTATCAAAGCTTGATAAGCTTTTAAGGTCTTGAGGTCATTGTATGCCATTTCAACGATATTGTCCGCAAGAGGTTTTACTTTTCTTAGAACCCAATAATTGATAATTAAAATGATAATTAAAATAATAATTAAAGGAAATGGATTAATGAATCCATAAGATAAGGCAAAGATTGACAGAATTGAAAGGGTTATGGCGACTACTCTATATATTACATACTTATTTGGTAAAACTTCAGATGCTTCTACCCAGGCTAACAGTTTATTATAATCGCTTTTTTTATTTAGAAAGTGCATACCTGTTGCCTGATAGTTTTGTCTCCAATCCAATTTCTGAGATAATTCTTTTATTGCTTTTTGCCTGTCTAGTATTTCACCATCTAAGGCAGGTTCAGATAACCAGTCTGCCAGAAGTTTCGTTCCTGACTCAGTAGTTGTTCTGTTAACAAATTGAAACAAGGAATGCTGCCCAAAAATGTCCAAATCTGAGGAATATGGATGATTTTGGTCAACAAACCTCTGACCAGAATCAAATACTTCTAGGTCGCATTTCCCTCTTAAAATCTCTGATTCGTTTATTTCTTTCAGGAATATTGTATGTTTTTTAACCCAAGTTATTTTGTCATGACGCTTTATTACAAAAGCAAAAACCACTGACGAAAAAGAGAAAAAAATCAAAACAGGTGTGAATAACTTGTTTCTGATAAGGATAATGATGACAATACATGAAATAACAAAAATAAGTAGCCTAAGGACTGATAATCTATTCGATATTTTCGTTAATCTCAAAATCTTAGATTCACACTTTATGATATACTCTTGATAAATTTTCATTAGTCTATTTTTTTATGGTTTGAAAAAACACCGACATTGATATTCCTTTGTTTACCTGGTTCCATCTTTGGTGATTTGCCAACGGCTTTAATTACTTCCTTTTCCAATCTTTTAATAGGAGCTTTTGCTTTGATATTTAATATTCATTAGGTTTCAATTTCAACTTCTGGTTCGGCCAACTCTAGAGCTTTAATTGTCTCAATAGCATTTCCAGCAATACCCTTGAAAGAATTGTACATGAAGTTCGTGATGATTTTCAGATAGTCAAATCAGATATTAAATATAATAGATTTAAATGAAGTACTAAAGCAAACATGAATTATATACAATATCGTAGGTAGGCCTATTATCTCGTTATTTTTATATTTTTATTCAATTCCATTATTTTTTCAATAAAGGATTCGTTTGTTTTTGGACTTATGTTTATCAGACCGTAAGTGTCATATTTTATTAAAAGTCCTTTTCTGGCGGTTGCTGGCCAATTTCCAATCCAAAGAGTTCTTTCCCTAACAATTTCATTTATTCTGTCGATTTGGATTTTTTTTGCAAAAGGTCCGCTTCTGAAAATAAACTCTGTTTCGGTCAATTCATATTCAGTTCCCAAAAAAGTCCAGAGCCAAAATGCGACCAATCCAAAAATAAGAATTGAAATCCCGTATCTGTAAATTTCCATTTTCCCATTTAGAAACATTGAAATTGTTGCTCCTGCTATAATTGCACTCATCCCAAAAACAATCACATTGAACAATATATCTTTTCTACTTTTGAATATCATTTTTATTTGTTTTAGCTTACCTACAACGCTCCGCTAAACCGAGTTTCGTTCAAGATTTTAGATTTTCAAGTTTACTTGTTAAATTTAAAAGATTATCAGAACGTGACCAAAATTACATTTAGCGATTTGTTACCTGAAGTTATTATTCCGTTTCACCAATAATTTCAATAGTTCTTTTTAGCTTCTTAATTCCGATAACTATTTTTTTATATTTCCAAGTTTCTCCATTTCTTTCCGCTAATATTCTCATTCTTCCTTTTCCTTTAGAACCTTTAACACGAACACTGATGTCAACGGATGTATCATTGTTTGAATATTTAACTGAACCTTCTAATTTAGCCATTTTATCAACTTGTTCCAAGGTCCCCAGTAATTCTTTAACTTCATCATTCTCTTGTGCCTTGCTAAGTGCAGTTTCGACAAGGTCAGGGTCTGCGTATGCCTTAATGACATCAAATGTATTTTCTCCAATATCTGTTGTCGAAATCGTGAAAATAGAGAATAGAAATATTCCAAAAACAGGAATAATCCATTTCCAATTATTATTCCACCAGCTTTTATTTTCTACTAAATTGTTCATTTTGTTTAATTACAGGTAACAAGTTTTATAATTACTATTAGTGCTTTTATCCTCTTCAATTTTACGATGTAAACACACCTTTTCTTATTTTTATCCCGAATTAGTATATTTGGATTTTGATTCAAATTGAATGCCTTTCCAGAATAAAATTGTAATAACAGGCTAATGTAACAAATTGAATTAAAGAGGTAATTAATATGTTAATTTTTTATTAGAATGATGGTGGACTTTAGTGGTGGGTTTTTGCATCAAAATGTACTCAATTGTATTTATTTGCATTTCTATTTTTTTCTATAAGAAATAGAAAAGTTCAGTAAATCCTTTATTTATAGGGAATGGGGCTATAGCTCAGTTGGCTAGAGTGCTTGACTGGCAGTCTAAAACTTCGACATTCTCACTCTTCGACTAGCTTTTATTATACGGTTGTTTGCGTTATTATTTACACTCATTTTATTTTAGTGGTGGGGTATGGTGGTGCGTTTTTTAGAAATATTTTCAATTGAGATGATATAGAGAAAGAGGTTTCTGCACCTTGTCATGTATATCCTATAAACATTAAGCTTACAGCTACTTCATATTTTAGGTTAACGTATAGAGTAACCGAACTATTACTTATTGAACTTTGCTAATCAATGATAAATATTTTATTTAATAGAATTGATAATAATTTTGAGTGGTATTTATTCAATATCAAACAATTATTAAGTTTAGAGATTTGATTTTAATTCAATAGTCAATAATCCTTTATTTTAATAATATGTTGGTCTAAACAGTTACATACCCTCTTAAAATCCTTCAGTTTTAGCATATTTGTTTCTAACCACAAAATAGTATCTTCTTGGGAAACCTTCATGTTAAAATCCCTAGAAGACTTGTTTAATTAATTATTAGTTCGTATTTTAATAAACTAATTAACATTTAGACAATGATTGATAAAAAGATTTTTGAACTACACGCTGAAGTTTGTAAAGCATTAGGTCATCCTTTACGAATTGAAGTTATTGACTTATTGCAGGATAATGAGCTTTGCTTTTCTGATATTCTTGAAGCAACTGGAGGATTGAAATCCAATCTTTCTCAACATCTTTCGGTAATGGTCAAAAAAAGTATCTTAAAAATGAGACGAGAAGGACAATACAATTACTATTCACTTTCATCTAAAAAAGTAGCTCTGGCATGCCAACTAATGCGTGAGGTGCTTATAGAAAGTCTTAAAAAACACGTAGACCTACTTGAAAAAATGTAATCTTAAAAATTATGAATACAACAATCTTGGTATTAGGAGCGGGAACAGGTGGAATTATTGCCGCCAAAGAATTAAGTAAAAAAGCAGGAAATGATAGTGATGGAAATCCAGTTAAAATTATTCTCTTTGAAAAAGAAGAAAGAAATGTTTTCGAACCTTCACTCCTTTGGCTGATGGTTGGAAAAAGAAAATCACAACAGGTTTACAGAGATACAAAAAAATTAGCGAATTCAGGAATTGAAGTAATAATAGGTGAAATTGATAAAATTAATCCTGAAAACATTTCTGTTACCGTAAAAGGCAAAGATTACACTGGAGATTATATGATTATTTCACTTGGTGTAGCACAAATTCCAGAACATAATTTAAACAAATTTGGTTTTGATTTTTATACTGTAGAAGGAGCAGCAACATTTAAGGAGAAACTTCAAAACTTTAAGGGCGGGAAAATTGGAGTTTTAGTTCCGTCACTTCCTTTCAAATGTCCAGCAGCGCCTTATGAAGCAGCTATGCTCGTTGAAAGTTTTATTCGTAAAAAAGGATTAAGTAGTAAAACAGAAATATCACTTTATACACCAGAATCAGGACCAATGGGAGTCGCTGGAAAAGAATTATCTGGAGCTGTAAGACAAATGGTAGAAATGAAAGGTGTAAAATATTTTCCTGAACATCAAATCACATCAGTAACGGAAAAAACCTTGACTTTTAATAATGGTAAAACAACGGAATATGATTTATTGGCTTTTACTCCAAAACACCAATGCCCAACTGTAATTAGTAAAACTAATTTAGTTGGAAAATCAGGATGGATAGAAATCAATCGCAGTACAATGGAAACACAGTTTCCAAATGTATATGCCATTGGTGATATAACATTTATTCTGTTGGAATTGGGTAAACCATTGCCAAAAGCAGGAGTATTTGCACATCATCAAGCTGAAACGGTTGCTCACAATATAGTACAAAAGATTAAAGGCAAAAACGACTTCAAAACTTTTAACGGTGATGGTCAATGTTTTTTAGAAATGGGTAACGGAAAAGCAGGTTTTGCGAAAGGTAATTTCTACGCTTCCCCTTTGCCAATGGTAAAAATGAAAAAACCTGGTTATTTATGGCACTGGATGAAAGTGTGGTTTGAAAAATATTGGTGGTTTAAATATTTTTAAAAAAAATAAACGTTATTCATAAAATGAACATAAAAAATGAAAAATTATGTTTCACGATGACTGGTGGGGAATACCTATGATGTGGTTTGTATGGTTCCCTATTCTTATAGTTTTAATTGTTGTAGTTATGAGATTGAACGACAATAAGGGGGCTAATTCTACTCCTATAGATTCTCCTATGGATATTCTCAAAAAACGTTAGCTAAGGGGGAAATTTCAAAAGAACAATTTGAAGAAATGAAAATATATATTTAGACTTAATTTACAAGAATATTTCAAAATTCTAAAGAATATATTTATTTCCAAAACTTTTCATTTCAGATAAGCATCTCTATCAAATCCAGAATTATACAAAGAAGCTACAGCAATTTTTAATGAGCTAAAGTCTTTAATTACATCACTTTCTAAAAGTTAATAAAAGAATTAACAAATTTTTAAAAATAAATCAAAATGGATAAAATCTTAATCTTAATCAACGATGCTCCTTACGGAACAGAAAAAGCATACAATGGTTTACGTCTTGCAAATCAACTTGGCAAAGAACACGAAATAGTTGAAGTAAGAATTTTTTTAATGGCAGACGCTGTCAGTTGTGCAGTTGCAAAGCAAAAGACACCTAATGGTTACTATAACATTGAAAGAATGTTGAAGTTTTCACTGATGAAAAATGCTAAAGTTAAAATTTGTGGTAGTTGTGCTGATGTACGAGCACTAAAAAAAGGGCAACTTATAGAAGGAGTGGAAATAAGCACC
>PVMS01131535.1_pt1 | contig 11076 bp, 2 predicted proteins | sample 1853461 | NCBI WGS metagenome assembly PVMS01 (sample SAMN08582032, study PRJNA380276) | Marine sediment metagenome, whole genome shotgun sequencing project. | isolation source: ocean sediment barecode stripped | collected 2017
AGAACTTTCCAAAATTATACCAAATAATTAAAGGATAAATAAAACAAACGCCGTGGTTATCTCCTGCTTGGAGGTTTGCGCCTCTATATGTGTATTTGGATGTACCATCGTAATTGACTTTAATGTCGCCTTTTGTATTGATATGTGCTACCAAAGCTTTCATAAACACAACGTCTGCTGGCTCTGTAAGTTTGATCTTACGGGATCGTTTCTTTGACATAATAAACTCATAATAATCCTGCGTATCGATTGTGTGTCCATGTGAGTTGATATAAAAGCAATCATAGCTACCTTCTCTAGGTATCATGATGATACAAAGTGCGTGTGCGTCGTAAACACGTTTTGTGGGTGTTTCCGAGGTCAAATAATCTGGAACGCCCATTTGAAAGAATATGATTTTTTGGTTATCCATTAAATAAAGTATATTTTCTATCATCATTTCTTCGTGAAATTCGAATTTATTTTCATAAGTATAACGGCTAGTTGTGAGGTTTGCAAAATAGTCATTTAATCCCTCTCTTCTCTCCACACAATGCATGAAATCCACCAAATCTGCGGAGAAGTATAACAAAGACACATCGTTCTTCATTTTTTTAGTAAAATCGCTTTGTTGTATAAGAACTGCTGCCTTGTGTGCATATGAATTGTGGGAAAGTGAATTGGTACCAGCACTAGTCAAACGTTTGAGAGACTTGTCTATTGTACTTTTTCTTTTCCGTTGCAAATAATGTGCTAGTTGTTTATGCGTCATCATTTAGAGTTATTGGTAAATATGGTTTAATAACTTTTAAAAAGGTAATTAAATAGATTCAATTTTTTATCTATTATTGTTCATATAATGTTATCAACAATAGTTCTTAAAAATTGCTATAGAAATAATCTCACTTAAAAATAATATTATTTTAATTTATAAATGTCTGGTGGAATACCAAAGCGAATTCAAATAGCGAAAACACAAATTAATACATATTGTAAATCGGGAGGATGGGGCAAACCCGATATTGTTTTATGTGGTAGTGGTAGGACTAACGCCCGCTGTAATTATATTCAACGTAGAACAAACCTACTGCCCGATAAACCATCCTCCTCCTGTCCACCTGACCCGATACCCCCAGCACCATTCTTGCCGGTTCAAGATTTAAAAATACTATATGATATAGTCTTGCCGACAAACCCGCGATATAACCTCCAATATAAACCTACTTTTACATGGACCTTTCCACAAAACACAAAAGACAATATTGCTACGATGCCGTCAACTGACGTGCACCTGAAATATATTTTATCTACCTGGGAAGACCCGGGTTATTGGAAACCAACTCAGTATATTACACATAGACATGCTTCTACATCCACCCCTTCGGGTACTGGAACAAATAATCCTTTTCATTTTCTTCGGGTGGATACACGATATCGTGTTGAAATTGTAACGGTTATTCATCCCGAATCTGGCGGTGAAGAAACGGCAGGTTCTTTTCTTGCGTTCGGTCCGCATAATCCATACCCCATACCACCCATACCAAAAATCTTCAAACCTGGTATTCCTCCCAATTTTGCTGGAAGCGGAGGACAGTATACGGTTAACTTAAATTGGAGTAGACCCAGTTCTGGTGGGTCTCCGATAACATTTTACTATATACAACAGGCTTCGGATGTGAACGGTTCCCCAGGAGAATTTACTACTGTAAGTTCCACTGGGAATCAGCATGTATATATCACCGATCTCAAAGATGATACAGATTATTATTTCAAGGTAGCAGCTGCCAATATCGTTGGTACAGGAGAATTTACTGCTCCAATTATAGTCAAAACTGGTCCTTCGCCAGTATCGCCACCAGGAGTCCCGCGAGATTTAGAAGCATCAGGGTACAGACGAGAAGTTTCTCTGACTTGGAACACTCCTGTGCATAACGGTGGAAAGGCCATTATTGGCTATCAACTACAGGGTTCAATTGATGGAATAACGTGGTCCAACGAAGGTGGGGTTCAAAACTATTTATACAAGCAGGTATCCGGTCTTGATGATGATACTAAGTACTACTTTAAAGTAGCTGCTAAAAACAGCGAAGGGTTTGGACCGTACACTTCCCCTGTTAGTGGAACAACATATCCCCCAATTCCCCCAAGAAAGCCCTCTTCACCTTATTTACGCTCGGTAACTCCTGGTCCGGCAGAGGCAACGCTTATATGGGAAGTACCTGCTGACCATGGTACGTCAACAATCACCCATTACAAAGTAGAACAAGCATTAGATGATGGTCCCTGGTCTACTGTAGACATACTATTACCTACTACCACAGTTACCATAACTGGATTAATATTAAATACGAAGTATTGGTACAGAGTGTCCGCAACTAATGCCGCTGGTTATAGTGTACCATCAGACAAAATGTCTGTAACACCAACCCGACCAGCAAGTGTTCCTAGTAAACCGCTGGATTTAATGGTTGTTGGTGGTTCCCAACAGATAACAGTATCATGGGCACAACCTTCGATCCTAGGTGGTAGCCCTATCACCAATTACTCAGTTGATATTTCTGGAATCTCCCAACCTGTTCATACTTTTCACACTGGAACTAATCGGAAGATTACTATTACCAATATTTCCGGAGTTCCGCTGGGTGCGGATACGGTATATTATGTGAAAGTTGCTGCTACCAATTCCACGGGAACAGGTCTTTTTACTGATGTAAAAAGCGTGAAAACGAACCGTGTACCTGTGGCTCCCGGTAAACCAACACAACTGACAGCGACAGGGATGAAAGGTGAAATTGAGTTGATTTGGTATCCACCAACAAACACTGGTGGCGATTTTGTTTCCAGCTACTTTTTGCAAAGGTCCACAACAAACTCTGGTCCTTGGATAGATTTATCTGAAAACGTATTTCCATCTTCCCATCCACAAGCATCTATAAATTACTACGATGTATCAATGAACGCGGGAATACACACTTTTTACTACCGAGTCGCTGCTACAAATTTTATTGGACAAGGACCTTATTCCACAGTTGCTTATGCAACCACCTTACCCAATGCAACAAAACCTGACGCACCAACATTAAAACCATTAGATCCTCAGATCAAAGAGTTGGTGTCAACGTGGGAAAAAGGATTCAACGGTGGTTCTCGGATTATACATTATAATGTGCAATATTCAGCAACAAGTGCCAATGCCGATTTCCAAGATGCAAATGGATCTCCCACCACCACGACTTCCCTAACTATTACCGGTCTAAGTTCTTCAAAACAGTATTGGGTTAGAGTGAACGAGACTAATGGTGTCGGTGATAGTCCTTGGTCCAATGTCAAAACGGCGACAACTAGGGCAGGAGGAAACTGTGACAGCGCTTGCACTGGAACCGTAAAAGAATGGAATGGGTCATCACATCCATCACAAATCATACCTTCTCTAGTACCATCGAAGGACCCAACATTTGGTGCTAAAATCTACTGGGATTCAACTGGTTTAACGTATGGTATCCAAAAGTCCACGACACACCCAAACGCACCAGGATGCGTGGACTTTTGGAAGTTAAAAGTTTACAATATGAATGGTCAATGCGTGGCTACGTACAATCCAGTTGTACAAGTTAAGCAACCGCGGAATTTTTGTATTATTAATTCATCGGAAGGAGCACACGGACTATATCAAGACGCATTCATAATCCCAGAATTGAAGTCTGGAACCTCCTATGTATTGAAGTGTGAACCCCAACCCATTGATGGTGCTTGTATTAACCCACCACGATTAAATATTAATTTTACAACTGGTGTACCACACATACCGTCCCCGGACTGTGACCCTCAGTGTTCAGGTACTGACAAGCAGTGGAATGGTACTATAACATCCACCCCAGAGAATGGTATTGATAAGATTAATAAAACAAATGTTGGGTGTAATATTAATTGGGCCCACCAAGGATTAAAGTATGCCGCTTGCGTTAGCAAATGGAAGGTTGAAATATTTCACTCAAAATCCTCCGCAGTGGCAATTGCAACAAGCCACTTCGACGCTGTGCAAAATATTAATATTACTAATTATCAAACGGACAATTCATGGTTCGTACACTTGAACGCAAGCAATTCTTATTATATACGGATGACTCCAATCAGAAATAATACCCAATCTGGTTGTCAAAACCCTCCACAGATGGGTAGTCCATTCACCATGGGCAAGGCATGGCAACCTGGACCTACTCCTCCTCCACCTCACACCGGAAATTTACCACAAACTTACGTGACTACCTATGGTATTCCATCATGGGGGAAAACGGGATTACAATCATCTCTTTCTCAGTTATTCTTTTCCAATGGAAGTGATATTTTCCCTGGCGATAAATTAACTACTGATTATAACCAGCATCAATGTTGGGCAATGGTTCGTGCTTGGGCACACCAGTTCTTTAACACATACATTGGATTTATTGCAGATAATCCGGAAATTACAAATGCGATGGTATTAATGGGTGATTGGGCATCTGTATTTCCTGGCGCCGGTCTTCCTGTGCAAGCTTCCACTTTGGATGCCTCTAACAATAAGCATGGCCAGGTTGCCGGTTCGCAGGTATTTTGGAAAATTGGAAAGCCAAACTATGCCTATTGTTCTCCAAATGGACCAGTTGATTTTGGCCTCAGTTACAACCAACATGCGACGCTGCCGATGCCTTCAACCATCACAAAGTGGTGGGGGGATGATGATGATATGATAGGTTGTCCCTTAATTTTGGATTTTTTAATTCCTCTTGCAAAAAGACTACAAGGCCGTGTTGTAGAGATTTCGGTTAATGGATATGTTGGTAAAAATGGACAAGCCGGGGCATATTACAGTCTAGATTGTGGTAATTACTCTGCTTCTGACCAAAGACTGGTGTCACATAGTGATATACGTGTAGTAACTCTGAAATGTATTTTGGAGAACCAAGAGTGGGTACACAACACGACCAGTAAGATCACCTGGTGGGGAATACTCAATGACAATAAAACTCAGAAAGTTCAATTTTCAATGCTCGAGAGTGACTATAATATACTAATCGGTATACCTTCAGAACCTGGTGTTGGTGGTGTTGGTAAGCCAATATCACAAAATAATCAAGGTGCTTCAATAAGCCCTGGAACAACTGGAACAGTAAAATCTTCCTCATGGATTAATGGAATTGCTACATTCATTGTTAATATTAAGATGTCAATAGACAAAAAATCAGGTGCCAGAACAGATGGTGGATTTACTATTACCAATACCTCGGCTGTGGTAAATGAACACACGAAAGACCAAACGGATCGTGGAGCTGCAAAAATATACTTTGGGTCGCAATCAAACGATCCAACAGTTGCTAATCCAACAGACGTTGGTCCATTGTATCCAGTGCTGAATACCGACCTATCTATTGGAATTTTTATGAAGAACTGGGTAATCCAACAATCTGATTCATTAGGCAAATTTCCCACCAATAATTCCATTTTGAACAACGATGCCTCTGGAGGAGTTGTAGGTTTCGTTACATCTAGCCATGTTGAATCGTGGTCGAAATGGAAAGGTTATGTAGATATGGGTATAACACTGGCTAGAAACGTGTTATCTAGCCATATTAAACCTTATCTTATTTCTGAAAATCCTTCAATATACGATTCCAATTACAAACATAGAATTTATGAGGTATCCAATAATTGGGACCCTAATAAAGATAGTATCCCTACGCCCCCAACAAACCCCTTGTTATTGCACAATATACGGATTGGTTCAGTGGATGCTGCAGGGAACGTACGACCCTTACCAGCAATTTATAATTATAGTACTCTTGATTTATCTTCAAATCCATCAAATGGTGGCACTGTGGTAAGAAGAGCATTGGGTGATGGACCAGGGAATTCAATTCAAGGAGACGGAGGATGGCTACCATCTGATTGGGAGGATAAAAAAGGATATACGTATTACCCGTCTTATTGGAATGTGGCGCCCACAACGCATCATTTACCTCGTCAACCAGATGGGTCTGAAGCTTCAGGCAATTCGTTTGATGATGTCAATGCATTAATAATGGGTGGTGGTGGAATTTTTATAGGTAATGGCACAGGTTCATTTTGTGGACGAGGAACTTATTTTGACCCCACCACCGTTGCAAACGCATCAAGTAGACCTGGACTGATAACTCTTTCACACGCACGAGATGGTAAAAAGGGTACATATTTCTCCTACGACAAGACAGATCCTAGATCTGGTAGGATTGGGTTTCCTTTGGATAATTTACATCAACTTTATATTCTTATTTACCGCATTAATCAAAAAATTATGAAATATAACTTCGACCATTCAACCAAAGATTTCGTCGTACCTTTGATTTCTCATGTACACCATGATAAAGAGTCTTATCAAGTCAATAAGCAGCCACTTTATCCGGTATGTGATGCGTCAGGGGAAATATCTGCAGATTGGTTACGGTTGGGTTACACATCAACAGAAATTAAGAATATGTCAAGTTCAGAATTCAGAGTTTGGAAAAGGAGCAGACGCCAAACTTCAGTAGCTTATGAGAAATACCTCTATAACCGATATATGCCAGCTGAATATCTTCCTGACTGGCGCGCACCCTACAATATACCGTACGAAGATTGGCATCTATCACCTAATACCGGATGCTTTATACCCAACACAGGTGATAAAAGCGTTGACGGTCTCACTCAGACAAATGCAGAACCTTTGTGGGACCAAACAAAACCCTGGAATGAATCACAACAACGTAATTTTGGCAAAGAACCTGCTCCCCATACAACAGTTTATGATTCTAGTGGGGGGATTGGAAATTACAGCAATGATTTTCATAGTAAACGACTAATAGGATCAACTAGAGATGGAATACAGCGTTATAACATGGGATGGGTCAATTATGCAGTCACTGCGTGGGCATATGGACCTGTGTACCCCGAACCAGTCCTTATTGGGTTGAGTACACAGCTGGAACAGGCTCTTCAAGCAGATTCTTTGGTAGAACAGGTGTCATCTGGGGCAACAGGTAAAATAGTTGCAACAGCCAACGCGGGAGACACCTCTTTTAATATTGTAGTATTACAAGGTATTTTCATTACACCAACCACCAAAATACCCACTGTACAATTAACTGTATATAGTGGTGGTCAACCGGTCAATGTATATATCAAAAAAATGGCACCACCAAAACACCAATTTACATCCCAAGGTATTAATGAAGCATATCAAGAACTCTATAACATTGGTGAGGTTAAACCACCTGTAAATCATAAATGGGTATTTGATCCGAGTACAAAAGATCCAGATACAGGTAAAGCAAAACAACCAACACCCAATATCGGCGTAGGGGATAGTACAAGCCTTTCTGATTATCTGGGTGGAACAGTGTCAGGATTCAACGGCAACCGCCCAATTTCTGATGTCCCAATAAACTCAATATTTAACAACAAAATAGTGCTGGGTAAAACATCTGAGCTGGTATATCCCGAAATGTTTACTGTATATGATCCTAAATTAAAAAAAAATGTAACAATTACCAAGAAAGATGGCACCACAAAGATAACTACAATTAAAACTGTTTATTCTCTCGCAAAAGACCTACCATTTCCAAAAGATTTTATCTATTTGCCAGATACATCGACCAATGAATATGGTGTTGGTAAGTTTAAACTACCTGATAAGTTTCTGCCCAACGGCAAGCGAAGCGGTCTTTCGATTCCGAATGGTCTAGGCTCGGCATGTATACCTGGTAATACAGCTCCATCATGTAATTATGATGGGGGAATTGCAAATTTTTGTCCGTTGTCGCCACAATCAACAGTGGTTGGTCCTTATTACAAACTAAATGCTGTGACAAATACATTAATTGGTCGTATCTTCAATAAATACGGCAGTGATGGCGATTACCCGTTCTTAGGAACCAATTCTGTCAATATGTCTGGAAAATCACCAGCACTTACTGACTTATGGCTACGTTTTGACGCAATCAATACAGGGGTTATACCATTGGATGGTAGAGGTTTTAAGTCTGGTCAATATGACGCCCAACCAACCAAAAACTTGAGCAACTTTTGCGATGGTACATTTGCTCCTTTTCAGCATCCTTGGGTAAGTCTGCAGGGAGAAATAAATCTTACGAATTTATATCAACATGTAGAGACGTCGATTCTTGATGGGACGAATGTTGCCCACCTTATAAAAGGGAAATTTGTGCCACCATATGGACCTCGCCAAGCTATTGCATTATTTGCGAATGAGTATATTGGAGGTGCACTAACCCTTGACCCCACGGCGCGTCCTGGTACCGGTAAATCCGAGTGGACATCAGTAATACAGGGGTCACCAGCAGCAGGAACACTGGGTGCATCTTATCTCCCTGGAACCATAAAGTCGTGGGTGGGTTCGCGAGGCATGGAAGTTATGGTGTACGGTGATCTAATAAACAATGTCGTCAATAAAAACTTCAAAAATGTCACTACTGGTGAGGCATTTGAATTATTCACAATCAAAAATTGGGCACACGGAATAAACACTGGTGCGGAGGAAGGAGAAACAATGTTCAAAAAGACCGGTTGGAGTCTTGCAGCTAATAATTGGGGAGGTGAGTATAATGGGCTTGCAGCGCTACAAGATAAGACACATGGATACAAGCATATGCAAAACTTTCTAAAATCGTGCGCTTCCATGCAAACTGGAGAAGATTATATAGGATATGCAAGAGTGGGACTGTATACTATTGGTTTTATACCTGAACTATGGTTAAAAGGTCCTGCTTTATAATTGGTACTAATTGATTGTGAGCCATATTTTATTTTAATAACTTTATTAAAGGTTATTAAATGAAGTCAATTATATTAGTTTTGGGTATGAATGCATTGATGGTGCCCATCCATTGTATGCATCAGAGTAAAAGTCTGGTGCAATTTTAGGGGTTTGGCTAAACACTCTGTCGTGCCATCCCTGTACTTGACTTGTCCACGAACCAGTCACTCCCGCTCCAAGGAAACAACCCTCCAAACTATTTGCATCAGAAATAGAAATCAGCAACCATTGTTCTAAATTCTGATTAAAACTCGAAGCATTGAAAAACATATACTTCATATCAGCTACTTTTTTAACGTCCCAATCTTTTATAGATTGGTTGAACTTAGGAGTATGATAAAACATGTATTTCATATCAATAACACTGCTAGTATTCCAATCTTCTATCGTTTTATTAAACGCCTCGGCATAGGCAAACATATAACTCATATCAAGAACGCTGCTAGTATTCCAATCTTCTATTTTTTGATTGAATTCAATAGTATCGTAGAACATATAACTCATGTTAGTTACTTTACTAGTATCCCAATCATTTAGATTTTGATTGAATTCAATAGTATTGGCAAACATACCTCTCATATTAATTACACTACTAGTATCCCATCCACTTATGTCATAATTAAAAACACGGTTCATATAAAAACACCCGCTCATGTCAGTTGTATTTCCTGTATCCCATCCACCTATATCTTCATTGGATTGTTCACCAAATGTTGCGGCCTTTGAATTCCGGGATTTACTAAACGCGTCCCTCATATTAGTTACAGCTGAAACCTCCCATGCACTGATTTCGCCATTGGTGACTATTAATGCCTCTTTTGGTGTTCCACCATCTAACCAAATATCAATAAGATTATGGAAATTGCTATCAGAAATCCCTCCTTCTGCGATAATATCTTGTGTAATATTTGGGGAGGATTGTCCTCCTACCAAACTAGTAATATAAGGAGTATGTGTAGATAAATAACTTAATGTCATGAGATCCGATGCTGATATAGCTGAACTAGTTAGTTCTATTCTAATTGTATCATTTAATATATGTGTCGTAATTATATCTATTGTTGATATATTGGACTGGTTATTTTGTGTGATATTTGAAACAGTAAAATTTCCGGAATTTGGAACATCTCCCAATGTTTGGTTATACTGAATTGTAATATATGAAGACGATGAACCTGGTGTAGCTTCAAAATTATTCACTACCAAGTTAACAATAACGATTGGTATTGTCGGACAACGAGGCTGAGGTACACTACATCGTTGAGCAAGACCATTCCTTGTTCTACCTTCATTAAGCCAACAGCCGGGCGCATCCATAGTTAATGGCCTACTCGTCATATAATTGGCAGCAGGACCTCGGCGATTAATTACATTATTTCTACCATTCACTTTTCTACCTTGTGCTATTATTCTGGTTTGATATTTTAATCTATTAATGCGAGATCCACCTGATACTGCACCTTGCCTATTGAATTTTGGATTACTTCTTTTATAAATAGCAAAACATTTAGTATTTTTAACTTCACAGGGTAATTTATTGATTCCTATACAGAACCCATTAGCAGAACAACGACACGCACTCGATGAGCCGTATTGACAATTGGCACAAGATCTAAATTTTGTACAACATCCGCTAGCATCAACGGGGACTTGAGATTGAAAATTGAATTCTTGTTGGGGGAAAGTAAGACAACGACGAGTTAAGTATTGATTTGTACTATAATTGTAGGATTCATTAACACAACCATTTCGATTTTGCGTCTTTTTAATTACAGGATTATAGCATACTGAGGAATTAGCAGGATCACCGCAAGATTTTGCATAATTGTCTTTATAGACGTTTCCTGATACATCATTTATCGGAAGTCTGCAACCTAAATCTGTGGCGGAACAATCTACCAAATGCTCCCTATATCCTAAAATTGGATTGCGATATGGGGCTGTTTTGCAACAATAAGTATTTCCAGAGGCATCTGTTGAACACTGACAACCTACAATAGTACAGCCAGCACCTTTGTCCTTGTTACATTTAACATCTAAATAAGTATTTCGATTTACATATCGATTTGGTTTAGCCGTTGCATTTAATTTTGGGTATATTACCTTATTTCCTACAGTTCTTGGTTTGGTTCTTCTTTGTTTTATGCTCCACATTTATATAAGACAAAGAAAATACAAATGATAATCTTACCAAATAATATTTGGAATATCACTTGTTCGTGTTTTCATATAATTATAAAAATCCCAAAATTCAATGGAATCTTTGTTTCCAC
>PVMS01142352.1_pt1 | contig 11076 bp, 12 predicted proteins | sample 1853461 | NCBI WGS metagenome assembly PVMS01 (sample SAMN08582032, study PRJNA380276) | Marine sediment metagenome, whole genome shotgun sequencing project. | isolation source: ocean sediment barecode stripped | collected 2017
ATCGTCGTAGACGGCGGTATTACCCTCTAATGGCGCGCTGAAGGCCCTCTGGCGAGTGCGAGGCAAGGCGGGAATGGCAAAACAAGCGGAGTGTACACGATAGTACATGAGCATTGTTTTGCCATTCCCAACGCCGCATCGTGCCGCCAGAGAGCCTTCAGCGTGCCATTAGAGGGTAATACCGCCGTCTACGACGATACATTCGCCGGTGGTGTAGCTGCTGGCATCTGACACCAGGTACAACACGGTTCCCGCCATTTCGTTAGGCTCCGCGTGACGGCCCATGGGAATTTGCTGCATGGCCTGCTGGTAGACCTCTTCATTACTGAACAGGGCACCGGCGAACTTGGTTTTTGTCAGGCCCGGCAACAGGGCGTTACAGCGAATACCGAAAGGGGCGCACTCCTTGGCGAACACCTTGGTCATATTGACTACAGCCGCCTTGGTTATCGAGTAAATACCCTGCATCTGGCCCGGCTGCAGGGCATTGATTGATGCCGTATTGACGATAGCGCCGCCGCCGTGGTCGCGCATCAGTTTGCCCGCTTCGATGGACATAAAGAAGTAGCCGCGGATATTCACTTCCACGGTCTTGTTGAACGCCCCCAGGTCTGTGTCCAGCACATGGCCAAAATAGGGGTTGGTGGCGGCGTTGTTCACGCATATATCCAACTTGCCATAGGCTTTGTGTATATGCCCGAACAATGCGGCGATATCGTCCATGTTGCCGATATTACAGGCGAAGGGCTCTGCGCTGCCGCCCGCGGCACAGATAGCCTCGGCCACCGCAGTGCAGTCATCAATTCTACGGCTGGAGACAATCACCCGGGCGCCTTGCTGGGCCAGCAGTTTAGCAACCTCTTCACCAATGCCGCGGCTGGCGCCACTGACAAGGGCGATTTTTCCGGTCAAATCAAAAAGTTGGGTGGACATACGCATACCTCTTCGTTCATTACATTTTGGTCAGGATGGCCGCGAGTCTATCGAGGCAGCGCAGTGATTGCCACACGCTTATTGTAATTCCTCGTCCGGGCGCGCCTTCTGCCGCGCGTATTCTCTTAACGCCCAGGCCAGATAAAGCAGTACGATACATACGCAACCCAGCCAGGCGCCACGGTAGCCAAACACCGCCAGGTTAGTGCCCGCCATCAAAGGCCCCAACACCCGCCCCCAGGAGGAGGCGGCACTGGTTATACCCATCATGCGCCCACGGTACTCGGCCGGGGTCCGGTGCGTGACAATGGTATTGAGCAGCGGCATGCACAGCGTGGCCCCTGTCATGGCGACGAACATAGCGCCGAGCATAACGTGCATGGTCGTGGCGAAGGCCGCGGTCAGCAGCCCCAACAAGAAGGCAGTCAGCGCGATGCGCAGTAACTGCCATTCGCCCAGGGTGCGCACCAGCGGGCCCAGCAAACCGCCCTGGAAGAGGACCATCAGGGCTCCCTGTATGCCGAAAACAATACCCACTTCCCTGGGCCCCCAACCCAACTCGTCGCCCATCCACAGGGGAAAGAGGTAGGTGAGTGAACTGACGCCGCCGTTGTGCAATACATACTGCAGCAGCAGCAGGCGATTACCGGTCTGCTGCAACAGGCCGTAAAGGGACAGCCGCTGGCCGCTGCGCTGCTGCTCACGATGAGCAAGGCGTTTTTCTCGCGGCAGGGACTCCTTGAGAAATACCGCGGCAGCGAAGATAGCCAATACAGACATGACACCGGCAAAAATACAGGGCAGCGTGAAACTGGCGCTGTCGCCGGACAACAGTCCACCGATCATCGGCCCGAAAATGATACCCAGGCCAAAGGCTGTGCCAATCAGCCCCATGCCACGAGCTCGATTCTTCGGTGTGGTGATATCCGCCATCATGGCCGAGGCCACGCCAAAGTTACCGGCCATCAAGCCGGCGAAGCCACGGGCGACAAACACCATCCACAACTGCGATGCGAGGCCCAGCATCACATAGGACAGGGCCGCACCCGCCAGGCAAATCATGATCACCGGCTTGCGGCCCATACGATCCGACAGGCGCCCCCAGAAAGGACCACACAGGCCGGCACAGATCGCATAGGTGACGATAATAAGCGCGATATCAATCTTGTCCGCGCCCAGCTTGGGGGACAAAAAAGGCAGGATGGGTATTACAATGCCGAAACCAATGAGATCCAGCAGGATGACGCCGAATAAAACGGGCACTAGTGTACCTGCCTCGCCTTCAGGTCAAGCAGGTCTATGTCACGCCCTGCACATTGCAGAATGCGCGGGCAGTTATTCACTTTGCCGGTCGACGCCGCACGCCAAGCTTGGCGGGGGGCCGCTCTCCCGACTTTTTACCACCCCCGCCCTCGGCACTAATGGTGGAAGACTGCGCTTTAGCCGAACCTTTGGACGGCTTAAATTTGGCTATCTGCAAACGCTGGCCGCTGACCCACACGGCCTTGAGATGCTTGAAAACTTCCTTGGGCATGCCTTCCGGCAGATCTACGGTGCTGAAATCATCAGATATTTCGATGCGCCCGATATACTCCCTCTCTATCTCGGCCTCGTTGGCAATAGCGCCAACGATATTACCGGGTTTCACGCCGTGCTTGAGACCCACCTCAATGCGGAATCGCTCCAGGCCAGTATCCGGCTTGTCATTTTCACGCTTTGGCTTTGGCTTTCGCTCGCCCCTGCGCTCTGATTCTCGATTGGGCTTATGCCCCGTAGTTTTTTGTTCCGTATCAGGCTTCGGTTTGCGCGCCGCAGTGCGGTGCCCGGCATCCGGCTCGCGCCCGGGTTTGCGGGCCGCGCTCTTGCGCTGCGCGGCATTGTCTCTGCCCTTGCGCTTCGCGGTGGGAACGGACACAGCCTGCAGCGGTTTCTTACCCTGGGCCAACATGCCCAGGGCGGCGGCAATTTCAACCACCGGCACACCGTACTCATGCTGGTATTCATCGACCAGCTTCCTGAAAATCTCCAGGTCCGCTGTATCCAGGGTTTCAGTGATGCGCTGCTTGAATTTGCCAACGCGTTTGTCCGTAACTTCCTCGGCTGTAGGCAGCTCCATTTTTTCAATGGTATTGCCAGTGGCCTTCTCGATAGCGCGCAGTAATCGCCGCTCCCGATTGGCGGCAAACAAAATGGCGTCTCCCTCCCGGCCGGCTCTGCCGGTGCGACCAATGCGGTGCACATAGGCTTCCACATCGGAGGGGATATCGTAGTTGATCACATGGCTGATACGGGTGACATCCAGACCGCGCGCCGCCACATCCGTGGCGACCAGGATATCCAGTTTTCCACTCTTCAGGTTTTCAATAGTTTTCTCGCGCTGCGGCTGCGGAATATCGCCGTTGATGGCGGCGGCGGAATAGCCCCGCGCCGCTAACTTTTCCGCCAGCTCCGCGGTGAGGATGCGGGTGCGCACGAAAATGATCATGCCATCGAAGTCTTCAACCTCCAGGATGCGGGTCAAGGCATCGAGCTTGTGCACGCCGGCCATCATCCACACCCGCTGGCGGATCGATGCATTGGTCACCGTTTTCATTTCGATGGAGACTTCCCGCGGATCGGTCAGGTGGCGCCTGGCAATACGGCGAATGGCGTCGGGCATGGTGGCGGAAAACAGGGCGATCTGGCGCTCCGGGGGAGTCTGGTCCAGTATCCACTGCACATCGTCGATAAAACCCATGCGCAGCATCTCATCCGCTTCATCCAGTACCAATGTCCGCAGCTGAGACAAATCCAGTGACTTGCGCCGCATATGATCCATTACCCGGCCCGGCGTACCCACGACAACGTGTACTCCCCGCTGTAACTGACGGAACTGGCCACGGTAGTCAGAGCCACCATAAATGGGCAGCACATGGAAACCGGGCAAGTGCCGCGCGTATTTCTGGAACGCCTCCGCCACCTGTATGGCCAGTTCGCGAGTGGGCGCCAGCACCAGTACCTGCGGTAATTTCTGTTTCAGATCCAGGCGTGCCAGTATGGGCAGGGCGAATGCGGCAGTTTTCCCGGTGCCGGTCTGAGCCTGCCCCAGCACATCCACACCCTCCAGCATATAGGGAATCATCCGGGCCTGAATTGCCGAGGGGGTTTCGTAACCAACGTCAACCAGGGCTTTTTGCAGGGTCGTGGGTAAGTCCAGTTCCGCAAAACTGCTTACCGTATCTGGAGTGGACATGCTGCTACCTTGAATGGTGGGATAAAGCCTCTTTGCGCAGGCGGTCGGCGATTATACAAGGAATGTCGTCCAGTGTCCGGACGGGGTTAACCAAACCAGTACAGCAACAGGTTGATAATCATGGCGTTGGCCAGGTCGATGAAAAAGGCGCCAACAAGCGGCACGACCACGAACGCGCGGGGAGCCGGGCCCAGGGATTTGGTAACGGCTGTCATATTGGCGATAGCGGTGGGCGTCGCTCCCAGCGCCAGGCCGGAGTAGCCCGAGCAAATCACCGCCGCCTCGTAATTGGCGCCGAGCAAGCGAAATACCACGAAAACCGTATACAGGACAATTAACACAACCTGCACCAGCAGCAATAACAACATAGGGCCGGCAAGGTCTGCCAGCATCCACAGCTGGAGACTCATCAGTGACATAGAGAGAAACAAACCCAGGCTTATATCTGATACCAGCGCCAGGGAGTGAGACCCGGTGGGCCACTGAATTTTGGGGAGCAGCCGGGGAACGGTATTGGTGAGGATAATGCCCGCGAACAGGCAGGTAACAAAATCAGGCAGCATCAGGCCCCAGGCCTCAAACTGATTATTCAACTCGGTGCCCAGGCCGATAGCGACGGCGATCACCAACAGGGACCTTAGAATGCTGTCCACATTGATAATCTCGTGCTCCCTGTACCGAAAGCCAACCGTCAGATCACCCTCGCTTTCTGGCGTCAGCTTGTTTTTCCATATCAGGAAGCGCGCGATGGGGCCGCCGATGATACCGCCAAAGATCAAACCGAAGGTAGCGCAAGCGAGCCCTATCTCCATGGCGTAAGCCACGCCGTATTCCCGGGTGAAGGTATGTGCCCACGCGATCGCGGTACCGTGACCCCCGCTCAGACTCACAGAGCCGGTCAATAGCCCCAGGGCTGGCGGCTTGCCGGCGACCGATGCGAGGCCGATTCCCACCAGGTTCTGGATGAACAGATAGCCGACTGCGAGCACTAACAGGATCACCAGGGAACGACCTCCCTGGCGCAGCACATCGATGCGAGAGGACAAGCCGATGGTGGTGAAAAATACAATCAACAACATGTCCCGGTTGGCCATGTCAAAGCTGATTTCCAGGCCCATCAGCCAATACAGCAGACCCACCAGCAGCGATGCCAGCAAACCACCCGTAACGGGTTCCGGAATATTGTAGTCGCGGAAAAACCTGATTTTCTCGTTGAGATAACGACCCAGGAACAGTACCAGTATCGCGGCGATCAGTGTTGCGCGGGGCTCCAGTTCCATGGCTTATTCGGGCTTCCCAATAGCGGCTTATTTATCACTATAGACCAAAACCGCAATAGCCATCAGGCCGACATCTGCTCCAGCATGGCCTTCATCCTCGCGTGCAACAGGTTTATGGCCTTGAGGGGCCGCACCATGACCTTGAATTCAATGATTTTCCCGTCGTCATCAAAGGTCATGATATCCACCCCATTGGCCACGATTCCGTCCATGTCACAGACGAATTCGAGCACCGCATGCTGTGGGGTGACCACTTCCTTGACATAGTGAAAGCTGTCATTAAATGTATTGAACGCGCCGGTCAGGTAGAACTTGGTCAACTCCCGCCCCTCCTGCGGCGTATGCACGATGGGAGACAGAAAGACACAATCCTTCGCCAGTACTTCATCGAGACGATCGAGATTACGTTCACGCACGATTTCGTGCCACAGTTCCAGTGTATTCATTGCGTTGGTTCCGGGTTAGTGTTTCGGGCCATATCCGCAGCGTAGACTACAACTGGCCCAGGAATACGTCTATAGCCGCAATGGAGGTGGGCTCGGTCAGGGTTGGAGCATGCCCGCGGCGCGGGATTTGCGCCACCTGCAGATCCGCCTTTCTGCTGCGCATTTCATCGACACAGCTCCCGGCCAGAATATCGGAGCTCTCACCCCGGATAAGCAGCATTGGAATTGATTTTATGGCCTCGAACACCCCCCACAAATCGGGGGGCACCACACCGGAGTCGTCATCATCCAGCGGCTGGGAAATGGCAGGGTCGTAATCCAGGGTGAAAACCCCACCTTCCTCCCGGTAAATGCCACGGGTAAAGTCCAGCCATTGCTCATCACTGAAATCGGGGAACGCGAGTTCAGCAATCTCCCGGGCCCGGGCCACCGCATCGTCCCAACTGGCCACCGGCGTAGACTTTCCCACGTATGACTTGATCCGCTCAAGCCCGCGCGGATCGACCTCCGGGCCGATGTCATTGATGATCATGGCGCGGATACGCTGGGGCTGCATGGCGGACATCAGGAAGGACATCAGCCCCCCCCAGAGAGGTCCCCACCAGAATAACCTCGGCGAGATCCAGCTGATCCAGCAGGGTGAACATGTCCTGCACGTAGGTGAGCGGGGTGTAATTCGCTACCACGCTGTCATATTCCGAGCGGCCACGACCGCGCTGATCGACGCAGATTACGCGGTAGCGCTGGCAAAGATGATCCGCCAGCCCGGCGAAGTCCGCGGAGTTGCGGGTAAGGCCGTGCATGCACAGCAGTGTTTGTGGTTGTTCGATCGTATTGTCCCGGCAGGGGTAATCGCGGGCGTAGAGCCGCAGACCGTCGCTGCTTTGGTACCAAAAGTCTTCGTAATTACCCATATTCACGCTCTCCCTTTATAGTTGGCGCAGTTCACACCAGCGCTCCACCTCACGGTGGCTGATTACTTAAAGATCAACTTCCTGCTTGAACTCGCGCTCGATCTTCTGCTGTAGCTCGTACTGCGTGATACCCTTCCTGGCGCTGGAATCGAGCAAGCGCTGCTGGTAGCGCTGCTTGCGATAGTGCGCCACCAGGCGAGGAAAGTGTTCGGCTTCAACCTCCCCCGCAATCAGCTCCTCGATAAAGGCGATATCGATGCCCACGCGGTAAGCGATACGGCTGGGCCTGATTTTGTGGGCGTGAAATTCCGCCCCAATATGAACCTGTTGCTCCCGCGAGTGAATGCAATCCCGTGAATAGCCGTAGGGAGGCGATGGCGTGCGAGTGTCGCTGTTTGTGGTTTCTGTGCTCATACCCAATTATTAGCAGTTCATTCGGGGATTGCCAAGCTCAACCCGTATTCACTGGCTCATGGCCATAAATGACCGGGTTTTCTGGTTACTATTATCCAGTGCAGGGCTATAATTGCCTGTTATCACTCAACCCAAGTTTTTCGAACAATCGCTATAGCTGAGGGCTCAAGCAATGAATGCACCGGAACAACACCCCGTCCAGGCCGATATGGAAGCACAAATGAAATCCACTCTCGACCAGCAGCGCGAGGCCTACCTGAAAGAGGGTGTCGTGTCCGCTGCAACTCGCATCGACCGCCTCGAACGCGGTATCGACGCACTGATCAAGTATCAGGGCAAGATAGTAGAAGCCGTTAACGCTGATTTCACCTGTCGCCCTCGCGAAGTAAGCCTGCTGACGGATGTCGGGGCGAGCATCACCGCTATGAAGCACTCTAAGAAGCATGTGCGCAAGTGGATGAAGACTGAAAAGCGTCCCACCATGTTTCCCCTCAACCTGTTTGGCGGACGCTCGCGTATCGAATACCAGCCGCTGGGCGTGGTCGGCATCATCGCCCCCTGGAACTTCCCCATAAGTATGGTATTCAGCCCCCTGGCAGGCGTGCTGGCTGCGGGCAACCGCGCCATGATCAAGCCGTCAGAGTTCACTCCCGCTACCTCAGCGGTCATCGCTGAAATGATCGCCGAAGCTTACGACCCCAAAGAAGTGGCCATATTCGACGGTGGCCCCGAAGTGGGCCAGGCATTTTCCGGCCAGGCCTTCGACCACTTGATTTTCACCGGCGCCACTTCAATCGCCCGCCACATCATGGCTGCCGCATCGCGCAACCTGGTTCCGCTCACCCTGGAGTTGGGCGGCAAGTCTCCCGTGGTTATTTCCCGCAGTGCCGATATCGAGAAAAGCCTGGGGCGGATCATGCTGGGCAAGACGCTCAACGCAGGCCAGATCTGCCTGGCCCCGGACTACCTGCTGGTACCGGAAGAAAAACTGCACGAAGTCATCGCCGCCGCCCAGAAGGCGGTCACCCAGATGTACCCGAAACTGCTGGACAACCAGCAGTACACCTCGGTCATCAACGAGCGCCACTACCAGCGCCTGAACGGTTACCTTGCCGAGGCCGAAGAGCGCGGCCAGAAGATTATCCCCATTAACCCCGCCGGCGAAGATTTCAGCCAGCAACAGGGCACCCTGAAGATTCCACCCACGCTGATCCCGGAGCCGGCGGACGACCTGAAGATGATGGAGGAAGAGCTGTTCGGCCCGCTGCTGCCTATTCGCACCTACCGGGAATTCGACGAAACCATCAACTACATCAACTCCAAACCCCGCCCCCTGGCGGCCTATTATTTCGGCGAAGACAAGCGCGAAGAGGAGGCTTTTGTCAGCCGCACCACCTCCGGCGGTGTGTGCATCAACGATGTGATCATGCACGTCATGCAGGAAGAGTTGCCCTTCGGTGGCGTGGGTCCCAGCGGCATGGGCGCCTACCACGGGTTCAAGGGCTTCCAGACCTTCAGCCACGCCAAATCCATCTACCGCCAGCCCAAGATCAACATCGCCAAGCTGGGCGGTATGCTGCCCCCCTACGGCAAGGCCACGGAGAGCACTATAAAGATGCAGCTGAAAAAATAATCCTGTCTTGGCTAATGCTGCATTAGTAGTGTGGATTCCGCCCGGGAGGCCGGTATCTGCAATGTCGCGTTGAGTAATGGCGACTGCGTGCGTTCAACGTCATTACTTTCTGGCTGGCCAGATCTCCAAACCAGTGCGATACTTGCTTCCGCAATCCGATCTTGTGTATGGAGTAATGGCATGAAACGTCTTCTGATGATAAGCGGCCTCCTGTTACTGGGCGCCTGCAGTGCCGAACCGGGCAGTGAACAGTGGTGTGCTGCCAAGAAGGAGCAGCCCAAATCCGAGTGGAGCAGTTCTGATGCCGCCACCTACGCCAGGCGCTGCCTGATCGATGGCACTGCCGTAGGCTCCGAGGACTGGTGCGAAGATTTGTCCGGCAAGGACAAGGGCGAGTGGACCGCCGACGAGGCCAAGAGCTACGCCAAACACTGCGTTATCTAGCAGGCTCTATCAGCAGGGTCGGAATTCCCAGGCAGTGGCTTTTGACGGTCGCCACCCGGGTGCCGGGCTTCCTGCCATCGCGGATTTCAGACAAGGTTACGCCACGCTCCGCAAGCCCCCGGGAAGCTTCTTCCAGATCCCCGCACTGATAGGCGATGCCCCAGAAGAAGTCTTGGCGGGACGGTTCCCGCTCGGGTTCAATCACTTCCAGGGTCATGTTACCGGCACGAAAGAACAGCATTCGCCCTCCCCATTCAGGCACTGTCTTGTCCAATGCCAGGCGAATACCCAGCTGGTCTTTAAACAACGCTATGCAGGCATGGGCGTTCCCGGTGCGCAATACCAGGTGATCCACGCACATCTGAGCTGACTGGCACCGGGGATGTTGTCGTCGAAAGTTCGCGCTCGCCCGACCGTTACACAGCAATAAATCCAGCTGTAATGGATTATTTATCGGCTCATCTCCCTCTCCCGCCGAGTCAGAACTGAGGGCGAGCGCCCCTATGGCGGCGGACTCAAGCTTACATTGCACCAGTTCTATCAGGACATTGGGCAAGCCCAGCCACGCGGCGGCGGCTCCCCGACTTGTGACGCGAGGGACGGATGCAACCCCCAACAACTGTTCGTACTGGGTTACCGCAGAGCCGAGATCCGGTACATTAATAATGATTCGATCAAACACACTGCCCATTTTTCAGGCAACTCCCAGGCTTTTACTATAAGCATCATAAAAGGTTTTGGCTTATTTTGCCGATCGGCCTTACACTTGTACGGCTAAAGTATTTTCAAGCCATGTCGCGATATACTGCGGCCATGGCAAAAAGTGAGAAAACAAGGAGATTTACCCAATGTCTAATGCTATAAAACGCCTGATGCTAGGCGGCCTGATGGCCCTGGCTGTCGCATTTCCGATCAACTCCATGGCCGGAGACACCCTGCAGCGGGTGGTGGATTTCAAGGTACTGAAAGTCGGCATGTCAGCCAACCAACCACCCATGACCATGGTAAATCGCGAAGGCGGTATGATGGGATTTGACGTGGACCTGGCCAAGGCCCTGGCCACGGCGATGAAAGTCAAGCTGGAAATCAAGGCGATGCCCTTCGGCGAGCTGATGAGCGCACTGGAAGATGACAAAATCGACATGATCCTGTCCGGCATGTCGATCACCCCGGAGCGGACTGAACTGGTGTCCTTTGTCGGACCCTATATGATGTCGGGCAAGTCCCTCCTGACCAAGAACTCGGTGCTGGGCAAGATCACCTCCGGTGAAGAGTTCAACCGCAAGGAACTCAAATTGCTGGCGCTTAGCAATTCCACCAGCGTCAGCTTTGTAAAAGATGTGGCTCCCGATGCAAATCTGATAGAAATCAACAGCTACGACGAGGGTGTGGCCATGCTCATCGAGGGCAAGGCCGACGCTATGATAGCGGATATGCCCATGTGCGTACTGTCGGTTATGCGCTATCCCGAAGCCAACCTGACTACCCTGGACCGCCCGCTGACAGTGGAGCCCATCGGTATCGCCATAAGCAAGGACGACCCGCAGTTTTTCAACCTGGTGGATAATTACCTGCGGGCCTACGAAAAAACCGGTGTGCTGGGCAAGCTGCGCCAGAAGTGGTTTGAAGATAGCTCCTGGGTAGCCGCCCTGCCCTGATCACAGGCCCCGTTTTTATCGGGTAGCGGTCACGCTGATGCCCACCAGGCCCATTATCATCGCTCACCGGGGAGCCAGCGGCTATCTGCCAGAACACACCCTGGCGGCAAAAGCGCTGGCAC
>PVMS01012778.1_pt1 | contig 11072 bp, 12 predicted proteins | sample 1853461 | NCBI WGS metagenome assembly PVMS01 (sample SAMN08582032, study PRJNA380276) | Marine sediment metagenome, whole genome shotgun sequencing project. | isolation source: ocean sediment barecode stripped | collected 2017
CTTAATACGTTACATCAAAACTGCTGAACTCGCCTATGTAATCTTCCCATGTCACATCCACGTTCGTTACCCTCGCAATGGGCGGCCCCTTTTTGCACCATTCAAGGATGGACATAACACTTTTTTCAGATCCTTCAAACACGGCTTCAACGTTCCCGTCTCGTTTATTTCTCACCCACCCGAAAACACCGTGTCCTTCTGCTGCGCGTTGGGTCTCCAGTCTAAAAAAAACACCCTGGACCCTGCCGGAAATGACGGCACGGGCCCTGACCTTTTTTTCCATTTTCACCCCCCTGGGGATTTATGATTGTTGATTGATGATTGAAAATGGTAAATCAGTTAACAGGGATCAGGGCTCGGGTGTCAGTTTTTGTTTTACCCTGATCCCCGATCCCTGACCCCTGGCACCTGTAGCCCGTGAACAAAATCATCAATCGTCCCCGATGAATCGGGATTTTCGCTACGCTCCAACAATCATCAATCTCATCAGGGCTTCCTCATCAATAATTTCGACGCCCAGCCCTTCCGCCCGTATAAGCTTGGAACCGGGCGAAGCTCCGGCCACAAGATAGTCCGTGTTCCGGCTTATGGAGCCGGTGACCTTTCCCCCGGCCTTCTCGATGAGTTTTTTCGCTTCATCTCTTGTGAGGGTTGAAAGTGTACCGGTGAGGACAAAAACCTTGCCTGAAAGCGTCCCCTCTTCCTGGACACCTTCACCAAGAATCTGAACGCCGTCGGCGATAATTTCATCGACGATCTTCCGGTTTTCATCATTGCCAAAAAAGCTTTCGACACTTTCGGCGACCACCGGCCCCACCCCTTCGATCGCTTCCAGTTCATCCGGCGTTGCATTCATAAGTATCTCCATGCTGCCGAAAGTCTTTGCAATAATACCGGCCACATGATCCCCCACATGACGGATGCCCAGAGCATAAAGAAAACGGCTTAACGTTATCTTCTTGCTCTTTTCGATAGCACTTAAAATATTTGCGGCAGATTTTGAACCCATCCGCTCCAGGTTTTCAAGCGTATCTTCTTTCAGTCGAAAAATATCCCCATAGGAAAACAGCAAATCCTTATCCACCAGCTGTTCAATCAGTTTGCTCCCCAAACCGTCGATGTCGAAAGCGCCCTTTGAAGCAAAATGCTTAATCCGTTGTTTGATTTGAGCCGAACAGGAGAGGTCGATGCATCTTAAAGCCGCCTCATCCTGGACACGGATCACCGGAGAACCGCAAACAGGGCAGTTGAGGGGCATCTTGAAGATTCTTTCATCTCCGGCTCTCTTTGAAGTGATCACCTTGACAATTTCGGGAATCACATCCCCGGCCCGTTGCACCAAAACCGTATCGCCGATTCTTATATCTTTTCTTCTGATTTCATCTTCGTTGTGAAGTGTTGCACGACCGACCGTTACGCCGCCGATCTTCACAGGGAAAAGATGAGCGACCGGTGTCAGGGTTCCGGTCCTTCCCACTTGGACCTCGATGTCAAGGACCTGTGTGGTCTCCTGGATCGCTTTGAATTTATAGGCGACGGCCCATCGCGGACTCCGGGATGTTGCTCCCAAAAGGCGTTGCAAGCGAAGACTGTCCACCTTGATCACCATGCCGTCAATATCATACGGCAACAGATTCCGCCGTTCGCTGAGGTCTCTGTAACAGTCGATGGCCTCCTCTATGGTGATTTTCGATCTGACATTCGGGTTGATTCTGAATCCAATTTCTTCCAAGGTTTGTAATGTATCCCCGTGGGACTCCAGGTCAAGATCTTCAACTCTACCGATACCGTAAAAAAATATTTCCAGATGGCGTTTCGCAGTGACCCTCGAATCAAGCTGCCGCAAAGATCCGGCGGCGGCGTTTCTTGGATTGGCAAAGGGTGGCAAATTCTGGTCAAGACGCCGGTCGTTTAAACGCCTGAACCCTTCCTTTCCGATAAAAACCTCCCCTCTGACCTCGATCAGTGAAGGATTTTTACCACCTTTCCCCTTTTCAAGCACCAGAGGGACCGAGCGAATGGTTCTGACGTTTGATGTGATCAATTCACCCCTGAATCCATCACCCCGGGTGGATGCAGAAATCAGCTGACCGTCTTCGTAGACAAGCTCCACAGCAACGCCGTCTAACTTTGGCTCGGCGGTATAAAAAATAGTATCGTCTGTATTGAGGCTTCTTTTAACCCGAAGATCAAACTCAAAAACATCGGCATCGCTGAATCCATTATCCAGGCTGAGCATGGGAATTGAATGCTCAGCGGTTTCAAATTTATCCAGGGGCGGCGCTCCAACCCGTAAAGCGGGTGAATCCGGACTCGAAAGATCAGGATAACTCGTCTCCAGCCGGATCAGTTCCTGCATCATCCGATCATACTCGGAATCCGATATTTCCGGATCATCCAGAACATAATATCGATAACTATGACGATGAAGAGCCTCTTTTAATTGGGTGACTCTTATTATGACTTCAGGGTCGATATTTTTTTGCATACCTGAACCATCCAAACATCATGCCGGTCTTGCCAATTTTGAAAATTCTTCTTTTACGTCATCAATGACGTCATAAAACCACATCAAATCCTCTATGGTGAGACGACCGGCCTTGCGCTGGGACTCCCCGCCGTCTTTTCTCTTAAATATCCTCGGACCGATCTGGAGCTTCGGCTCACCGTCACCATACTGATTGATGGAAACAATAAGTCCGGTCTCTTCACATTCCCACGTCTTTAAAATTTTATCCTTTTCAGGATCAAATGCCATATTCTCCTCCATATTTTGTGATTAAGCATATATCTGTATTCTTAAATACGATGGTGTATTATGTCAAATTCATTTTGACAGTTTGCTAAAGTTCCATTTGTCTGCCCCGAAACTATTGTCGGCATTCATGAAACAATCCTGATAAATTCAGTTTCCAGGGCCTTTCGACCGGCCGTTATTCGCTGAACAGCATGTCTCAATTTCTCCCGTACTGACGGTGCCTTCCGGCGAAGATTCATCTTCTGGGTTGGGCACAGATGCCAGGTGCAAACCCAGGGTCTGGATATTCTGGGCAATGTACAACCTCTGGGGCTCCAATACCGGCAAGATGCCTTAAAATCCGGCAATTACTTTTTATAATGGGTCTTCATCATGGCTTAAGACAATCAAAATTGCAATGAGGTTCTATGGCAGCTGAAAAAAATCTGCTGCCGTTCAATTCCCTACAAAAGGAACCTGGATGCCCCTCGGCGAACCCGATTTTTTCCAATTTATACAAAAAAGGACTTGAAAGCTTTTTTGCATTGTGGTAGGCGTGTCCTTTGGTTTTTCATGCCCGCCTGAATAATATAAAGACATTGAATATTGAAAGGACTGTATCGAAATGGCTCCAAAAAGAGAACTGCAAATTGCTTACAGCCTCATTATTGTTTTCCTCTTTGTGGGTGTTATAAGCTATTCAGCCTTTCCTGCCAAAACACCGGATGAACCGGTAAGGTTAATGTATAAAACGCTTGCCGGAAAAGTTTTATTCGACCACAAAACCCATTTATCGGATTCAGGGTACGGCCTCGCCTGCCAGGACTGCCACCATCATCCTGAAGAACCCGAAGAATTAGAAGAAGCGCTTGTGGCGTGCGGTGAATGCCATAAAGTTCTTGAAGAAGGTAAAACCTTCCCTGACTCTTGTCTTGACTGCCATGAAGCTGAAGATCTCGAAGATTCGGAAGTCTTAAAAAAATCCGATGCATTCCATTCACAGTGTGAAAGCTGCCATCAGGAAGTTGAAGCCGGTCCGGAAGAAGAACGATGCAGTTGGTGTCATGTCATGTAAACCGCCGGTGTTTTAGCACAAACGACGGTTTTTTTATGCCAGTTATCTATAATAATATTAAAAAAGGTTAAACGATGATAAAAAGATCTTTTATCGGTTTGACAAAGCCCATGCTGAAATACGAAGTTCTGGACGCGAAAACGCCGGAGCCCGTCATCATCCAAGAACCTAAAAAAGTATCACTTTTTTTAGACGAAACTTTTGGTTTTAAAGATTCGATTTTGTTAAAAATCGGTGACAAGGTCAAGACCGGCCAAAAGCTTTCTCTTTCTGAAAACAGTGATGCCTATGTAATTTCTACCGTTACAGGAAAAATCTCATCCATCGAAACATTGCTCGGCGATTATGGCAAGACCTTTACATCTGTGTCCATCGACGTTGATGACAATGAAGAGATCGATGATCAGTTCAAAACCTTGGCCCCGGAACCGACCCTCGACATTGCCAATAACTTTCTGTCCGGTGTTCCCGGCAAGCCGTCGTTTAAAATATTTTCTGATCCTGAAAAGGCCATAAATACAATCATTGTCAACGGTACGGATCGCGATTTGTTGGTTGCAACAAACCAGTATGTTGTTAAATCGGATATCCGTGCCGTAAAAAGCGGCGTCCGCATTCTTAAAAAAATTACCGGCATCAACGATATTCTCATCGCGGTGCCCCAGAACTTGACGCAAGATGCAATCAGCAGTGGCGCCCAGGTTACCCCCGTCGATTCTGAATACCCAGCAACCCTCCCTGCGATGATGATGCAAAGTCTTTTAGGTCAGATATTGCCTGTAGGTCAAAGTTGTGAAGACATGGGTGTGTTTTTTTTGAGCGCCGAAGCGGTTGCATCCATCGGCAGGGCCTTTGAAGAGGGCCGCATACCGTCAACCAAAACAGTTACCTTTGTCAATAAAGACGGCGTTAAATCGCTGGTGTCGGCCAAGATCGGGACGCCAGTCCGTGATATTTTAAACACTTTTGGGGTCACCTTAAATGAAAAGGACCGTTTAATTATAGGTGGACCCATGACCGGCGCTTCAATCTATTCTGAGGATTTTCCGGTTCTTGCGGATACGGATGCCATTACTGTTCAAGATAGAGATAATATTCCTATTGTTTCCGACTATCCGTGCATCAACTGCGGCGAATGCGTCCGGGCCTGTCCCGCCAACATTCCGGTGAATATGCTTGTACGATTTCTTGAAGCCGGACAATACGAGGAGGCCGCTGACCAGTATGACCTGTATTCCTGTATAGAGTGTGGTCTTTGCAGTTACGTATGTGTATCAAAAATGCCGGTATTCCACTATATAAAGCTGGCAAAATATGAACTCGGCCGGACCACTACAGCGGAGGCAACGAATGCTTAATCAGAAAAAACTCATCGTATCACCTGCTCCATTCTGGCACGGGGGGAGCAGCATAACGGTTCGAAGTTATCACATAATGCTTGCGGCATTGCCTGCCGCCTTATTCGGCATATTTACATACGGCATGCCTGCGTTGGGTGTTATTTCACTATCCATTTCCTCTGCAATTATATGGGAATTATTGATCAACAAATTGACCCGGCGGGCTATCAGCATTGGAGACGGCAATGCAGCACTCATCGGCTTTTTATTTGCCATGCTTTTGCCGGCAACATCTCCGTGGTGGCTCGTCATAACCGGAACTCTAGTCGCAATGGTTATTGGGAAGCATATCTACGGCGGCATCGGAGGTAATCCCTTCAATCCCGTTCTTATCGGGATCGCCATCCTCATGGTGGCCTGGAAAGATTATTTTGATTTCAATGAAGCGCTGGTAAACTACGATCTCGGATTTGTCATGGTCTATCCCCTGGCCGCCGCCAAACATCTGGGAACGTCGGGCATCGAGGCCTTTGGCACGGCGAATCTTTTATTGGGCCAGCAGTCGGGCGCCATCGGAGCAACCTTTGGGCTTGGCCTCATCCTTGGTGGAATATATCTGATTATCAGAGGATTTATCCGATGGGAAATTTCGGGTTCCTTTTTAGCCGGTGTATTTGTGACGGCACTGTTGTTTCATCTGTCTGACCCATCCTTATACCCAGGCCCTGTTTTTCACCTTTTGACCGGCTATACGCTTATCGGAGCCTTTTTTCTGGCAACCGAAGATTCATCATCACCGGTTAATTTCATCCCCATGCTCATTTACGGTGCCGGAATCGGCGTAATGACAGTATTGATACGGAATATGGGCTTTTATGTCGATGGTGTGGTGTTTGCAATTCTGCTTATGAATCTCATCAATCCAATTTGTGATAAAATCAGACCTAAAGCGCTGGGAAAGGTTGTGTAACATGCGAGATTTAGTAATAATGGTGGTAGTCCTGACAGTTTTAAGCGCCCTTTCGGGTGGTTTGCTTTCCGGACTTCGAAATGCGACCGCTGCCCGAATCGAAATACAGCAGTTAAAATTTGTGAAAGGCCCGGCAATTAAAAGCATCCTCAAAGGTGTGTCCAATGATCCCATCGCCGATCGGTTTACACTTTTAGACGGTGACACAGTACGAAAATTTTTCGTCGGAAAATTCGACGGTAAGGCCAACACCGTGGTTCTTGAAAGTTCGGGAAAGGGATACAGCGGTGACGTGGGTCTGATGGTCGCCGTTAATATGGAAGACGACACCATCATAGGTGCCGGGGTGACCACCCACAGTGAGACCCCCGGATTGGGAGCCATGGCAAAGGACAACCCTGGCTTTGTGTCCCAGTTTAAGGGGTTGCCCATTGAAGAGACGTTTAAAGTCACCAATGACGGCGGTAAAGTCAACGCCATGAGCGGTGCAACCATTACATCCCGGGCTGTCTGTGCGGCCGCCACCCAAGCCGGCAGCATTTATAAAAAACTGAAACCTCAGCTTTCAGAGAAGTTAAAGGAATTTAACAAATAGGGAGACCAACATGGCAAAAACACTCACACAGGAGTTTACCAAAGGTCTGTGGGAAGAAATAGCGCCGTTTCGGCTGGTGCTGGGGTTGTGCCCGGTACTGGGCGTTACCACGACCATAGAAAACGGCATTGGAATGGGGTTGGCCACGACATTCGTTCTGGTATTTTCGAACCTCCTGGTTGCCTCATTAAGGAATATCATTCCGTCCAAAGTCCGAATCGCCTGTTTTGTCATTATTATTGCGACCTTTGTTGTTGTTACTGAACTTTTAATGCAGGCCTTTGCCTATACCCTGTTTCTCAAACTGGGCGTATTCATACCGCTGATTGTGGTAAACTGTATTGTACTGGGCCGGGCAGAGGCATTCGCATCCAAAAACAATCTAGTCCTTTCAATCGCCGACGGCCTGGGTATCGGTATCGGTTTTACCCTTTCTTTAGCAGCCCTCGGCGCTGTACGTGAGTTGTTTGGTGCCAACAATCTAACCATTTGGACAACACCCACTTCCGTTATCGGCATTCAAGAAGTATTTGGCGCAAATTTTGAACCGTTTACATTCATGGTTCAAGCACCGGGGGCCTTTGTCTGCCTCGGGTTAATGCTCTGTCTCATGAACCTTGTAGGAAGCAAATAGGAGTCAATCAATGGGATACATGGAAATTATTATCGGCGGCATTTTTGTAAACAACATTTTGTTGGCCCAGTTTTTGGGCAACTGCCCCTTTCTCGGTACATCCAAGAAGATGGAAACCGCCATCGGCATGGCCATGGCCGTCGTCTTTGTTCTGGTTTTGGCCGGGGTCATCACCTGGGTGCTTTACACCTTTTTGCTGCTACCCTATAAACTGGTATATATGCGGACCATCGCATTTATTTTGGTCATTGCATCCCTGGTCCAGTTTGTGGAAATGTTTCTAAAAAAGAGCATCCCTGCACTGTACGCCGGACTGGGCATTTTTCTGCCGTTGATTACCACCAACTGTGCGGTCTTCGGTGCGTGTATCTTAAACGTCGATAAAGAGCTCAACTTTATGAAAACCCTGGTTCAATCCGTTGCCTATGCCGTAGGATTCGGCCTGGCCCTGATCCTTTTCGCAGGTGTCCGTGAACGCATCATTCTGGCGAGGGTGCCGAAACCGCTCCAGGATACATCCATCGGCCTGGTGACTGCGGGAATTCTGTCCCTGACGTTCTACGCTTTCAAAGGGATGATATAGGATCGTTAAAATATAGAACCTTAATTGAGCGAAAGTCGAGGATGCCACGGATTCAAGGCATCAAGGCAAAATAGAAATTAAAATGGTTTTCCCATTTTTTTTACGATCCATTAAGGTAGAATTAACTTAGGAGGATACTGTGTTATCATTATCAGCCGTTTTGTTTATGTTGGGTCTGGGAGCTACATGCGGCGCTATTCTCAGTGTGGCTTCCAAGGTCTTTTATGTCTATGAAGACCCTCGCATTGCCATCGTAGAGGGATTTACGGCCAATGCCAATTGCGGGGGGTGTGGATATGCCGGATGTGCGGCGGCGGCTGTCGCCGTTGTGGCCGGGGAAGCATTGCCCAGCGTCTGTATTGTAGCCGACTCTGAAGCCACTGCGAATATTGCCGGCGTCATGGGTCTCGACCCGGGTACAGCCGAATCATTGCTCTCTTACAACACCTGCACCGGTGGAGACCGGGCGGCTGATAAATATATTTATATGGGAATTAATAGTTGCCAGGCACTTGACACCCTTCACGGCGGCCAGCGGCTCTGTCCGGTGGGCTGCCATGGTCTTGGGGATTGTGTCAAGGCCTGTGCTTTTGACGCCATTAAAATTGGAGCACATGGATATCCTGTTGTCAACGAAATGAAATGCGTCGGCTGTGGGGCGTGTGAGAAAGTCTGTCCCAAGGATATCATGGAAATCAAGACCATGTCTCAACGGCTCCTCCATCTCAATCAGTATGACGACCGTATCGCCCCCTGCCAGCAGACCTGTCCGGCAGAAATCGATATACCCAAATACATTTACCAGACCAAAATTGGAGATTATGAAGGGGCGGTCAATACCATTCGGGAACGTAATCCCTTGCTGCTGTCCTGCGGCAGAGTCTGCCCGCACCCGTGTGAAGATAATTGCCGTAGAGGTATCGAAGACGAGCCGGTTTCCATCAACCAATTGAAACGCTTTGTGGCTGACTATGAAATGAACTCAGGGAAGCGTCTTCCCATTTCCGTTGCGCCGCCCACCGGAAAAAAAGTGGCCGTTGTCGGCGGTGGTCCGGCTGGATTGAGCTGCGCCTATTTTCTTCGCCGTCTGGGCCATGATGTTACGATTTTTGATGCCGTGCCAAAACTCGGGGGTATGATTCGATACGGAATTCCTGAATATCGACTTCCAAAAGAAGTCTTGGCCTGGGAAATCGACGGAATTTTGAACCTGGGAATTGAACACAAGCCCAATGTCGCTATGGGTCGTGATTTTGATGTCGGATCCTTGATTGCATCCGGATTTGATGCTGTTTTCCTGGGCATCGGCGCATGGAAAGATTACACCCTCGGCGTTGAAGGCGAAAATTTGCAAGGGTGTTACACCGGAATTAATTTTCTCACCAATTTCGCCTTATGGCAACAGGAACGGCCCAATGAGAAAAGGCCGTTTATCGGTAAAAAGTGCGTGGTCATCGGCGGCGGCAACACGGCCATCGACTGTGTTCGCACCCTGGTTCGTCTGGGGGCGGACGAGGTAACCATCGTCTATCGACGGACCCGAAAAGAGATGCCGGCCAACGAAGTAGAAATCGTTGCTGCTGAACATGAAGGCATAAAATTTACGTTTCTGGCAGCCCCTACGCAAGTTCTCGGAAATGAAGAGGGTGAAGTCACCGAACTCGAATATCTGAAAATGGAGTTGGGCGAGCCGGATGCCAGCGGCAGACGCCGTCCGGTACCCATCGAAGGATCGGAAACCGTCATCGAAATCGACATGCTGATTACAGCCATCGGACAGGGTCCGGATGTCTTCTTCAAGGATGAAAGCAAGCGCCTCGATAAAGATCTGAAACTGACCCGCTGGAACACCATCGACTCTGAAGATGAGATCGCCCTTCAGTCCAGCATCCCCTATATTTTTTCCGGCGGAGACGCCGCAACCGGTGCAGATCTTGTTGTCTCAGCCATCGGTGCCGGACGACGCGCCGCTCGATCGATCCACTTTTACCTGGCCGACGAAGACATAACACCGCCATCTAAAACATTATTCAGGAATAACATACCGGTGTCGATTTTCGAATCGGTTTCGGGAATTACCCCGCTGCCCAGAACGAAAATGCCGGAGCTTCCTGTGGATGAACGGATCAAATCCTTTGTTGAAGCAGACCTAGTGATCAGCGAAGATGAGGCCCTGTATGAATCGAGCCGATGTCTGGAGTGCTGTTTGATCTGCTATAACAAAGACGTTGCATAAACCCTAATGTTGCATAAACAACAGAGCTGGTATTTATAAAAAGATAACATTATTATTTGGTTATTCACTATCTGACGGGCGCCACTAATGTGCACTGCAAGTTGCATCCAAAAATCATGATAAATTCGCCCTGTTGTTTACCCTTTGGGAAAGCCGAGGGCGCCGCAACTCCTTCGTTGTAAAGGGTTTGCGGTAAAATGCTACAGCTTCACCCTTTACGCCTCGGATTTGCAGCACCCTCGACTTTTGCAACATTAGGGTAAAACATATTCTATTTTTTTGTTCCACCGGACACTGTTGCCTGCATTCCACCACCGGAATATTATCCAAAATGACAAAAGTCGTCGATATTCAAGCCTATCGAGCCAAAGTCATTGAGCAAAGAGCTTTCGGATCCTGGGAGAAACGCTTCGGCGAATCATACCATATCAACACCAGGCTTTCGGACCTTTCAGACACCACCCTCCATTTTCTGGCCCAGCCCGGTGAAAACAGCTCTGTTGCCTATTATGAACTGATCATGGGAATTCTGGACCTCGGCCCGGCCATAAAGTTCAATTATCTTCCCAATAAAGAACAAATAACGGTGGTTGACATCCACCTTTTTTTAGCTGATCAGGTGCGGTTTGAAATCATGCGCCGATTGAAATGGCTCATCAACCTTCCGTGTATAAAATTCGGCCTTGTGGAGATGGTTCAAGATTTCGATACCGTCAAGTCGGGATGCAAAGGCATCTTCCCCGCACTCGCAGCGTCCCACCCGGATTATCCAGCCTACGCGCAGCTCCCCCACAGCGAAAGAGAGAGCTTCATTCGCCGCATGCTCCGGGATGCCCTTGAATCATTTAAAGATCGCTTGGGATTATAGAACAGTTCCCAAAAATATGTTCCGATTTATCCGC
>PVMS01101599.1_pt1 | contig 11072 bp, 8 predicted proteins | sample 1853461 | NCBI WGS metagenome assembly PVMS01 (sample SAMN08582032, study PRJNA380276) | Marine sediment metagenome, whole genome shotgun sequencing project. | isolation source: ocean sediment barecode stripped | collected 2017
ATTGTGAAACCACAACCGGCCTCATCAATCCAATCAAAGAGATCGGCGAGATCGTCAAGCGTTTCGGAAAAGATTATTTCGTGGACGCCATGAGCAGTTTCGGAGCTGTCCCCCTCAACTTGGTGGAATGTGGGATTGACTACCTGGTTTCTTCGGCCAATAAGTGCATCGAAGGTATTCCGGGCTTTGGCATCATTTTGGTGAAGCGGGACACGCTCATGAAAACCGAAGGCTATGCGCAAACATTTAGTCTGGATTTGTTAGCCCAGTTGCTCCGCCTGGAAAAAGATGGCCAGTTCCGCTTCACCAAAATGATGCCAAAGCCCGGAATACCTTCGATGCACTTATTGGCCGAAGAAACCAGGTAGTCAATCCCACATTCCGCCAAGTTGAGGGGGACAGCTCCGAAACTGCTCATGGCGTCCACGAAATAATCTTTTCCGAAGCGCTTGACGATCTCGCCGATCTCTTTGATGGGATTGATGAGGCCGGTTGTGGTTTCACAATGGATAACAGCTACGCTGGTGATGGCCTCGTCGGCTGTCAGGGCAGCTTCGAGCTCCGCCAAATCGGGCTTGCGGTTTTCGGGGTAGCTCAGCGGGACGACCTGGATGTCGTACACTCTGGCGATTTGGGCTATGCGCCGCCCGTAAGCCCCGTTGATGATGACCAGCAGCTTGCCTGCGCGTGGAATCGTTGACGAGACGACAGATTCGAGACTGAAGGTACCGCTGCCTGGCATGATGATTGCTGCGTATCCATCGTCCGCGACGCCGCCTATTTCCAACAGCCGCTGGCGAACGTCTGCCACGATGCTGATGAATTCGTAGTCACGCGAGCCCAGGTCGCGCAAGAGGGCCTGCTTAACTGTCCGGCTGGTGGTCAGCGGGCCGGGGGTGAAGAGGATTTTATCTTTCCAGGTCGGGATTTTAAGTGTGGTATTCATGGTCTTCCTCGAATGCGGAGTAACCTTCACGGGTCATATGTGATGCGTGAAGAGTGAACTCACGTTTCACGTTGCACTTCGATCAAACTCTGCTCCAGAATATCCAACGCCTGATCCATCTCCTGGCGTGTAATCGTCAACGGTGGAGTGAGTGCCAAAATATTACCCATGGTTGTTTTGAAGCTTAGTCCCTTGCTCAGCGCACTGTACATGACCGCTTCAGCCTCGTCGGTCGCTCGCGCACGAGTGGCGCGATCTCGGACGAGTTCCATGCCCATCAGCAGTCCCAGCCCGCGTACATCACCGATGAGAGGCTGATCCGCCATCATTGCCTCCATACGCTCCACGGCGTAGCGCCCCATTTGGCGGGCGTGCTCGGCAAGATTGTGCTCTTCGATGTATTCGATGGTGGCCAGTGCGGCCGCGCAAGCGAGCGGGCTTTTCTCGTGAGTGTAGTGGCCCAGGGCGCGTTCGGCAGCTACGTCCAGGTCTTCGCGGGCGATGATCGCTGCTAGAGGTAGGATACCACCACCCAGTCCCTTGCCGATGACCAGTATGTCGGGCACTACATCGAAGTTTTCGCAGGTGAACATCTTCCCGGTGCGGCCCAAAGCGTGGGGAATCTCATCAAAGATGAGCAAAGCGCCATGGCGGTCGCAAGCCCGCCGAATGGTCTGCCAGTAATCGGACCTGGGAATGTAGGGGGTGCTGCGGACCGGTTCGGCGATCACGGCAGCGACATCGCCCTCTTTCTCCAGTACATACTCGACGTAGTGGGCACACTTCAAATCGCAGCCTCCCCGTTGGTGGCAGTCCCACAAACAGCGGTACTCGTCCGGCGGGGGGACGTGCTCAGTTCCGGGGAGCAGGGGGCCGATCTCCTGCCGGAAGAGGGCCTCTCCCCCAATGGAAATAGCATCCAGCGAAGCCCCGTGGAATGAGTCCCACATTGAGATCGTCTTGTGCCGTCCGGTGGCCACCCGCGCCAGCTTGAGAGCGATCCCCACTGCACCGGTACCACCAGGGCAGAGCAAGACCTTGTTCAAGTCGCCAGGAGCGATCTCCGCCAGCTTTTTGGCCAGCGCGACAGCGACGCGGTTCGTATAGCGTCGTGTGCAAAACGACAGCTCGTCGAGCTGGGCCTTGATGGCTGCGATCACTTTCGGGTTGCTGAAGCCCACCTGGTGGACGTTGTTGCCATGAAAGTCCATGTAGCGGCGACCCTGCAGATCCTCGATGTAGATGCCTCCGCAGGCGCGCATGGCGTTGAGGCAGGGGGTGGAGAGCGACTGGTGTAAGAAGTAGCGCGCATCCTCACCCAGCAGGGCTCGTGTTTCAGCGTCCAGGTTGGCAGCTTGCCACTCTTCCCGACGGGGTGAAAGGTTTATATCGCCTTCTGATTTGTTTCTGGTTCCATCCATGATCTTTTAATTCTCAGGTTCGACGATCTTCAAAGCATCGTCAATAGCCTCCACCAGGAAATCTATCTCTTCCCTTGTGACGATCAAAGGGGGTACAATCCAAATCCCAAATTTGTCCGCAGGGATGTAAATGTTTTTTTCCCGCAACAGGTATTCAGCGACTTTGCTCACCGTGGTATGGGCGTATTTCTCGGATGCTCGACTCAATGGCTCTTTGGTGTTCCTATCTTTTACAAGCTCGATTGTCCAAAAAAGGCCCAAACCTCGAACATCGCCGATAGAATAGTGCTTTTCGGCGAGCGCAGTCAGCCTGCAGCCCAAATATTCACCATTCTCTCTGGCAAGATCCACAATTCCATCCTCCTGCAAAACTTTAATGCCAGCCAGGGCAGCGGCACATGCCAGCGCGTGCCCGGAGTAGCTCTGCCCATGGCCGAACAGATTTTCTTCAAAGGACTTAGCAATCTTATGGCTGAAGACCACCGCTGTGATCGGGCAATATACCCCCAGAGCTTTCCCCAGTACCAGGATGTCGGGGATGACGCCGTAGTGCTCGATGGCAAACATCTTTCCCGTTCTTCCAAAGCCGGTCATGGTTTCGTCGGCGATCAAGAGGATATCCCACTTGTTGCAAATCTCTCTCAACCTTGGAAGATATTCAGGAGGGGGAGGGATAATGCCGTTGGAACCCACGATAGGTTCAATGATCACAGCTGCAACCTTGTGCGAACCCCCTTCCATCTCGATCATCTGGTCAATGTATTCGGCACAGGCAACGCCACAATCGGGGTAGGTGTGTTGCATCGGGCAGCGGTAGCAGTAAGCATCGGGGGCATAGACAACACCCGGTGTGACGAAAGGCTCCTGGAGCCAACGTCGTGGGTCGCCGCTGACGGTCATCGCACCGGCTGTGGCACCATGATACGACCTGTAGCGGGAGATGATTTTATAAGGATAGGGGTACAGGTGAGGCTCTGATGTGGTTGGCACCCCGTTTTTCACCACCTGGTTGTATTTGAAAAACCGGGCCGCCTTGATCGCGGCTTCGACCGCACCCGCGCCACTTTGTGCGAACCAGATGCGTTTGTCTGGATCACCAGGGGTGAGCTCCGCCAATGTCCTGGCTAACTGGGCTGTAGGTTCGGTTGAAAAGTCGTCCGTGACGTAGATCACCTTCTCCATTTGCTCATGCATGGCCTGTAATACTTTAGGATGCCTGAATCCCAAGTTGATGGATTCGTGCGCGCTACGGAGATCGAAAATTTTCTTCCCGTCCGTGGTATGAATCCAGCATCCTTCAGCTTTTTCCACAGGGATGGGGTCGTATCGCCCCTGGACGCCCCAGCACTGCATCAGGTATTTACCCTGTATTTTGCTGAAATCTTCAGAGTTGTTTACTTTCATGCCCATAAGTCCTGCATATTCGCCGATTTTCTTGTGTACCAGCGGAGTAATTGGATGTGCCAGGGTGCGAATAAAGCTATTTCGGAAACGTTCATCTCTTCGAGTTGGGGGATTGAGTAATATTCATTTGCTGCACTTCTTGGAGATGTTCTTGATCGTGTTCAAGCATGATGTGCAGCAGCTCGAGCAACGTCTGAGTGCCCCTTGTCGAGTGAGCTGCACTGCGATGCCATGTGTTTTCAGGCATTGAGCTGACCATATCGAGGAGTTCCCGGCGTAGAGCAGCCCATTCGCGCAGAGAGTTTATCAACTCGAACTGGCCAAAATCCCGACCAGTATTGTCATAATGCTCAAAATGAGGGCTTTTCTCTGTAGAAAAGCGTTTCACACGATCCAGGAAGCATTCCTCCTCGACGGTTGCCATATGCGCAGCGATGAACCGAAATGACCATCGCTCTGTGTCAGGCTGCCAGTCCTGGTTTTCAGCCACGGACTCGAGGATAATACCGAATTGCCTCTGGGTCGCGCGGAGCATCTCAATCAATTGTTCTTTTGACATTCCAACCATGATGACCTTCATCTTTGTTGGTCTTGCGGTGTACCACCCGAGCAATTGCACAAACCAGGGAGCAAAAGGGGTTTTTCCCCAGGTATCTACCGCTTCAAGCGCGGATATGTTGTGATATGTAATCCCCTGCACCTCGTAATGACAATCGTTTGTCATCGCGGCTTTTTTTCGAGAATTAGACCTACTTCATCTCCAATGGCGCTACTTCTGTGACGAAGCGAAAGCGATCGCCCCGGTATAAATCATGTCCATACTCTATTGGATGGTCGTCTTTATCAAATGCTAAACGCCTTTCCAGTATCAGAGGTGAGCTTGATTCAATCCCTAACAATTCCGCCTCGAAATCTGTTGCCGACACCGCCTCCAGGCTTTGTTCGGAATGGTGGGGGGCGATGCCATACTCAGTTTCTACGATTTCATAAACCGAGCGCTTTTCGAGATCGTGTTCCTCCAGGTTGGGGAAACGATAAATAGGCATCGTGCACTTCTCCAATAAGACTGGTTCCTTGTTGATGAGGCGCAGTCGTTGGAAATAATACACTGGTGCAGACACCGGTATTTTCAGATTGCTGGCAACCGATACTTCTGCTAACCGCCGCTCGAAAACGATGAGGCGAGCGCTCGCCCGGTAACCACGGCTGCGCATACTTTCTGTGAACGGCGCTAGCTTGGCTGCCTGTCGCTCAATCTTGGGCTTTGCCACATAGGTCCCATCGCCGGGCCGGCGGACGAGCAGGCCCTTATTATCAAGCTCGCGCAAAGCTGCCCGCAGGGTCATCCGACTGACATTTAGCGATTTACTCAACTCTCTCTCAGACGGCAGACGCTCCTCTGGCACCAGTTCCCCGACCCTAATCCGTTCAAGCAGACTTTCGGCAATTTGGACGTAGAGGGGGACAGCCATATTAAAGCGATCGGAAGTTACTTTATTTGCAGAAGAATCCATTTGTAATCACTAATAGTTTGATATAATTATACCATTAACGGTTCGATGGTATAGACCATTATTGCTCGTAAGCAAACAAGGAAAGATCGGATGTCGATGGGAAAATTGGAAAATTCATTAATTAAGTCATCCTTATGACATCGATGGAAAAGAAAAGACTATGATCCCATTATTAACCCTATCTATCCTGGCGCAGATTATTAATTTCCTGAATGACTTTCAAGAAAGCTTCAATTTCGTTGCAACGATTCAGTCTTTCGCGCAACCATTATATGCTTAAGAACTGCTGCAACCCGGTGAATGGGTGCGACCCCTTGACCCGAACGGGCGATAACCCGGCCGTCTTGTCACCCGACGTAGACACTTGCATCCGGGTCGGGATTGAGAGTACAGTCGCTGAAGACGCAATCACGATTGGTGCAACAAAGAATTCGCTGTTTTCAGGAGGTGCATGATGCCAAATTTGATCGATTTCATGGAACGGGCCACAAGAGGACCGATTATATCGGAAGACGACTTCAATATGAAGTACCTCATCCCGAACGTCAGAAAAACTGTGAAGGAGTTTAACATCCACTACACAGCGGAGAATCCAGTCCCTGCGGATGATGGCTTGGCTGACCGCCTGTTTGAGGCGGCCATAGAATTTGTCGTACGTACTGGGATTTACTGTGACGACACAAACCGGATTATCCAATTCGAGCGAGATGAGATAAAGGGTGCGGTCGAGAATCTCCCCGAAGGTTCTTACTTCGGTGAGGGGCGCGAGCGGCGCATTTTCAGGTCACGCAAACCCGAAGACGAGAGAGCTCCCTGGTGTCACGTCGGAACGGGGATTGTGGCATCTTCTGAAGATATCGCCCTGGCTCAGGTTGAAGGCTACGGACGCATCCCACAGGCCAATTCCATCAGCATCCCAGCATTCAATCGCGTCGGGGGAATGCAGGTCATCAGCGGCTCGCCTCTCGAAATCCACGCCACCATCAGCGCAGTCCAGGCAGGACGTAAAGCGCTCACCAGAGCCGGACGGCCGGGGCTTCCCATTCTAAACCTGATCTCTTCGGCGACCACATCCATGGGCACCATTGCTGGAACCCACCCTGCCTTCGGACTGCGAGCCTCAGATGGCTGGCTGATGGATTTTCTCGCCGAAATGAAGGTCAACTTCGAAACTCTGAACCGGCTGGCATTCGTCCAGGTCACGGGAGGTAATATTGGATCCACCGCGCTACCGATCCTGGGCGGGTATGGAGGGGGAGCACCGGGGACAGCTCTGATAATGACGGCCTATTACCTGCTGGGAATCCTGCTCTTCCAGGGCACATACCACCTGACCTGCCCCGTCCACTTCAGATATGGCTGCAACACCACGCGAGACAGTTTGTGGGTTTTTTCGGTGGTTGGACGGGCAACCAGCCGTAACACCAGATATCCCGCGATAGCCCTGGGATATGGATCCGCCGGACCTTGCACAAAGATGTATTTTTACGAAGCCGCGGCGTTCGATCTAAGCTGTGTAACATCGGGTTATGGCAGCGTGCAAACATTACACCCGGCCAAGGCGGTCATGGAGGATGGCGTTACCCCTCTGGAGGCCCGTTTCTGCGCGGAATTAGCCCATACTCTGGCGGGAATGAAAGCGGATCAGGCCAATGAACTGGTCAACAGACTGTTGGAGAAATATGAAAAGGAAGTGGAGAATGCCCCCACCGGGAAACGCTACCAGGAATGCTACGATCTCAAAACGGGTAAACCTGCGGACGATTATCTGCGGTTGTATGAGGAGGTCATGGATGAATTAGCCAGCCTGGGAATCGCCTTGCAGTAAGTGGGTGGGACGCACTTTTGGAAGTCCCTCGCACCTGAGAAGATCACATACAGGGAGAGGTTCAGAGGAGAATAAGATGCTAAATTTCTTAGACGTATACGAACGGGTGTTGAAAGGGCCGATCATGACCGAACAGGATTTCGACATGAAGGTCTTTATCCCCACGCTGCGGCGAGTGGTCAAAGATTATGGGATTCAATACGACAAAGAAAACCCCGTCCCCGCCGATGACGCGGCGGCCGGCAACCTCTTCAACGCAGCGGTGGATTTTTTGAGCCAGACAGGAGTCTACTGCCAGGACACCAACCGGGTGATCCATTTCAGCAAAAAGGAAATCCTCGATGCGGTTCAGGAGGCGCCCGGCAAATGTACCGCCGGCGAAGGCAAAGAGGCCGGTGTCTTCGGCAGGAGGAACCCGGACGATGGAAAAATCCCCTGGCTCCATGTAGGATCGGGGATCGTGGCCACATCCGAAGAGATGATGAGCAATCTCATCGAAGGTTACGGCTCCATCGCCGAGGCAGACTCGATCAGCATCTCGGCCCTCGACAGCATCCGCGGGATTCCGGTCATGGCTGGCTCTCCTGCTGAACTCTACGCAGCTATCCGGGGGATCAAGATCGGCAGGGAAGCCCTGCGGCGGGCGGGACGACCTGGGCTGCCGATCATGAACCTCATCTCTACAGCAGCGGCGGCGGTGACCACCATCGCGGCCAGCGCGCCGCAATTCGGGCTGCGCCCCACGGATGGCTGGCTGGTCGGCGCGATTTCGGAGATGAAGATCGATTTTGGGGCCATGAACAAGGCGGCCTACCTGTTAAATTGGGGCGCCAACATCGGAGCCGAAACGGCTCCCATTCTGGGAGGTTACTGTGGCGGACCGGCGGGGACGGCTGTGGTGAGCACGGCTTATATCCTGATGGGCCTCCTGGTTCACAAAGGGAGCTACCAACTCACCTTCCCGGTTCACTTCAACCATGGCTGCTCCACCACCCGGGACGTTCTCTGGGTGGTGTCAGCGAGCTGTCAGGCAGCCAGCCGTTACATCCCCATGCCGGTGATCTGGCTGGGGTACATGGCAGGTGGTCCGAACACGAAGTCGTACTTCTATGAGTCCGCGGCTTACCTGCTTTGCGCGGTCACGTCCGGAGCACCAGCGGTGCAAACGCCCCACCCGGCCAAGGCAGTAAAGGTGGACGGCATCACCCCGATGGAGGCCAAATTTGGCGTCGAGATGGCAAGCGCGGCTTCCAAACTCAAGCGGGAGCAGGCCAGCGAGTTGGTGAACCAATTGTTGGAGAAATACGAATCCCAGATCGCGACGGCCCCCAGCGGCAGTACTTATCAGGAATGTTACGACGTCACCACGGGCAAACCCGGCGAGGATTACGTCCGGCTTTACCATGAGATGAAAGAGGAGCTGGCCGAGATGGGAGTGCCGTTCAAGTGAAGAAGCTGTCTCCCTGGGGCGTCTTGTTCCCAACAAAGAGAGCAATTTGCCCGGCGCTGCACTGTGATTTGGGGGATGCCGGGTGGCAAAGCAGCCGATGGGGAGTGCTGTTTGCCGCCGGTGATCTGACAAACGTCGTTGAGTCGCTCTAATGATACCGTTTGTTGGGATAAAAACCTCAATTTTTCGAGCGCGGACCTCTTTGCGATCATGTTCCTGGTAACGCACCGGCGTGCAGCCAGGCAATTGGACAGCATTTAATTCTATGGAGGATCAAGAAATGGAAAAAGAACAGATTCTAGAAAACCTGGTCACATCCATCGTTGAGGGCGATGAGGATATGGCCCTCGAAAACACCAGGGCAGCTCTCGAGATGCAGATGGATCCCCTGGAAACTGTAGAAGAGGGGCTCTCGAAAGGTATGGATGTCATTGGAGAGCAATTTGGGAGTGGAGATGTCTTTTTGCCAGAGCTGTTGATGGCTGCCAACGCGTTCAAGGCGGCCATGGAAATCTTGAAACCCGAGCTTGAGGCTCAGAATAAACAGACCATCCAACGTGGAACTGTTATTGTGGGTACGGTCAAGGGCGATGTTCACAACATTGGCAAAGATATCGTTGGCACTGTCCTGGAAACCAAAGGTTTTGACGTGGTAGATATCGGTGTTGATAATGACGCCTTAGTTATCATTCAAGAGGCCGAAAAGTCACAGGCTGATATCATTGCTCTCTCTTGCCTGATGACCACCACCATGCCAGCTCAGAAAGAGGTGATCGAGACATTGGAAGAAATGAACCTGCGGGATAAGTATTTTGTTATCGTGGGAGGCGGGCCGGTCACGCAAGAGTGGGCCGACGAGATCAATGCCGATGGATATGGCAAGTCAGCCATTCATGCACCAGCGTTGATCAAGGAATTGATGGGTAAAAAGTAAAAAAGGGTCTTTGTGGATAAAACAATTGCAAAGACCCTTACTTTTTTTTCTCTGCAGAGTGAGATTACTTCCATCAACGTCGCTTCACAGGCACGCCTGGCATTAAGGCGATGGTTCCTATATCCACCTAAAGGTAAACAACTTTACCCTGCAGGCGTTCGATCTGTGATATGGGAATGCAGACATCCTTTTCTCTCCATGGGTGGCCGCCAATTCCACCTCAGGAGTAGGCTTACTCACAACAAAAAATCCCCATCCCGGGGGATTCTCAAGTGGGCGGAAGCGAACCTGTTCCGAACCACCTTCCCCATGATTTTGAGGTAAAAACCAAAAGGGGGCAATGAGTCTCGAAGGAATTACCTATTTGGAATGATAAATCTCACATCAATAAGCGTAAAGTAACGCTGGCGTTACCTATTCGGAATTACCACTATATCTACTTAAGATATATAGACACGATCCTATCCTGCAACTTTACCTTCACAATCGGCGGAGCATACCACTGGCCCGAGAGCACTTCCTCTTTGGGGGCATAAAAGCGGTGATTGATGACGAAGGGCTGGCCTTTAGGGGTTGGCAGCCAGTTAGAAGCCGGGACATCCGGCGGCAACTCGGAAGCCAGGTAGAACGTAAGCGATCCGTTTTCCGCATACGTCAGGTCGGAGATATTGTTCAGGTTGTATCGCTCCAGTTCATTGGGCACCACCCGGAAATCCGGTAGGCTCAACATCGTCAATGAAAAGTAGGCGTTGACATGCTGGATGGGCGCATCTCCCGGCTGGTAGTGGATTGTATAGACGTGGTCACCGTTGAGCGCCTCCCCATCTTCATCCTTATAGCCCATATAATAAACCACCTCCGCCGATGAGTTCCACCAGATGCCAGCCAAATTAACCGCACAGCGGAATTCAAAATCATCGCCGAACGCCAGCCATTCCCGGGTACTGACCCAACCTCCACGAGCATCGCCTCTCACATCACCAGAGAGTAGATTCAGCAAAAATGGGAGCGCTTTGCCCTTGATGATGTCCTCGATGGCAGCCCGGTTGGCATCGCTGGCGCCCACATATTTAGCGATGGCCAGCACATTTTTCTGATAGTCTGCCGAATTGCTCACCGCGTCCGGCGCGCTGGCCAGAACCTGCGCTACCATAGGTTGGTTAAACACATCGACGGTGATCGGTTCCTGGTTGGTGAACATCGGGACGGAAACCGCCGTGTCGATGAGAGGTTCGCCTGTCTTGATTATTTTGAAGGAACGTTGCAGTTTGACAGCGCCTCCATCATCGCCCTGACGTTCGACACGTGCCAGCATTTTGGCTTTCTTGGAGGGCAGATCGACGCGCAACGCCCCTTCCGGAATTTTGGGTTGAGTGCCTTTCAGACAGAGCGCATAGCGCCCGTAGGGATGCTCAGGATAGTTGCGCTCGTTAATATTGGTGATGATCTCAGCCCATTCGTCCATGATTTGTCCTGTGTAGTAGCGGCCCTCGATCTTGGGGATTTCTAGGATCACGGGTGTATTTTCATCAACGGCAAACCAGGTTTCCAGGTAGGCTACATCGAGGTTGGGGC
>PVMS01171118.1_pt1 | contig 11070 bp, 9 predicted proteins | sample 1853461 | NCBI WGS metagenome assembly PVMS01 (sample SAMN08582032, study PRJNA380276) | Marine sediment metagenome, whole genome shotgun sequencing project. | isolation source: ocean sediment barecode stripped | collected 2017
CGCCGAGGCCTAGGAAGCTGAGCACCGACTCCATGACGACGATCCTTCCCACCATAAGCGCGGAAGCGACGGAAAGAGGCGCCACCGCGTTGGGCAAGAGGTGCCGGAAAATGATGCGTCGGTCCGAGGCACCCACGGCCCGCGCCGCTTCGGTGAACTCCTGCTCCTTGAGGCTCAAGAACGAGCCACGCACCAATCGGGCGGTTTGCATCCAAGCAAAAGACGCTACCAGCAAAACCAAGGCGGTTACCGAGGGGCGCGTAATGTACTGCTCGTACAGCGGCCGATCGAGACCAAGGGCCTTCTCGAGCCTTTCGATGTCTTCAGGCCGGACGTTCGGGTTGGTCAGGTAAACGGTGAGTGGCCCTCCCGGAGCCGCGTGAATGAGAGAGAAAACTAGCAGAGAGAGCCCAAGTAGCAGGGGCAGGGCCTTCAGGATCCTGCCGAGAACGTAAGTGGGCATAGATCGAGTGGTATCAGCGGGAGTCGAGCTCCCACTCGTGCACGTTCCAAAACAGGCCCGCATTTGTAGGATTCGGTTTAACGTTCCGAAGCGAGCGGGGAAAAGCGCTCACGATGTCCGATTGTAGAGCGGAATGAGAGGGATATCTCGGGCCACGATCTCCTGAGCTCGGAACAACATTTCCTTTCTCTCCTCCCGATCCACGGTTTGATCGGACCCGTAGAGGATCTCGGTCAGCTCGGCGTTCTCGTAGAAGTAAATGTTCCGACCTCGAGGAGGTGTCCGGTCGGCGGCAAAGAAGAGAGTAATCTCGGGATCGGCCGGTAAGGTCCAAGCGGAAAGGAAAAACTGGAGCTTGCCGCCGAACCAGAGCTCACCGAGAAGGGTGGGCTCATAGTTTCGGATCTCCAATTGAATACCTACGTCCCGGAGCTGGGCTTGGAGAACTTGGAGCACTTTTTCCCATTCAGCGTGGCCCGACCGGGTGGTACCGATGAAGGAAAGCGATTTCCCGTCTTTGTCCACCACCCCGTCTCCGTCAGAATCCGCCCACCCGGCCTCGAGGAGAAGGGACCGAGCCTTCTCCGGATCGTAGTTGTAGAATTGAACCTCTGGATTGAACGCCCAGGAAGGCGGCTGGATCACGCTATCCACCACCGTGACCACTCCTTCCAGCACGTCCTCGGCAATAGCCTTCCGGTTGATGGCATGGGCCACCGCCTGTCGCACTCGGATATCGTCGAAGGCGGGTACCTCTCGCAAGTTCAACGCCACATGAGCATAAGAGTTGGCCATGGTGCGGGAGACGGTCAAACCGTCCACCAACTCCGCCTCCCTTACTTTGTCGAGGGGCACGTTGTCCACGATATGCACTTCCCCGGAACGAAGCTGATTCATGCGAGTGTTGCTGCTGGGTAGAAAACGAAAGAGAATTTGCTTGATGGCCGGCGGACCTCGCCAGTAATCCTCGTTTCGTTCGAGAAGCAGGTACTCACCCGTCCTCCACTCTTTCACCCGGTAGGGTCCGGTCCCCAGCGGATTCCGGTCATAAGCTGGGTATCGATTGAGATCCTTGCCCTCCAGAACATGCCTGGGCAAACAGCCCCGCCAGAATTGATCCTGATAGGGTGCGTAAACTTCCCGGTAATGAACGATTGCGGTGTGTTCGTCCGGCGTTTCCACCCCATCTATCCGATCGAAGCCTTCGGTGGATTCCGGTGGCGCGGCCTATACCCGAGTTTCCACCGGTGACGATGGCCACCTCATCTTCTAGACGCATGGACTTCTCCTCGGTCGAATTTTGTGGTGAGGTTCCGCGACAAGCGGGCTCAGCTAGCCATCCACACACGAATGCGCCCATCGGTCAGGGCGCAGGCCATCTGCTGTCCACCGGCAAAAACTTGGACACTGGCAAAAATCTCGTCCGTGTCACCCCACTGGGTATCCGACGGGCGTCCGGTCTCCAAGTCCCACACGATCAACTGGTCCTCCATCGCCACGCTGGCGGCGTGCCGGCCGTCGGGAAAAAATGCGATGGAAGAAATAGCTCTCTTGTGACCTTCGAGGGCTTTGACCTCGCTCCGGCGTTGCAAGTCAAAGAGCCGGACACTTCGATCCTGGCCACCGCTGGCAAGGAGATTTCCATCCGAAGACACGGTAAGGTAACTCACCGCGGCTTGGTGTCCCCGAAGGGTTGCAATGAGCCTTCCCGAGGAGACATCGTGAACTCTCAGGATGCGGTTCGCATGGCCGGTGACCAGCCACACTCCCTCACGCGCAAAGGTCAGCGACCCGACGCCGGCCGGTTGCCGAATCAGTCTCCGGCGCGCTTCGCCCAACTCCAACGTGCTCATATCCCAGAGCTTGAGAGTGGCATCCATCCCGCCCGAGGCCAGCATCGCGCCATCCGGGGAAAACTGAATGGCGCCCACCGATCCCTCGTGCCCCAGGCGAACTCGAAGCTCATCACCGGTATCCAAGCTCCATATATGAATGGCGCCGTCGAGATGCCCCGAAGCGATAAATCGACCGTCTTCAGAAAAAACGAGGGACGTTACCAGCCCCTCATGGCCGGCCCGCTTGTGCATACCGCTGCGAAGAGTGGTCATCTTGCTTCGGGTTCTTAAATCCCAGAGACGCACCGATCCGTCCGATCCTCCCGCCGCCACCACTTCCTCGTGGGGAGCCATGGCAATCACTTGCGGCCCGGTCTTTTCTCCAAACGTCACCTGCTCTTTGAATGAAAGCGAGCGTTTCAGAAGTGCTTCCGCCTGAGCATAACTGCGATGCTGACCGGTCTTGGCCCTGCCTGGAGCGGCCGGTTTTTGTAGAAGTTCCCGCAACTCGGTGGCGGGCTCGGACTTGGGCTCCAGCGCCAGCACATCCTCTACGATTCTCAATGCCTCGGTTCTGTTGCCGGCGGTTAAAGCCAGGCGGGCCTCATCGATCCACTTGTCCACATCCGAGGCCACAGGCTTCGGAGGCGGTACAGGCGCCGGTAGCGCTACCGTCCGTTCCCCGGCCATATTTTCAAGGTACGACTCAATCTCCTCAATCAGCTTCACGACCTCCGCCCGCGACGGCTCCAATGCTTGAGCTCGCCGGGCCGCTTCCAATGCGCGTGCCGGCTGGCCGCGCACCAAGAGGGAACGGGCAAACTCGATATTTCTCTTGAAGCCGCGCTCTCTGGCCTCGTCCGAGAGGATATCTACAGACTCGGAGACTCCTAGGCTCTTTCGCAATGCCGCCGACATCTCCGCCATATCGCGGAAGCGCGCGTTCGGCTCCTTGGCAAGGCAACGGTCAACTACATCGATCAGGTCCTGGGACAAGCCGAGCTTGCGGCTATCGAGGGGAGCAAAAGGTTGGTGAACGATGCGGTACAGCAAGGTGGTCATGGTTCCGGACTCGAAGGGCCGCGCTCCGGTCAAAAGCTCATAGAGAATGACACCTACCGCCCACATGTCCACGCGGTGATCCACGACCGTAACGCCTTGGATCTGCTCAGGAGACATATAGTTGGGCGTTCCCATCACCAACCCGGTTTTGGTCTTCAGGGTAGAGTCGTCCCGACGGGCTATACCGAAATCTAGAATCTTCGCAGTAGAATCGGGAAGAACTTGAATGTTGCCCGGCTTGATGTCGCGGTGGATGACTCCCCGCTTGTGCGCAAAATCGAGCCCTCGACAAACCTGTTCCACCAACTTGATCTTGTCTTCCAGTCGAGTGAGCCTCTTTCCATCCATGAGCTCGGACAGAGGCCGGCCGTCCAGCAGCTCCATGGCAATAAAGGGGCCGCCTACTTCCTCGGGATCGAATTCGTAAATGGTGACAATGTTGGGATGTTGGAGCCCGGCCGCCGAGCGAGCCTCACGCAAGAAGCGCTCCCGCATCTCTTCATCGACGAGCAGAGCATCCGACATCGTCTTGAGGGCTACGAGCCGCCCGAGAACCGGATCGCGGGCTTTATACACCGTGCCCATCGCCCCCCGGCCCAACTCGGCGAGGACCTCGTACTTCCCGATGCTCGCGGGCATATCTGTCATGGTGATCCCTAGTTTATTGACGAGCCCTTTCAAGGTGGAGAATAAGCGTTAAGCCAATCGACTGTCAATTCAGCCGAGAACGAGCGCAACCCCCGCAACCATTGCGGTTATGGTGACGATTTGGTGTAAGGGTATGCGCTCTTTGAAAATGAGCCGGCCGAAAACAATCGCCATGAAACATCCGATCGCCCTCTTGAAAGTCTCTACCATGGACACGAGAAGCACCTGGATAGAAAGGAACTGAAAAGCGAGGCCGAAGCTCGCGCAAACCATCAGTGCAAAAACGAGCCCTTTGGAAAAACGGCCGGCTTTGATTTCGTCGACTCTCCCTTGAACAATTAAATACAAAATCGCCCCCAGGGCGATACCGACACTCAAGAGCAAACCGTGAAAAGCCAAGCTCGAGGCGGCAATCGCCAGTTTGTCGAGAGGAATCGCCAGCGACCAGACAAGTGCCACTCCAACCATGAGGAGGCTTCCCTTTTCCTGGATGCTTGCCCGCAGAATGGCCTTCGCTGAGCCCGCTTGAGCTTGATCCAAATTCAATACGATGGCACCAACGACCACGCAAGCAATCCCCACGCCCTGCCGCAAAGTCGGAAATTCGTTCAACAGCGGGACGGCGAGCAAGCTGGTAAAAGCCGGAGTCAGCGACAAGAGAGGAATGGTTCGGCTCAAAGGAGATAGCTTGAGAGAGTAAACGAAACCGAGGTTGGCCGCGAAATTCAGCACCAACGAAACGAGGCCCGGCAACAGATAGCCGGCAGACACATCATAGCCGCCGGATACAATCAGCCAAACCGTCATGGAGGGAACCGCGCCGACCGCCACGAAAAACACCAAAGCCATCGGCGTGATGCGGCCGGTAAGCAACTTTCGAAGCAGGTCCAACGCAGCGAAGGAAACACTGCAGATCAAGACGTAAGCAAGGAAGAGAATCGTCATGGCCGGTTCAGGCTGCTAGCCGGCAGGGGAGTCGAGGTTTCGCCGCTTGTCATAACGAGCGTCGAATCATACACCACCCGGCTTGAAGTTTGAAAAACGTGATTGATGATGGGTAAAATAGGGTTGTGAAAGTCCATATCCTTTTCAGCTTGCTGGCTATCTTTCTCTTCTCGGCCCTTGTTGGAGGTCAATCCTTAACGGAAATCGCCAAAAAAGAGAAAGAAAGAAGAAAGAATCTTGAAAAAAAAGGAGAAGCAGCCAAGGTCATCACGGAATTTGATCTCCAACAGGTGAACGCGTCCTCCCCGCCTCCCACAGCGACAAGCTCAACCGCGCGAACAGGGAGCCAAAGCATTACTGAGCGCACAACAATTGACGAAGACGAATTAACCGACGCGGATGCGTCCACGGAAATCCCACCGAATGCGGCGATCCGGGACAAAATCGCTCTGTTCGAGCAGATGGTGAAGGCTCATCAAGCTGAAGTCCAGGAAATCGACAAGGAAATCGCCAAAAACGAAGCGCGTCTCGAAGCGATCCAGCAGGAGCTCATAATCGAAGGAGGCAGCGGACTACCGACCGCAACCTCAAACCCGAACCGCGCTCCGAGCTACGCAGGAAATACTGTAGCCCTTCAGAAAGAGCAACAGGAGCTTAAAGATAAGAACCAGCAGCTCCAAGCCCAAAAACGCAAATCCGCCGACGATCTGCGAGCTAAAGGCCGACGCTCCGGAATCCCGGCGGGTTATCTCCGATTCTAAGTTCCCGCCGAATCCAAAGAGATCAACGCCAAGGCGCAAAGTCGCCAAGACGCAAAGAAAAAAACTCGAACTCGAAAGGAAGTTCTCCGCGTCTTTGCGTCTCCGCGTCTTTGCGTTAGTTTCTTAATTCAGAAGCAGCCGAATTGCTTCGTCAGTAGTTGTACTTAGAAGCAAAATTTCTTCCCCTACCACCATGCGCTCGACTCGGTAATCTCCAACGCTGTCCCCCACTTTTACGAGAAACATGCGTCCCTCGAATCGCACCGCCGCCGAAGGGCTTTCCTCTCCATCCGGCCCGCCGGCAAAGATGAATCCTACTAGCTGAGGACGGCTTGCTTCGGGCGACGATGGCGGCACGACATGCAGAGGACTCTCCGGGCCCGGCTCGGTGACTTTGCGAAAAATGTTCCGACGTGGCGGGCTGACTCCCTGGTCCTGTCGTACCCTTCTAAGCCAGCTTTCGAGATGGACGAGGGCCTGGGGCGAGAGATCTTCAGGTGGCTCCGGGACCTCGGGCCGGCGCGGGTTCCCTTCGGCAACATAAACCGCCACCAGCAACGCCGAGGCAAACACCAGGGCTTGTCTCATTGCAGGTCAGCCTCCGGCCACAATCCAACCCAAGTGACGGTGAGCTTCGCGAGCCCCACCCCGCTTCGGTCTTCCACCAGAGTCAACTCCACCGGCGCCAGAGGCGCATTCCATTGTGATACTCGCTCGAGAAAAGCCCAAAGGCTGAAGAAATCACCGATCTCGGTGGCTTTAACGCGGACACCACGAAAACCAGCGGCCACTTGGCTCTCGGGTCGAAACTCCACCGAGCCACGAGTCAAGGAGAGTCCTCTCTCCGCGTCCAAGATAGCGGTACGCAAAGGGGAAAAATCCCCCTCTGCCGGCTCATGCCACGGCTCCAGGACGGTTTGGGCCTCTCCGACGACGCGCTCCAGCTCCGTCCACCGGTGGGCGTGACTTTCAGCAACTTGAAGCTCCTCCCCTCGCTCCGCCAGCTCGATCCCAAGCCTCGCACGCCCCTCTACCAACGGGCGCGTCCACAACAGATAGCCAAAGCCGTTGATGGCGACAAGAGCGACGAGCACCAAAAGATGTCTCAATGGTCGTCCTCAGGAGAGCTCAGGCGAGCCCCGATGCGAAGGTAAATCTCTCCGCCGTTGAGATGTCTTTCCTCGAGAATCTCGGCCCGGGCAACCCCTGGGGAGCCCGCGATCTCTCCCAGGAGGTGAGAGGCGGCGTCGGCTGTACCGGCCATCGCCTCGAACCGCAGCATCGGGTCCGGCGGGGACGCTTTGATGTCCACCGAAACAATTCTCGCTTCAGGTGGCAAGGCCTCGGCCAGAAGAGACAAAAGCGCTGAGGGTGATGCGGCCCTCGTGACACCCGACCGCTCGAGGGCAACGAGTTGCCTGACGGTCCCCGACAGAGCGGGTGTATGCAGGGACCGATGTGCCGCTTCCATCTGCCTCTGGAGGGCATCCAGGCGATCTTCCTGCCGGCGTTTCTCGGCCCCCATGGATTCCACCTGGTTGCGAACTTGGAGAAAGGCAAAGGCGTGAAAACCAGTAGCCGCCAGGACAACCAGCACTGCCAGCCGACCAAAGGTGCCGGCCGCCCCAGTGCCGCGATTGGCTCGGGTAGCGAAATTGATTCCTTGCTTCATCCTATTAAAATTCCCCAGCGATAGTTCATCGGGTAGGCTATATCCGGCGAATCAAAATCTCCACAAGGCCTCTCAAGTGAGCCTCTTCCCCTTCTTCACCCAACTCGAGCCGCTCTAGGGCCAAGCCGGTCCCTTCGAGCTCGTCGACCAACGCCGCCGCGCCCTCTCCGCGGACGGTGAGCCGGCGACATTCCCCACCCTCATAGAGGGACGGGATTCGAATCAAATCCTCCACCACCTTTAGCCTGTCGGTCGGATACCTCAACCTGGTTCTCACGTCCAAAAGCTCATGTCGTCTGAAGAGGATCAACGTATAGCAACCTGGGTATAGCTGGACATGGACATTGAGCCCACCGGAGTCATCGTGAGAAAATTTCTCCCGTGCCTCCGCCGTCCAAACCGGTATTCGGACCAGGCTCGCCCCATCCACCCAAGCCGCGTAGCACCCCACCGCTTCCACCGCTTGTTCGTACTGGTGGAGCACGACACGACGTATCGCCGCCGCTAAAACCCAATCGGCCGCAGCCTGCCAGGTGTCCAGGATCGCTTCGCTCGAGGGGTAGGAGAGCCGCGGCGCCAGCCGGCTGGCAAGCTCCGCAAGCCCCAGTTTTCCCCCATCAGCGAACACAAAGCTCCGGATCGCCAAATCGGGAAGGACCACCGCCACCGGACCACCGCCACAGCCCACTTCCTGGAGGGCGTCACCGGTCAAACGAGCCAACTGGGAGACGGCTCGAACGTTGGGCTCCACCGAAGATACCGCCATCAAGTCGGGCGGCAGATCCCGGCGCACCGCCTCGGCCGCCTCATCCGATGGGTCCAAACGAGCGGCCAGCAAAAAATGCTCCCCGAAAGCAATACCGTATCGGGATCGGGTCCGTCTAAATAAAGGCATTCTCGATATTTCCTCAGTGATTATAGCTCCAACACTCGAAAAAAGATGCATCTTCTCCGTCACCCGGTTGCGTTGCACCAGCAAAGTTGCCGATGCTATAATCCGGCCTCACGCCGGGGGCACCCCGGGGAGCACCCCGGGACAAGTCATCCGATCGTCGGGCACATCTATTGGAGGAACGATGAAGATCTACGACCCCGCCAGCATCCGGAACGTCGCGATTGTCGGCCACGGCGGTTCGGGCAAGACCTGCCTGACCTCGGCCATTCTTTTTGATGCCGGAGCGGTGAACCGCTTGGGAAAGATCGAAGAGGGCAACACCGTCACCGATTTCGATCCTGACGAGATCGAACGGCAAATCAGCCTCACCACTTCGCTCGCATACTGCGAATGGAACAAGATCAAGCTGAATCTCCTGGACACGCCCGGATACGGCAATTTCATCAGTGAGGCACGCTCGGCGCTCCACGTTGCCGATGCCGCTCTAGTCACTGTCTGCGCCGTCGCCGGGGTCGAGGTACAAACAGAAAAAGTCTGGAGCTACGCCGAAGAGTTCCAGCTCCCCCGTTTTCTGGCGATCAACCGCCTCGATCGGGATCGGGCCAGCTTTGGGCGAGCCCTCGAGTCTATTCAACAGGCTTTTGGAAGAACCGCCATTCCCATCCAGCTCCCGTTGGGGGAAGAGAAGGATTTTCGGGGTGTCATCGATCTGGTGCGAATGAAGGCCTTCACTTGGTCTGGGGACGAGAAAGCTTCATACGACGAGGCGGAAATTCCCGCCGATCTTCAATCCGAAGCCGAGACGGCCCGCACTGCGTTGGTGGAGATGGTAGCCGAAGGGGACGACGCCCTCATGGAGCGCTTCTTCGAGGCAGGCGAACTGACCGAGAAAGAGCTCTTCGACGGGCTCAAGAAAGAGATCCGGGAATGCCATATCTTTCCCGTCACCACCGTATCCGCGGTTTACAATATCGGTGTCCAAAAACTCGTCGAGACGTTGGTTGAGCTGGGTCCCGCTGTCAACGATCGGGGCATCAACAAAGGGAAAGACCCCGCTTCAGGAGAACAAATCGAGCGGAAAGTGGAGGCAACAGAACCAACCTCGACCTTCATCTTCAAGACCATCGCCGATCCTTATGCCGGGCGCATTTCTTTGTTTCGAGTCATGTCGGGCACACTCAAAGCCGACGCCAGCTACTTCAACGCAGGAAAGGGTACAACGGAACGTCTCGGCGGAGTGTCCTTGCTTCAAGGCAAGACCACGGTCGGGGTGCCGGAAATCCAAGCCGGCGATTTAGGAGCGCTGGCAAAGCTCAAAGAGACTCAGACCGGCGACACGCTTTGCGACAAAGCGGCGCCCATCGAATATGAAAAGCTGGTTTTCCCTGAGCCGGTCATCAGCTTTGCCATCGAGCCCAAATCCCGTGGTGATGAAGAGAAGATTAGCCAGGCCCTTCAACGCCTCGCCGAGGAAGATCTCATGCTGGCCTACCAACGGGACCCCGCCAGCAATGAGTTGATTCTGTCCGGGACAGGTCAACTTCATATAGAGGTGGTCGTGGGCCGTTTGAAGAAGAAGTTCGGGGTGGAAGTCGACCTCCATCCTCCCAAGGTGCCCTACCGGGAGACGATTACCGTCGGCGCCGAAGCGCATGGCCGTCACAAGAAGCAGACCGGAGGGCACGGCCAGTTCGCCGACTGCCGGATTCGCATGGAGCCTCTTCCCAAGGGGTCAGATTTCCAGTTCGAGAACGCGATCTTCGGTGGTTCAATTCCAAGACAGTACATACCGGCGGTGGAAAAGGGAATCCAGGAAGCGCGGAAGAAAGGTTTTCTGGCCGGTTATCCGGTGTTGGATTTCAAAGCCACTGTTTATGACGGAAAACACCACGCTGTGGACTCCTCGGAGATGGCTTTCAAGATAGCCGGATCGATGGCATTCAAAGAGGCCATGAAGAGCTGCAAACCCACCCTGCTAGAGCCCATCATGAACGTAGAGGTTTCTGCTCCCGACGATGCCACCGGTGACGTGCTCGGCGATTTAAACTCGCGCCGGGGCCGCACCCAGGGAATGGAGAAAAAAGGGTCACTGACCTCGATCAAGGCTCAAGTGCCCATGGCGGAAATGCTCACCTACGAGCCCACCCTGACTTCGATGACCGGAGGACGAGGCTCGTTCCATATGGAGTTCTCGCATTACGAGCAAGTCCCCGCCCAAATACAGCAAAAGATAATAGAAGCGCGAAGAGCTGAAAAAGAAGAAAAAGGTTAAAAAACGCGCTTCGATCTCCGGGATGATATCGACGCGCGAAGTGCCGTAATCGAAGAGCGATGAACTGAAGCGAGATAAGGCCAAAAAGCCGCTCTGAGATCTCCGGGAATCGGAACGGCAGGAGAGTCGAGACCGCAGGAAAGCGCTCTTATTCTACAGAATCGATACTACAGGTGAGTCGAGTGCCCAGAGATCGCAGAAGAGTAATCTTAGTATTCTGCCTCTTCTGCGATGTTAACCCTTCTTCTTCTTCGCAGTCTTCTTAGCGGCTTTCTTGGCAGTCTTTTTCACCGCCTTCTTGGTAGCCTTCTTAGCGGTGGTCTTCTTGGCGGCTTTCTTAGTCGTCTTCTTCTTGGCGACCTTCTTTTTCTTGGGCTCGTCCTCTTCCTCGGCGGCCGGTTCAGGCTTGGTCTTCTCCTTACGTTCCTTCTTTTGGGCTTCCTTCTTCTTCGCTTCCTTGGAAGTCTTGGCGTCTTTGGACTCCTTTCAGACGCGAAGGAGTAGTCCACGAACTCGA
>PVMS01002155.1_pt1 | contig 11067 bp, 9 predicted proteins | sample 1853461 | NCBI WGS metagenome assembly PVMS01 (sample SAMN08582032, study PRJNA380276) | Marine sediment metagenome, whole genome shotgun sequencing project. | isolation source: ocean sediment barecode stripped | collected 2017
CTATGGCTTTACCATCCAGATTACTTTCAGGAATATTCAACAGGATCTCGCCATTTAAGGGCTTTTCCTTATTAAGTTCCAGTTTGGCAAGAATCACCTCAAAGGGTGCCACCTCTTTCAATTCCTTGGTCAGAAATGTAGTCAGATGATAACCCTGATGGTATATCCCAACCAATACGATACTCTTTTCCTTGAGATTATGTTCACAGATCTGGTAGGCCATTCTTTTGATCTTTTGCAGTATCTGCTCTTCATTCAATATCATATCTCTCTGGTCACTCATTGTATTTGCCGGGTAATGGGAGGTAGTGCATGCCATTGCTAACCTATGATTTGCTTAAAATAACGAATATTTAATGTATTTTTAAACCCGTCTATAGTTTTCTGATCTTAGTTTGCTGATGGAGCTAAAGGATTTCCTTTTTACACCAATTACCCTGGTCCTAATATATTTTCTAGCCTATATGCTCCGGGACAAATTTACAAATTCCTACACACGACCATACTTTATTCCGGGGTTGACAGTGAAGATCATGGGGGCCATCAGCCTGGGTTTAATCTATCAATTCTATTATCAGGGTGGCGATACTTATAATTATTTTGAGCAAAGCGAAGTGCTACATGAAGCCTTTCTGAAAAATCCGTTTGATGGACTGCGTTTGTTAGTTTCAAATGGCACCTATCAATCAAGTACTTTTGAATATGCTACACAAATCTATTGGTATAAGAGCCCGTCTGAGTATTTTATTATTAAAGTAGCCGCTTTATTCGGCCTTTTGTGTGATCACAGCTATAGTAGTATCGCGATATGGTTTGCTACATTTGGATTTAGCGGCATATGGGTGCTGTACCGAACGTTTGTCAAAATTGCTCCTGATCAGCATTTTGCATTGGCCTTGTGCATACTATTTGTACCGTCTGTTTTCTTTTGGGGATCAGGTTTAATGAAAGACACGGTCACTCTTGGAGCACTGGGGTGGCTTTTTTATGGATTTCATAGAGGGTTCATTGAAAAACGATTTTCTATAGGCACTTTCCTGGTGATAGGAAGCTCATTTTACATCATTTACCAAGTAAAATTATATGTGCTTTTATCGTTTCTACCTCCCGCAATCTTTTGGGTATTTCAGGAAAACAGCACCCAGTTTAATCGGAAACTCTCCGGTTTTGTACTCAAACCGGCAATGTTGTTCATTGGTATTTTACTGGCTTATTTAGCTGCCATTAATGTTACTGAGGGAGATAGCAGGTACGATATAAGTAACATTGGAGAACGTACTAAAATTAACGCTGAATACCTTTATCGAATTAGTATATTACAAGAGGGTTCAGCTTACTATTTAGGTGAACTAGACGGGTCAATAGAAAGTATGATACGCATTGCCCCTCAAGCCATCATTGTTACTCTTTTCCGTCCATATCTCTGGGAAATTGCCAACCCGTTAATGTTATTGTCAGCGCTGGAGTCGCTTATATTCGGTATTGTTTTCTTAGCTTTGTTTATTAAGCCCGGTGTATGGCAAAGTTTTCTCTTAATACTTAAAACACCAGTTGTGTCCTTTTGCTTTATTTTCACCATAATTCTGGCCTTGGCTGTTGGCCTTAACAGCTACAATTTTGGAACATTAGTCAGGTATAAAATTCAGCTATTACCCTTTTACCTTGCCGGAATGGTGTTAATAAAGCATTATTATTCCACAACTGTGCACTCGTCAATTGACTTTACTCTGCGAAGGTCCCACAATCCCAGAGACTTATCCTTATAAACACCATTACTTTCAGTACATCTTTCATTTATTATTCGTATGGGTTTTGACAGATTGAATGGAGTGCTTTCTAAATTAACCGGCCGCCAGTTGCCAGTTACAATATCATAGTTTTTCCGCTTTGGGAAAGTTGTAGTAAGTAAATAGGAGGATTTAGACTGCATCAGGTTGCATAAAGTTTTATGGATGTCCGTAAAGGAAAAATGAACCAAACAATCGCGGCAAATTATCAAATCAAACGCCGGAAATTCATCAGAAAGTATATTTAATACTTCAAAATTGACGCCCTCATTATCATAGAGTTCTTGATTTTGCTTGATGATGTCAGCCACTATGTCACCTCCAACATACCGTACCCCAGATAAATCCACATGTTGCATCCAATGCCAATCTCCGCAAGGAATATCCAATATTGACTTAATTCTGAAATCGGAAATTACTTTTTGAAACTCATCTCGTATTACAGTTGTTTGGTCCAAATCTGATCCAGGCCCTGAGCTTGATACCCTGGATCTCCAGACGTTTTGGTAATAAATGCGTTCAAATACCTCTGTAATTGGTTTAGAGTGATATTTCCGAAAGTACCATTTGTTATAAAATCTTGAATACCATTGTTCAAAAAACTCTTTCATCAGCATCTAAGATTTATCTCTAGACTCAAGACGAATATATAGCTAACAATTTTTTAGCAAGTACATTCATATTGAATTTTTTATCAAAATCAATATGAGCTTTTTCAGAAAATCTTTCTCTTAACTCTAAGTTAGAAGCAAGTTGTAATATAGCCGCAGTCATCGCCTTTACATCCTTGTTCGCTACTAAAATACCATTTACTTCATGACGAACGATTTCTTCAGGGCCGCCAGAACGCGTGGCAATTACTGCTCTTTTACTGGCAAGTGCCTCCAAACATACCATAGAGAACGACTCCGACTCAGAAAAATTTAGCACTACATCACATGAGCGCATCTCCATAGATACATTGTGTATTTCATCACCAAATTCCACATAAGTTTCCAACCCTTTATTCAGTACCAACTGCCTGAGTTCATTGAGATAAGCTTTATTCTTGCGCATTGAGCCAGTATGACCTATAAATTTTAATTTAATATTCCCCAGTTCTTTTTTTGCTATCTCAAAAGCACACAGTGCATGGTCTTGTCCCTTCCCCGGAATATAGTTGCCCACATACAAAAATAGGACATGGAAGTTGTTATGATCAGGGCATATTGCATCGACTAGCCAGGACTCCAAAATACCATCATAGATTATTTGTACGTTTTCAATTGATGTATCTAAATCTTTCTCAACAATGCTAGAAACACAGACGATAACATCAACCCATGTCTTTAAAACCCACACCCATAAACTATATAATTTCTGAGCATAACCAGATCTCCGCAGCCTTACGTGGTAAATTAGCTTAATATCAGGGTGCATAAGTTTAAGGCATACACCAATCATATTGTATAAATCATTAACGTGTACTATATCAATAGAATTATTTCTGATTAGGGAACTTGCCCTGAGAGTATTAGTAAGTAGTTGCGGTAAATACCATATAATACTCAAGCTCTTGCTTATTTCCAGAAATTTAAACTTAGCAATTCGATTGGCAGGAATATCATTCAAACTAGTCCAGCATCCCTCTGGAACTGCGTAGTAAAAGTTAATTCGGTGGTTTAATTTTTGAATAAAACTTCGAATAGACCTGAAAGCTCCGGTAATTTGTACTGAATTGTCTATAAGCAAGACTTTTTTTAGATGATCCGTTTCCAACTTTCCAATATCAAATGCGGGGATTGTTTAACCAGCCATCGTCTTGCCCTATTAACTATAACCTTGCGTTGCTCTTCATTTACTAAATAATCACTCATCACTTTACACCACTGCTGAAGTACTTCAATATCATGGTTATTGTTCTGCATAGGAAGCAGGATACCATGACTTACTTCGGTCACTTCTTTTACCGGCTCTCCGTTTAATTCCGGTGCCAGATGTTCTGCAGGACCGTATGGACAATCAGTTGACACCACCAGAGTCTCACATATTAATGACTCCATTAATATATTAGGTCCGCCTTCAGAGGTTGAGGCGATTAATAGCATACTGGCCTTCCCAATAAATTGATAAGGATTTTCCTGATATCCTAAAAAAAGAATTTCAGCATCTTTGATTTTAACTTTATTGTTGGTTCCCTGAACAAATATTTTACAACCGGTAGAAAATGCGTATTTCACAATCTCACCCTTGAGAGGACCATCACCAACTAACACCAACACCAATTCCTGATGCGTGTTTCGTAGAATCTTAAAACTATCCAGAATAGACTCCAATCCTTTTCCCGACGCCAACCTTCCTGCATAGATTATATATGGCTTACCTGCTAAAAAATCATATTGCTTATCCAATGGCATCAGGGCAAGCGACTGGATCTGATCCACATTGTAAAAATTCCGAATCACCTGGACCTTCTCAGAATCAATTCCAATTCTTTCCGTTAATTCCTTTTTGATCCCATTATTCAGTGCCACAATGTATTCCGCACGACGGTAAACCACAGGTATGAAAACCATTTTCCGCATAAACCCCATTAAACCTTTAATATTGTCATCGTAATACATAGATCCTCGGACGCTTAAAACTTTTCGATCGGTGCCGGTCAAAGCATTCACATAATTGGCTCCTTCAAGATAGCTAATGGTAGTATGGATTTTCAAGTCCTTCTTAAGCTTACTTACAGCCCGGCATCTCTTTATAAAGAAATAGCATTTTGTTAACATATTACCACCTGCTGGTATTTCCAGATCTACAATTTGAGGCTTAAGTGGGAAAGAAGTACTCAAGGAAGTATTAAAAACACTAACTGTTACTAAGTGTACTGCGTTTAGGGCATTGGCCAAACTGCAAAAACTTCTTTGGGCACCGCCAAAATCAAGGTTGGGGATAAGCATTAAAATGTTCTTTCTAGCCAATTAGAGTGTTGATTTTAAAGCAATGAAATTTGTTTCGGCATCCCGGTTGTAATTGGACCTGTAAGATGAATAGTAAAGATCCGTAAACTCTTGTACAAGAAACTTTTTGCTTAGATCACAGCTATAAATATTCATCTCGCAATCGGTGAAAAATTCAAAGATTTTTTCTGGTTGGGTATGGTACCGTTTGTTATGAATAAAAGCATGCTCGAATAAGATAGCTGGTTTATACTGATTTATTAAGAATTTTCCCCCTGCCAAAACCTTAAACTCTGCTCCCTCTACATCAATTTTAATGAAATCAGGCCCATACTCACTCGGTAAGATCTCGTCAAGCAAGTCAGTCTGAACATTAATTTGTTCAATAACCATTTTCCTGGGGTATTCTTGCAACTCCAAGCCACTCCATGCTAATCCATCATTCACTTTATGAAAATTTGATACTCCTTTGGAATCTGATAAAGCCGATGATAGAACGTTAATACCCGGATATTTTTCCTTCAATACGACATACAATTCAGGAACAGGTTCGAATGCATAATGTGTGCCAAGGGGGGCATGTCTGAGAAACAGGTCTAAATATGCACCTTTGTGGGCCCCAATGTCTATACAGTTTGAATTTTTATGTAAAAGTTCTGGAAGTACTTTTCTTAATCTCTGCTGATCCCGCTCTGCACGTAACAACCACTCTGACTTTCTGGCTGAAAACAAATGACCATGTAGCCATCTGGCAGACGATAACAAACCTGTATTCTGAATCAGATTCCTAATCCAATCCATTATTTTTATGCTCTAGTAGTCGTTTAAATTCCTTCAGAGAACTTAGCAATACCCTTCGGTTATTTTCAAAATCCAGGTTTACATTTTCTGTTTTTACTTTTAAACCCTCCTTAACACTGTTATACAGCTCCTTAAAAGTCAGGGTGAAACCAACATATGAGCCAGATAGTGGAAACATTTTGGCAACGCTCAACAATTTAGGTTCAATTCCTATACAAACGGATGGTATTCCAAAAGCTGCTCCTAATATCGCTCCATGGGCCCGACTTGTAACCAATAATGAATTTTGCGTCAATATTTCCAAATATTGATCCAATGATGTAGTATTTGGGCACCACGTAAATATATTAAAGTCCTGGAAACGCTGTTCAATATGCCTGTCATGTGCTTTCTCAAAATTAAAAATAGAAACCTTATAACCCTCCTTATCCAAGGCCTTTGCCACTTGTTGAACCACTGTTAAGTAGTCACTATCATCATTCCATGATCTTAACACAAATCCAACACTTCTTCTGTTGGGTCTGATGAGTGACTTACCAGATGGTATCCAGAATTCCTTTAAAAAAGCCAGGTCCGTTGCTGGTATAACGGTACCCTTAACGTTCTTTTTTTTTAGGAATCTATAGCTAAAATGATCTCTGGGTAAGATCAAATCAAAATTTGAAAGTTCGGCCATTTTATAGTAGTATTTTTTTGAACTGCTGGTAAACGTGCCGATGCCCACACCCAAAGCAGCCCTATTAGCGGAACTGTTTGAGGGCCACCCTTTCAGTTTTCTATAGGTATTAAGTCCTTTCCCAAAGATATTTATACCCATCAAGTCAATACCGGAATTCAATAAATAATAGAGTATCGTACCTTTATCAAAGTCAAAATAAGTACCTCCTCCACCATGAACTACCAAATCAGCTTTTGGTTCCGGAGATAGTGGAATCACCTCCTCCACCATACCGTCAGTAAATGGCAATATATAATCGCAATTTTTACAAGCGGAAACCACAGACAAGTAACAATGCGGATACATCTGCTTTAGCAACCGGCTACTTACTTTCATCAGGATGTCATCTCCCAGGTTCCCGTATCCATAGTAGCCCTTCAAAATAATTCTATTCATCCGGGTGGTACTTTTACAATCATTTTCGCTGTATCAGTCATAAGTTCAAACAACCTATTTGCCTGATAACCAGCGGAATATTCCATATTAACCTCATATGGATCCAGAAAAGTACTGTGGTTATTTCGATACCCATCAATCAATCTTACTATGTGTTTCTTGATTCCTTCAATATCATGGTGATCAAAACACTGTCCATAAACCCCTTGAATTAGTTTATATAGAGTGCTTCCAGAAGTAGTAATCGCAATTATCGGTTTGCGGGCTGCCAGGTAGTCCAAAGTTTTTGATAATAAGAATATAGCCTGATCTTTGGGTAATTGCCAGTCAATAATTATCAATACACTTGACTGCCTTTGTAATTTATATATTTCCTCCAAAGGAAGAACTCCCAGATGTTTTACACCAATTGATTCAAACCTTTTCAAAAGTCTATCAACAGAAGGCTCATGATAGCCTGTAAACAAGAAAGAGACATTTTTCAAAAGTTTCGGGTAATGGTTCGAAATACCTTCTAACGCCCGCAATAGGGAATCCGGAGACCTGCCTGGTCCATAAAAATTGCCTGTATGCAAAAACGACATGTTTGGAGAAAACAAAGGAGGGTCCGTGAAAATCTCACTTTCATCAAAAACATTGGGGAACCACATGAATTTCGATTGATATTCAGGATATATTTTCTTATAAACTCCAATCTGCTCCTGGGAGGTAAAAGTTATTTTGTCAGCGTTCTTAAAACAATCCCTTTCCATTTTTTGGTGGTACTTCATTACAGATCCCTTATGATAAAAAAACGGAGACAGCACCCAAGGATCACTTAAATGCATGATCCAGGGAACCCCGTACTTTCTCTTGAGTTTCATAGCCAAAGCTGCTGAACTGAATGGTGTGGACCGCGAATAGATAATATCAGGCTTCTTCCTCAGGTCTTTTAGAATCCTTCGAGTTGCTAGAGTAAATAAAAATTCATTGTCCAATCTGGGTAATATTTTGTGGCTGAGTCTTCTTATTACCGCATGTAGATACCGGTGGTAATATACTGGCACTTTAATGACCTGAGTAACTTGGCTCAAAATTGCCTGATACTTTGTTTCCACGGTTCTCCAACCAAAATTCACTTTGGGTAGTTTTTCTGTTACCAGATAAATATTTAATTGGTGACCAATTAAATATTTTAGACATTTACTTACCTGCAGACTTTCCGGAGAACCTTTGGGTGGGCCGGCTATGCTCACAAACAACACATTCATCATTTTATTGTCGGTGCTCAACTCCTTTGAAACTATATCCGGGTTGGTTTTCAAAATGTCAAAAGTTCCTGAGAATATACAGAATTGCAACTACCAAACTGATTCCACCAATCAATTTAATCAAGGGCTTTAGGGGATTGATCTTAATCAGGTAGCAGGCAACAGCAATAGAGAACAGATGTATAAGAGCACTTATCAAACTATAAACCAGAACCAAATGATGAGCACTGCCGAAACGTAAGACAAAAAACAACCCAAAACAAAGAAGAGCTGCTCCCCATAAGTTAATGTAGAATTGGAGCTTTTCCCTTCTTACTACCCTGAACAAGGAATTTAACGATACTGAAACGAAATTTGTAAAAGCCATAAAGCCCATATATCCAGCAAACACTCCAGCTATTTCCCAGTTAGTACCAAAAACTGTTGTGAAAATAATATCTCCAAATACCACCAGTGCTCCAAATGGGAAAACCCCCAGTAAAACCAACCTATTAAGTAATTTACTGGTTATCCTTTGGACATTTCCCGGGTCATTCTGATTGGTCTCCACGGCTTTTTGATAGAATACTGAAGCAACGGACATACCTAAAACTTGTATGGGTGCAGCAATCAAACTATAAGCAAGTGAAAAGTGTCCCGTCATGCTTGTTCCAAAATAGAATGACAGCAAAAATACAGGCAACTGCATAGCTAGCACTATTAGCCCATTAGCCGGCATGTTATAGATGGGGTAATCTTTGTACTCTTGGGCAGTCCACTTAATTCTAGACCAGGACAGATTGGGTAGCTGATTCAATTCCCTGCGAATACTCTGGCTCAGTAACGTGAACGAATGGATAGGTCTACTGAATAAGTCACCTAGGATAAATCCAATGATGCTACCTTTGCTCAACAATCCAATGCCTATGGTGAAAACCTTTGCACCAATTACAGAAACCACTTTTGCAGCCGCCCCTTTCCGGTATTCTGTTTCCCTTACATTCCAGTAGTCCAAACATCTGTTAACACCAGTAAAAAATACAAAAACCGGCAATAAGTATATCAGATTTCCTAGTTCCCTGATATTAAAAAGAGATAGTACCTGCTCACCAAATAACACCAGTCCAATAAACGTTAGTATTGAGACCGTTGTGATCACAATGATAGTTAGTTGGACCAGTGGAATAAACTCTTTAATACTTCTGGGTAATACGAAAGCATTGATAAAGTTTAGCGTTGCAAGAATACTGAGATTTGCAACCATTGCATTAAATACGGCGAATTGTCCATAAGTTTCCGGTTGATAAATTCTGGCGATTACAGGAGATAATAAAAAACCTATAAGATAGGCAGATGCACTTCCCATGGTCCTTATTGCCAAATTTCTCCCAAAAGTCCCTTCTTGCTTTAGCGACCTTAAGGTTTCATACAACTCTATCTTGAGCTTTCTTATCAACGTTTCCTGATTTTGTATAAAACTAAAAGGACGAAATATACAAAGTGAGTTTTTTTAGCTTTATTTAACCACAAAATCGAAATTTGCTGCTTTATCATGCATATCTTATTTTTGGTCCCCTATCCTATTGGTTCAGCTCCTTCACAAAGGTTCCGTTTTGAACAATATTTTAGTCTCCTGGTTAAAAATGGTTACTCATATGAAGTACGGCCTTTTTGGGATATTAACATTTGGCATTTACTCTATTGCAAGGGACATCTTATAAAGAAAATAATCGGCCTGATAAAAGGCTATTGGGGGAGGATCTCCTGCTTATTAAGTATAAACAGGTTTGATAAGGTCTTTGTTCACCGTGAGGTTACTCCATTGGGACTCCCATTATTCGAATACTTGATCTCAAAAGTTTTCAAAATACCCTTAGTATACGACTTTGACGATACCATATGGTTGCACGACAGCCACATCACCAGAAATACGTTCTTATCATGGCTAAAATATTCCAAAAAAGTATCATCCATCTGCCGTTGGAGTCATAAAATAAGCTGCGGCAATCAATACCTCGCCAACTATGCACGACAATACAACTCCATTGTGTTCATTAACCCTACTACTATTGATACGGTAAGCTATCATATCCCGCAGTATCACGAAAATGATCCTATTGTAATAGGCTGGACCGGTACACATTCTACCATACCCTATTTGGAAATGCTGCTTCCTGCATTAGAAGAGCTAAGTACCAAACAGTATTTTATCTTTAAAGTTATTTGTAATGTGCCCCCTACCTTTAATCTGCCTGGGCTTAAATTCATTGAATGGAAGAAGGAACAAGAAATTGAAGATCTAAACTCCATAGATATCGGCATCATGCCCCTTGTCGACAATGCGTGGACAAAAGGAAAATGTGGCTTTAAAATACTCCAATATATGGCATTAAAGAAGGCCACTATAGCCTCAGCAGTGGGAGTAAATACTGAGATAATTGATCACGGCCACAATGGTCTATTATGTTCCAACCAATCTGAATGGCTTTATAGTTTAGAACTATTGATGCTGGATGAAGCATTGCGCACGCGCCTGGGCCAAAACGGAAGAACACTGGTAGAACAGAAATATTCTGTGGTATCCAATAGTGCAAATTTTTTAAAACTATTTATCTAGATCAACTTCTTTGCCCTTTCAACCGCCTCTTGGCTCGCTTATGGGCTGGATGACTCCGCTTTGCTTCCTTTTTGACTTTTTTGTAGTAAGACCTGGCTCCATTTGGATCCCCTGTCTGATTAGCGATGTCCCCAAGCCCGATAAGTGAGAAAAGGTAGTATCCTGAATCCAGGTCATGTGATTGCTCTGCAAACCTGATAGCTCTTTGATAATAATTTTGAGCATGCTCAAACTTCCGTTTATGCACATAAATCTGCCCTAAAAAGAAACTAGCATATCTACCAGTCACTGGTCCGTAACCTACCTTACCGCTGTCAATCTTTTCGATAATATTTAATGATTCCTTTTCCGCCTGCCAATGCTTTCCAGTGGTATACAACAGGCGTGCATAAAACCGGTGAAAATATGAATTGTCTGGGAAGGTTTGTGCCAGGTATTGACTTACCTGCAAAGCCTTAATGAGTTCCTGTTCTTCAATGGCCAAAATTCTCATAAGGAAGGATTGTGCTTCCGTTCGTGTATAAAAAGCATTGTTTGCAACCTCTTGCAATTGTTTTATACCAAGGTCCTTATCTCCCTTTTTAAA
>PVMS01027814.1_pt1 | contig 11067 bp, 13 predicted proteins | sample 1853461 | NCBI WGS metagenome assembly PVMS01 (sample SAMN08582032, study PRJNA380276) | Marine sediment metagenome, whole genome shotgun sequencing project. | isolation source: ocean sediment barecode stripped | collected 2017
ATACCTTTGATACCAGACCTTCCCTTCTCTTCTAATCTCTAAAATTATATACTCGGAAAGAGCGTTCACAACGGTTACACCAACACCGTGGAGACCTCCTGAGACTTGATATACCTTGCCCTCAAATTTGCCGCCGGCATGAAGCATAGTCATCACAACTTCAGCTGCTGACTTGCCGGTCTCTTCATGCTTGTCGACAGGTATACCTCGGCCGTTGTCCTCAACTGTGAGGCTTCCGTCCACATGGATAGTTACATTAATCTTGTCACAAAAACCTGCAAGCGCCTCGTCAACGCTGTTGTCGAGAACCTCAAACACAAGGTGGTGAAAACCCCTTGTACTCGTGTCCCCAATGTACATATCAGGACGTTTTCTAATGGCTTCTAAACCGGGTAGAACCTTTATTTGTTCAGCGTTATATGAGCCATCATTTTTTGCAGGAGTATTCTCGTCCGGGTCTCTCTTAACTTCCAAAATCAGCTACCTCCGTATACACTCATAGGCGGGTAAAAATTAATAGGTTATTATACCACGAAAAGGCAAAAAAGGGAAATAAAATCAGGGGGTTTGAACACAAATATCAAAAATAATATTATAAGGAAATGTAGCCAATAATATAGACTATATGCAACTAAAAACCAATAATGCCTCAACTTACAATTTTAAAGTTTAGGGGGGGTAATTCCTACTTGTTTTTGATATTTCCCTTTTTTATCCGCATAGGAGATATCACATATCTCGTCAGACTCAAAAAACAGGACCTGCGCTATGCCTTCATTTGCATAAATCTTTGCTGGAAGAGGGGTTGTATTTGAGATCTCAAGGGTTACATATCCCTCCCATTCCGGCTCAAAAGGAGTAACGTTCACAATTATTCCACATCTGGCGTAAGTGGACTTTCCAACGCACAGGGTAATGGTGCTTCTAGGTATCCTAAAATATTCAACCGTCCTGGCCAGTGCAAAAGAGTTTGGAGGGATTATACAAACATCAGCATTAATCTCCACAAAAGATCTATCGTCGAAATTTTTGGGGTCTACAATCGTATTATGAACATTGGTAAACACTTTGAATTCATTACTCACCCTTATGTCATAGCCGTAAGCTGACACTCCGTATGATATTGACCCGTTTCTTACCTGTTTATCGACAAAGGGCTCTATCATTTTATGCTCTATTGCCATTTTTCTTATCCAGTGATCAGGTTTAACCGACATTTTTCCGTGCTCCTTTATTTAAGTTAAATTCAACGCTGAGGGCTACTAATATACATGAGATTTAAACTCAATTCATCTGATGCCAGATAGATTAAATAAACTGCCTTAAGAATCTGACATCATTCTCAAAAAATAGTCTTATATCGTTTATACCGAACTTAAGCATAGCAATTCTCTCAATTCCCATACCAAATGCAAATCCGCTATAAACCTCGGGATCATATTTTACACTCTTAAACACTTGTGGATCAACCATACCACACCCCAGTATTTCAAGCCATCCGCTATCTTTGCACACTCTGCAGCCCTGCCCTGTGCAAATTGCGCATTCTATATCTACCTCGGCACTGGGCTCGGTGAAAGGGAAAAAACTGGGCCTGAATCTAACACCTAAACCGCTGCCGAACATAAGCCTAAGAAATTCAGACAGAACCCCTTTTAGGTCGCCGAATGTCACGTTTTTATCAACGAGCAATCCTTCTATTTGATGAAACATTGGAGTGTGAGAGACATCGCTATCACACCTATACACCCTTCCCGGGGCAATAATTTTTATGGGAGGCTCTTGTTTCTCCATTATACGTATCTGCACCGGAGAAGTGTGGGTCCTTAAAACTACATCATCTGAGATATAAAAAGTATCCTGCATGTCTCGTGCCGGATGGTTCTTTGGATATTTAAAGCTTCAAAATTATAGTAATCAGTTTCAACCTCCGGACCTTCAGCCACTTCAAACCCCATCTTTTCAAAAATAGTTGTAATCTCTTCCATCACTTGCGAGACAGGATGCTTTGCGCCTACAGAAACACTTCTTCCGGGAAGAGTTACGTCTACTTTTTCTTCAGCAATAGCGCGCTTTTTCTTGTCCTCTTTTATCTGGTTTGACTTCTCTTCAAACAGGGTTTCGACAAAGGTTTTAACTTCATTAATCAACTTGCCCATCTTAGGACGATCTTGTGGAAGAACATCTTTCATACTCTTTACTATCTCAGTAATGCCCCCCTTTCTGCCAACAAACTTGGCTTTTAAATTTTGAAGGGAGACCTCATCCGCAACCTTCTCCAGCTCTATCTGGGCCTGCTTTTTAAGCTCTTGTAGTTTTTCTTGCATGTTCTTTAATTCCCCACAACAGATACTATCATAATCACAATCATTGCTATTCCAATCGCACCTTTAAAAAAAGTACCTCCGAGCCTACCAATAAAAGCCCCCCAGCCCGATTTCATCGCTCTATCGACATTCTTCTCCAGTGTGAGCTCAACTAGGAAAGCGCCTGCGAAAGCTCCTACAAACGCCCCTATCACAGCGCCTATGCCAAAAAAGAAGGGAAGACCTAAAATACCACCTACTATTCCAAAGACAATAGAACCTGCGATAGCTTTATTGCTGGATTTATATTTTTTAGCTCCAGCTATACCCAACACAAATTCAACCAGCTCCCCTAAAAGCGCAAGCGCCAATAAAACAACCAAGACTGTTATAGTAACTTCTTTAAAATCGTCATACCAGCCAAAAAGTATGGAAGCGGCAAGAATAATAAAGTTGCCCGGGAAACCAAATACGTGTGATATTAATCCTGCAAACGCTACGAGAATAAATAGGAAGAATATAAGATAGTCAATCATATGAAGACTATGGCAATTAATACTAGAGTAAATGAATTATGAGGCGTCTTTTCTCTGTCTCCAGTAAACTACAAATGCGCTTGCGATAAATACAGACGAATATGTACCCACAATAGCGCCGACTATTAAAGTAAAGGCAAAATTATGTATTACGGAGCCGCCAAATAGGAACAGCGGTATCAATACAAGAAAAACGGTAAGACTGGTTAATATCGTCCTAGATAAAGTTTGGTTAACTCCTACGTTAACAACCTCTCTAAAATTTAATTTACCTTTTTTTCTCATATTCTCTCTGATTCTATCAAAAATAATGATAGTGTCATTCACAGAGTATCCGATAACGGTAAGAAGGGCCGCAACTAGAGCCAAGGTGAACTCTTTATCCATAAGGACTATTGCGCCGAGCGTTATGACGGTATCGTGAATTAGGGCTATTACCGCCCCCATTGCGAATCCGAACTCAAAGCGGATCATGACATAAATCAGAATTCCTACACATCCAAGAAGTATTGCTATAATAGCCTTTCTGATTAATTCTTTGCCAACCCTGGGCCCAATATAATCCACCCTTTGAATTGAGCCGCCTTTAAAAGACTCATTAGTAGCCATAATTTTCTCTAACTCAGACTGAAAATCCTGAATCTGATCAAATTTGACTAATTCCGGGGAGAATCTGATTAGATATTCACGATCTCCGGCTAATCCAAGCTGCTGTACAACGTCAGGGGGATAGCCGGTTGCATCCAAGGTGTCCTTTATATCTTTAATACTTAAATCCTTTGCTAGTTTTATATGTATTTCCGTGCCGCCGGTAAACTCAACACCCCAATTAGGGCCTTTGTGATAAATCAACAAACCGATGGAAATAATTATGAGGGCGATCGATATAAATATCGCCTTTCTCATCTTCCCAACAAAATCTATACGAGTACCTGGTTTTAATAACTCCAAATTATTAGATCCTCCTAGATATTCCTCAAATGCTTAAAGTCGGCAACTTCTTTTCTTCGTAAATATAATTTGTAATAACCCTTGCTACAATTACGTTACTAAATACGGTTGAAATGATTCCTATTGAAAGAGGTGCCGCAAATCCTTTTATCGGACCTGTTCCAAACCAAAACAGTATCAGAGCAGTAATAAGAGTGGTTATATTGGCATCGAGCACAGTCCATAATGATCTGCTGTACCCAGCGTCAATTGCAGCAAGCGGCGATTTCCCAGTACGGAGCTCTTCTTTAATTCTCTCAAAGATAATGACATTCCCATCCACGGCCATACCCAAAGTAAGCACAAGCCCAGCTATACCGGGCAGGGTTAAAGTAACACCGAACGCCGAGAGAAATCCCATGATAAAGAGCATGTTCAAAAGAAGCGCTATATCCGCTACTATACCCTGAAGCCTATAGAAAAATGCCATAAAGATTATGACTAAAACGCCGCCTATCATCATCGAGAGCTTTCCCTTATCTATTGACTCCTTTCCAAGAGACGGCCCCACTGTCCTCTCCTGCTCTACCTCCACAGGAACGGGAAGCGCACCCGAGCGGAGAACCAAAGCTAAATCCCTTGCCTCATCCGTTGTAAAAGTTCCGGTAATTCTTCCTTGAGACGTTATTCTTTCCTGTATAGTGGGGGCGGATTTGATTGTTCCATCAAGAACAATGGCAAGCCTTTGCCCTATATTTTCTTCAGTAAGAACTCCAAATTTGCTTGCACCCTCTCCTTTAAAGGTAAAACTAACCGCGGGTCTGCCGAATTCATCAAATATGAGTCTTGCCCCAGAGAGGGATTCTCCGGTTACCGGAGAATTGAGAGTCGTAACAAAAAACTTTTCATTTTCAACTCCCGTATTGCCCCGGTGAAGCATCAGCCCTTGTTCCTCAAGTTCTTCGGGATTGGCAACATCAAAACGAGCCAGAGCAGTTTCCTCAGTCGCCCCAGTATCGTTTACAATCTTAAACTGTAGAACGGCGGATCGCTTAATAATATCAATAATTCTTTGCCTGTCTTTCTCAGACGCGCCGGGCACCTGAATCAATATCCTATCATCCCCGGCCTTCTGAATCGAGGGTTCCACCAATCCTAGCTCTTGTACCCTGTTTTCTATAACTTGTTTAACCTGGTCTATTGCTCTACTTTCAATATCCGTAACATATGCTGCTTTAAGAACAAAATCGAGGGATAAATCACTCTCCTCAATATCTGATATTTCGCTAAAATTGGCTGCCGCTACACCGTTTGCTTTATCTAAGTCCGCTTTTGAGAAAAACTGGAGAGTTAGAGTGTCATCAGTTTTTTTTGATCCTTTTATTAGAACTTTGTCGCCCTTTAACTCTTCTGTCATGAAATCTTTAATGCTTGCCAGTTCCTGCTCAACCCCTTTTTCGGAGTCCACTCCGATGAGAAGAAAAATACCGCCTCTAAGATCAAGCCCTAATCTAATCCCCTGTCAGGGAATAATTTTCCCCACCAGCTTGGAGTGCTGTCGCCAAGAAATGTTGGAGTCAAAAGAATTAAAGATAAAACTGTAACAATAAGGATTGTGAGAATCCATCCCCTAGAAGCTCTCATTTTTTAGACTTCTCCTCTTTTCCTTTCGACTCTTCGGCTGAAGGCTGTAGTCCGGCAATTGCACTGCGGCTTATGCGTATGCTCATTCCCTTTACTACTTCAAGTGTGATTACATCGTCTTCAGATATATTTAAAATTTTACCGTAAATACCGCCGGAGGTTATGATATCATCGCCTCTTTTAAGCTCCTTTAACATTTGCTTTTTTAGCTTGCCTTGTTTTTGTTGTGGCCTCAGGATCAGAAAATAAAAGACGACAAAAATAAGAACAAAAGGAAGGAACGCTAATGGAGAGCTTCCGCCGCCTCCTCCTTCACCCTCCAGAAACGGGCATCCGGTTAATAAAAATGCGATTGAAATAGTTGCTATAATATTTCTAAAATTTCTCAATTCTCAATTACCTCCCAAGGATTGTACCCTAGTTAAAAATTTTGGAAAATCACCACTGATAATACTACCTCTTATCCCTCTCATCAACTCCGAGTAAAAATAAAGGTTATGGAGAGTCAATAAACGTAACACCAAAGTTTCCTTTGCAATGTAGAGATGTCTTAAATAAGCCCTAGAAAATGTCCTGCAAGTATAACACTCACAACCCTCTTCAATCGGCCTCCCATCTTCTGTAAATTGAGCGTTTTTTATAACCAGTTTTCCGTTACTTGTAAAGAGAGTGCCATTCCTTGCGTTTCGGGTGGGAATGACGCAGTCAAACATATCGACCCCCATTGCGACTGCTGTAACGATGTCTTCAGGCTTTCCCAATCCCATTAAATATCTGGGCTTATCTAAAGGCAGCCTGGAGAGGGTGTTCTGAGTAACTTCGTAAGTCTTTTCCTGATCCTCTCCTATTCCAAGCCCACCCACAGCATACCCGTCAAAACCAATTTCCAGAAGCTCAAAAGCTGATTTTTCTCTAAGATCATCAAACACTCCCCCCTGAACAATTCCAAAAAGGCCGTTATCCGCGCGGTTCCTTGACTGCTTTGACAACTTTGCCCAGCGAGTGGTTAATTCGACTGATTTTCTCATATATTCTTGGGTTGAAGGGTAAGGAGGGCATTCATCAAGACACATCATTATATCTACTCCGAGTGCTTCCTGTATCTCAATACACTTTGCGGGTGTAAACAAATGTTCGCTACCGTCTAAATGAGACCTGAACAGAATACCCTCATTTTTAATCTTCCTGGTTTTTGAGAGGCTAAAAACTTGATATCCCCCGCTATCAGTAGTAATGGGCTTGTTCCAGGACATGAACTTATGAAGTCCGCCTAACTTTTCCACCGTCCTGTGACCAGGACGCAAATACAGATGGTAGGCATTAACAATAATCATATCGAAACCCATATCCGATATTTCTTCAGGCCCTAGGCTTTTAACTGTAGCTTGAGTCGCGACAGGCATAAAAGCAGGTGTATCAACCTCACCGTGGGCGGTGGTCATCTTGCCAAGCCTGGCATCAGTCGATTCATCACTTTTTAGGATTTCAAATGTGAACATATTATATTGGTAAGGAATTACAGCTGAGGTTGGTAATATATAAATTGCTTATTCTAAATCCCAAGCACTTCCTTCATTGTATACATGCCCGAGGGTTTGTCCGAAATCCACTTTACCGCACGCACTGCTCCTTTAGCAAAATTGTCACGACTGAGCGCACGGTGTGTTAATTCGATTCTCTCCCCTGTGCCGCAAAACATTACCGTATGCTCCCCCACAATGTCCCCTGCCCTGATGGATTGCATGCCGATTTCTTTCTCGCCCCTCTCTCCAATTGCTCCATGTCTTTCAAATCTCGCAACAGAAAGAAAATCTCTATTTAACCCCTCCGCGGCTGCCTCTCCTAATCTAAGCGCCGTACCACTGGGAGCGTCAACTTTATGCTTATGATGGGCCTCGATTATTTCAACATCAAACTCGTCTCCCAAGACCTCCGCTATCTTTTTGGTTGCCTCAAACATAACATTTACACCTATGCTCATATTGGGAGAAAACACACACGGAAAGCTATCGCATAAACCTTTGAGCTCATTTTTTTCCTCTTCAGTGAACCCGGTGGTTCCGATAACCATTGATTTCCCGCGAGCTGAGGCATAACGGGCATTTACTAACGTTGAAGAAGGGGTTGTGAAATCAACAATCACATCAGCATCAGATGAAGACTCCTCGATTCCATTTGTTACCGGCACGCCGATCTCCCCCTCTCCAGAAACAATTCCTATATCATTGCCTATAGCAGGATGGTTCTCGATCTCGGTAGCGCCTACTATCTGTATATCCTCTTGGGCATTTAAAAGACGAAAAATACTGAGACCCATCCTCCCTGCAACACCCATAATAGAAACTTTTATCATAACCTAATCCGCAATTTCGATCTCGGGGACTTCCTCCAAACAGTTTTCAAAACAATCTCCACCTGTTACTTTCCATTTTTTGTCAAATAATCCCAGACTGTATTTACTCTTTTGGTCCAAATTAATCACTCTACCGGTTGCAGGAGATATATACGAGGAATCCAGCTCTACTACAACAGTTGCACTAGGACCAAAAATTTGTGTGCCTAGAATTTGAAAGCTATTTATTTTTAGTTGGTTTTCTTTGAAAATATTTCTCATCTGAATTATATATCCCGCTTTATCAGAACTTGGAGCATAAACATATTTATAGGCCTTCTTAAAATTTTCATCTTTTAGAGCTTTTAAGAATGACCCTACAACTTCAGTCGGAGACGGCTTATAATTAGGCCTTTCAGGATTGCTATCAATGATCTTGTCAGCACAGGACGAGAGTGCAAAAGCAATAATTAAAACTAGTAAAGTGGCAATATGTCGATTATTCATAAAGTTCCCAATCGTTATAATATAACGGAAGATAGGATAATTGTTCAGAAGTATAATTCAAGATAATTTTTATATTAATGTTATAGCAACTGTTGTTATAGCAACTGTTTAGATATTAAAGGGTCTTTTACCAAACGTGTATTTAATTATCTTCTGCATATGTGCGTAGAAAACAGGTAGCATGGAAAGCAATATGGATTCTCTAAAATTTATAAACCTTCACGAATATAGTAAGACTAATTTTTATCATTGGGCAAAAAAGGATTGATAAAACTATGAGCCGGCTACAAGAGCCTAGTACAGTCAGACTTTTTATGGGACTCATCTATAAACCGGATTCCTCAATTCTAGACTTAATAGAAATGCTCGAAGAAAAATTGGGAGCTATTAATTTTGAAAGCACAGGGACCCCATTTAATCATAGTTCTTATTATACAAAAGAGATGGGAGGTGGGCTCCTTAGAAAAATATTAACATTCCAGAAACTGATAAGACGAACTGAGATTGTAGGAATCAAAATATTTACAAATAATCTGGAAAAGGTATTTTCATATGAAGGCGATAGAACAATTAACATTGACCCGGGGTACATAGCTCAAGAACATCTCATTCTTGCAACTGGCAAAGGGTACTCTCATCGTCCTTATTTGGGTAGAGGCGTATACGCTGATTTAACACTGATATATATAAAGGATGAATATCGAACTCTGCAGTGGACCTACCCTGATTACGGGAGGGAAGAGATGAGAATTCTATTTAAGGATTTGAGAAATAAATATGTAAGTCAGCTAAAAAAGGAACAAAACATATGAAAAGTATGACAGGATACGGAAAAAGCGAATCTGAAACAAGATACGGTAAACTAATTATTGAAACCCGATCAGAAAACCACAGATTCTTGGATATAAAATTTCAACTCCCCGAGTCAACGCTGTCTATTGAAAACCCGCTTTCAGAAGCTGTAAAGAATTTGATTTTGCGCGGTAAAATAAGGGTATCTATAAGCTTCGAAGACACTAAAAACAACTCTCTTGTTCTAAATGTAGACCTAGCAAAAAGATCCAAAAAGAATATAGATAAATTAAAAAAAGAGCTTGGAATAAAAGAGGAGGTCCGTTTAGAGCATTTTCTTATGATAAAGGAAATCTTTTCCACCGAAACAAAACTCACGCTGAGCAGAAATGACACCTCGGATATTATGAGAACAGTACTGCAAGCAATTAAAAAACTTGATGAGGCTCGAACATCGGAAGGTAGGAAGCTTGAGAAAGATATAAAAAACAGGCTGCAAATAATAGAAAAACTTACTACTAAAATTAAATCCAAGAGAAAAGATTTCATTAAAAATACCTCTTCAAAACTCAAAGAAAGAATACAAAAAATCCTTGAGGACACAAAAATTGATGAGGAAAGACTATATCAGGAAACAGCCTTTTTAGCAGAAAGAAGCGACATCACCGAGGAACTTGTGAGACTTAAAGCCCATATTGATAAATTCAGAGAGATTAGTCGCAAAAAAGGATCGATAGGAAAAGAGCTTGATTTCCTTCTTCAGGAAATGAACCGTGAGGCAGGCACCATATCCGCAAAATCAAAAGATGCTGAAATATCACACTTCATCATTGATCTACGCTCTGAAATGGAGAGAATAAGAGAGCAAGTACAGAATATAGAGTAATCGTGCTTAATTTATAAAAGCTATCTAGTCCCTTTGAAATAAATTCCTTTAACAGATGAGAACATAGGATTGGTTGAAACCGGCATCACACTGTGTTATGGTTTCTCGATTTTATTGAACCTCAGGGATTTTATTGAACCTCAGGAGTTTTATTTAACAGTTAAATATTGCATATTTAGGAAAAGGAGTCTTACAAAATGAGCATTTTAGTAAATAAAGATACTAAAGTCATAGTGCAGGGAATAACCGGAAGCGCGGGCTTATTTCATGCTACCCAATGCCGTGAGTATGGGACACAAGTAGTGGGCGGAGTAACGCCGGGCAAGGGTGGAACCGAGGTAGATGGGTTCCCTGTTTTTGATACGGTTGAAGATGCTCATAGGATCACCGGGGCTAACGCCTCACTTATTTTCGTTCCGGCTCCATTTGCCTTAGACTCTATGATTGAGGCCATTGACGGCGGAATAGAGGTTGTTATCTGTATTACGGAAGGAGTTCCGACTCTGGATATGGTCAAAGTCAAAAAATATATGGAAGGAAAAAATGTTAGGTTAATTGGACCCAACTGTCCTGGAGTAATGACACCGGGAGAGGCTAAAGTGGGCATTATGCCAGGCTATATACATACACCAGGAAGAGTAGGTATCATTTCAAGAAGCGGTACTTTAACATATGAAGCGGTCTGGCAACTTTCAGAATTAGGAATTGGACAATCGACTTCAGTGGGTATTGGCGGAGACCCTATTATTGGTTCTACTTTCATAGATGTTCTGGAACTATTTGAAGAGGACAAAGATACCGACGCAATTATATTAATTGGAGAGATTGGCGGAAGTGCCGAGGAAGAGGCTGCTGAATTTATCAAAAGCAATGTAAGTAAACCGGTTGTAGCATTCATCGCGGGATCTACGGCGCCTAAAGGAAAGAGGATGGGCCATGCTGGAGCTATTATCTCTGGAAGCTCCGGAAGTGCAAAAGATAAAGTAGCCGCACTTGAGAGTGCGGGTGTTCGAGTTTGTCCAAGCCCCGCTGAGATGGGCGAAACATTAAAAGAAGCTATTTCATAAATCATCTATAAATTTCGACATTCTTTTTTAACCACTCGTAGTGCTTTTCGAGCCCGGATCTTACATC
>PVMS01172376.1_pt1 | contig 11067 bp, 10 predicted proteins | sample 1853461 | NCBI WGS metagenome assembly PVMS01 (sample SAMN08582032, study PRJNA380276) | Marine sediment metagenome, whole genome shotgun sequencing project. | isolation source: ocean sediment barecode stripped | collected 2017
GAGCCAGGTTACGTCCTGCATTCTCCATCATCTGGATCAGGTCAATTCGCAGATCATCCATCATTACCCTATCTACCTCTATCATCTGCTCTGTTGTGAGGTAAGGGATAGCTTCGTTGATTTTGGGAAAGGTCATTGTTTCTCTCGATCTAGGTTAAAAAGACAAATAAATTACACAATTCACCAGCCTGTCACGCAGACAATTGGAATCTGCCAGCATCACATTTACCACCAATAATACTTAGAGCGGGGTTCGTTTCAAGCACATTATGGTCCAACAGCCATAGTAACCTAATCGATCCAGTGGACAAATCGATGTCCCGGCGGAGTCATGTCCACCACAAAAGCGGTATAATTGCCGGTGTTCGAAAAAGTGGCATCTTCGGAGAATTCGTTGGAAAGCTATGGAATTACAAACAAACCTTCTTGCTCTTTACCTGCACGAGGATCAAGAGGACAAACGATTTATCAGCACACTCAGCGCAACTGAGATCGAATTCGAAGGAACACCGGAACATGGTCGGTAAAAGACTCTATTGCTCATGTAGCAACCTGGAACCGAAAAATGGCTAGAAGACTTGAGCTTGCCGTTCGAGGCGATACACCTGAACCGTTTGGCGATCTCACCGATGTGAATGCTGAAATGTTCGAACAGAACCGGGACCTGGCATGGTCGGAGACGCAAGAGATGCAAACACAGTCACTGGACCGGTTGGTAGCCGCGATCAAAGCCCTGCCTGAACAAGATCTTGCTGACCCAGATCGGTACTCCTGGCAAAACGGACGGCCGCTATTTCGAACCGTTGTCAATGTCACTTACTTCCACGCAATGAGTCATATGGCTGAATTTTACGAGAAAAGAGGCGAACGCAACTATGCTGACCAGATTCAGCAGCGGGCGGCTGACCTACAACGTCGATTGGATAATTCCCAGGGTTGGCAAGCCGGTGTCGCTTATAACCTTGCCTGCTACTACTCCGTAACTGGCAATTTGGCACAAGCGGTCGCTGAACTTGAGGAAGCGTTCGAGCTAAATCCAGACCTGATCCAGTGGTCTAAGAAGGATTCCGAGATCGATCCCCTTAGAAAAGAGCCTGGGTATTTGAAGCTTCTGACTGGCTAGCTGTTTCACCTGAGCGTTCGTCGAGAATATCATCACTTAAGAGTCCGGAGGATGTTATGGCCAAGAATTATCGCGGTCTGATGAAAGAGCTTTCCGAGGCTTATCGACAGCACGCTCCGAGTTCGGCGTCCTGGAATCAGAGAGCATCTAAGGTCCTGGTGGACGGCGGTAGTCACGCCTTGAGGTTGATGCAACCGTTCCCTCCGCGGATAAGCTCCTCCAATGGAGCCTGGGTTGTTGACGAGGATGGCAATCGCATCCTCGATTTCTGGCAAGGACATTTCGCCAATATACTGGGGCACAATCCAGCGCCGGTTGTGGACACTTTGACCGGGTCCTTCCTCGAGGGAGAGGGCCTGCAGAGTGGTTTCGTTGAGCGACTCCAGGTTGAGGTTGCGGAGATCCTCTGCCAGCAAAGTGGCTATGAACGGATTCGTTTCACAACCAGTGGCGCTTTGGCCACAACCTACGCGATCATGCTAGCCCGAGCTCACACGGGCCGCGACCTGGTGCTGAAGACTGGCGGAGGGTGGCACGGTGCAACGGCATGGGGGCTCAAGGGATTGAGCTGGAAGGAGGGATTTGGCGAGGTTGAAGGGGCTGGTATCCCGGCCGCCGTGACAGAAGAAACGGTCATAACTGGCTTCAATAATTGCGATCTTCTTGAGGATCATTTCCGCCTTGCCGGCGATGAACTGGCGTGTTTTATCCTCGAACCAGTGATCGGCGCTGGGGGCCTCATGCCGGCTAGCTCGGATTATTTGACTGCGGCCCGGGAGTTGACTGAACAATATGGGGTTGTGCTTGTTTTTGATGAAGTGATCACTGGCTTCCGCTATAGGGCCGGAGATGTAGGCGAATTGTACGGTTTGAAAGGAGACCTGGCGGCTTTTGGCAAGATTATCGGTGGCGGCATGCCAGTCGCCGCCGTCGCCGGCAGAGCCGACATTATGAACCTGGTCGGCCGCAGAAGCCAACACCACGTGAAGTTCTCGGGAGGCACATACGCTGGGCATCCTGCTTCGATGCTTGCCACTCGAACAATGCTGCGATACCTGACAGATAAGGAAGATGAGATATATCCCGCCATTGCTAAGACTTCGACCTTAGTCCGGCAAGTGGTTTCAAAGGCATTTTCGGACGAAGGGATCTACACCCGATTTGCCGGGGATCAGATCGACGCTCCCATTCAAAACTCAATGCACATGTTGCTGTTCCCCAACAGGCAGGACCTTAAGCTAGATACACCTGAGGAGGTTCGCAATCCTTCGTTCTGCGACCTGTTCTTGAGCGAAGAGGTGTTGAAGCTGGCATTGCTGCTGGAAGATGTCTACACCGAACACGGTCTGGGTATTATCACGGCTGCCCACACGGCCGATGACATCCACTTCCTGGGTCGAGCGTGCGGCCGTGTCGCTCGACAGCTAAAACCATATCGGTAATCAACTCCCCTCGAGGGGTCTGTATCGTGTTCGCCAGCGACTGATAATCCGGATGGCCTGAAGGATAATCAGTTCACTGCAAATTTCCCCGATTTTCCGCTAAAGCCGATTTTACTCACTTTGCCAGCAACGGCGGTTAACCGTCGGGTTCGGCGCCTGCTCGCCGTCAAGTAGTCGGCTTGGAGTCAGGTTGCCCGCCATCATGAACGGTATGATTAGACCATGCAAGTCACTAATTTAGCCATCTCCCGTTCAAAGAACCCCGGAGTCAAAGGCGAGCAAAGCTTGCCAGACTGTCCACGTGTAAAATTGTTTCTTCAGAACATATATTCTATAGAAATGACACATTTGCGTCACGAATTCCGTAAAGTAACTGTGGGCCACAAATAGCTGCGAACAATGGATCGAGGATCATGACACTTTGGCGCACGACCATCAATCAACCGTCTTACAGAGGATGGCGGCCGTCCGTTAGCCGGGGAAGCATCGGGCGTTTATTCGTGCTGCTTCTGGTAACAGCTTTGAGCGCCGGAATACTGCTCAATTGGGAACAGATCCAACGTCTAGGCATGTATGGCTACCCGGCCGTTTTCTTTGTCAGTCTGATCGGCAACGCGGTTCTCTTCCTGCCGGCGCCAAGTTTCGTGCTGGTGCTCGCGGCAGGCGCATCGCTCGATCCAGTTATGGTCGGCCTCGTAGCTGGCCTTGGGGCAGCCATCGGAGAGATGACCGGTTACCTGGCAGGTTATAGCGGGCAAGTTGTGCTTCAGGACAGGCCGCTCTATAACCGGATAAAAGGTTGGATGAGCACAAAGGGTGTGATGGTCATCTTCGCCTTCGCCGCGATACCCAACCCTGTTTTCGACATCGGGGGCATTGTCGCTGGCGCTTCGCGTATGCCGGCCTGGAAGTTCCTGACCGCCACGTGGTTGGGGAAGAGTTTACGGTTTGCTCTCTTGGCCGGTATCGGCGTTCTCGCGGCTGGCTGACAGGTATCACATAATGGCCTCGTCTCGAAAAACCTGGCTAATCCACTCAAATATTTCTCCAACCTCCAACTTAGAGCAAACAACCTGATTAAGAACACTATCGACCGGCCACCCATTCAGGAACGCCAGATCGTTGTTTTTCAGTCAGCTCTGGTTTTTGGGTGTCGGGGATTGGCGATCAGTCCAGATTCGAGTGATCTGCGTACAATTTACCTTCCTACCGATTCCTGCTCGCGAAGCGACATCTCTGATCCCTGCTCGCGTAGCGGTCACGCGTGTATGTGAGCATTCACGATGTGACATCCCCGATCCCTAGAGGTGGTGATAGTTGTGGAGTCAGCTCTAGTTACTTATTGCGGTGGCGAGCTACCTTTCGGAACGGGTCCCCGCCAGAGGTTATTATTTGTAGACGTCTGGTAGATTACGCCAGGAACGCTCCGGTAGGTTAACTCGCCAAGAACCGCAATAAAGATAAAGTCATGGAACCAGCCCTGGAATAGAACCATTGAGGCAGATCTTCTCTTTTCTCTTTAAGTAACTGTTCGATAGAGTTGGGTTCTCCCAGGTCACCATGTGCTGTCGTTAACTCCGCGACATAAGAATAGGCGAATGACTCATCTGTAGTCTACATCAGTCAGTGTGCGAAAGTGTGTCAGATCTGTGCGAGTTTGTGCGGTTGAGCATTGCGGAACCTTCCGGGAGTTTGGCTCAAACCGCCAACACGTTGGCTGCCAACCGAAAGCTCTACCATGGGATTGGCGTGGTCAATGATATGGCATAAAATTCCTCTTGGGCCAAAAACCTAATTCTAAGGAGCTGCGCATTTAGATTACAACTCGGAGAATCCCCATTATGAAGAAATTCGTTCTCTTTCTCACAGGATCGCTTTTGCTCCTTCTGGTCTTCCTGGCGACACTGGTTTATAGGTGGACCATAACGCCTTATGGCCGTTTACATCCGGTCATGGCGATTATTCACCGGCTAATGACTGGAGCTTCCGCGTACGGCTTCTTCGATCGGGATAACCTGGCCCAAGTTCGCAGCACTATGAACCTGGTCCGGCCGAGAGTTCCAGTGGCCCAGGTTAGTGATCGGCTCATCCCAGGTTCAGGGGGCGAGATCCCGATCCGGATCTATACACCAGATGGTGATGGCCCATTTCCAGTCATCGTCTTCTTTCATGGCGGAGGGTTTTCAATAGGGAGCATCACTTCCCACGAGAACATTACGCGAAGTATTGCCAGGGCTACTTCTTGTGTCGTGATTTCGGTTGAATACCGCTTAGCACCCGAACACCCGTTCCCGGCTGGCTTTGACGATGCTTACGCAGCCGTCGAATGGGTCGCCGAGAATTCTGGTGAATTCAACGGGGATGGTACCAGGCTTGCCGTCGCCGGTGACAGCGCTGGCGGTAACCTGGCTGCTGCTGTTTCGATCAAAGCCCGAGACGAAGAGGGGCCAGCCATTAGCCTTCAGATATTGCTATATGCGCCGGCCACGTTTGCAGACACGGACTTTGAATCTCGCCACAATTTCTCGGGTTATGTACTAACCGAGGAGTCTGGAGCGAAGATATTGGGTTATTACCTGCCAAACAAAGACGACGTGACCAACCCATATGTATCACCGCTGTTAGCCAAGAGTCATATCGGATTGCCGCCAGCCTACATCATGACCGCGGGTTTCGATCCCCTTCTCGATGACGGGAGAAAGTACGCTGAGCGGCTTGATAATGCTGGAGTGCCAGTCACCTACCATAACTTCGAAAGTATGCTGCACGGCTTTCTATCCTTCGCTGACCTTATGTCTTACTTTCCCTTATCCTCACGACTCCTCAGAGAGCCAGAATATGTTTATGCAGATGTTGATCGAGAGATTCGTCGCTGGCTAGTCGATGCCCAGCCAGCCGGAGCTCGCAATCCTGACAAGATCTGATTTCCGGAGGGCTGCGCTGGCTCGTCAATTGGATGCAAGGAGTAATAATCCGCACGCCAGAGTTTTTCAATCCCTGGCGTTTAAGTAATGAACGCTGGTCAAATCCTCCGAGACAGCCCATAACCTGGCTGCTACCTCTAAATCGTGTGATCGTGCAGTTGACCTGACCTGCTTGGGGTAGCCTCTCGATTGCATAAATCCACCAGGACCATAATATGCCCCACCCTTGGCCTTCTCAGATGTAGCGGCGAACAATATTGGCAACGACCCCATCACAGATTTTTGGCCGACTATTGGGTTGACTGTCCGGAGAGCAAGACTATGTGACTGGAGATTTGTAGCCGTCCAACCCGGGTGGGCAGCCACCGAGAGTGCGTCGACCTCAAGCGCCTCAAACCGGCGCTGCAATTCATAGGTGAAGAGGAGGTTTGCGATTTTGCTCTGACCATAGGCCCGCCATCGATTGTAGTTGCGCCTCGCACTAAGGTCGTCGAAATTTACATGCCCTATCATCTCCGCAACACTGCTAACCGTGACTACTCGGGCTTCTGCCGTATCTTTGAGCTTTTCAATCAATAGACCTGTTAATGCGAAATGACCCAGGTGGTTAGTGCCAAAATGCATCTCAAAACCCTGGGGCGTTTCCCACCTCTTGGGCAGAGCCATGACGCCGGCGTTGTTAACCAGAACATCCAAATGGTCATATTCTTTGTTAAAACCTTCGGCGAAGTTACGCACCGAGGCCAGATCGGCCAGGTCTAGTTCCATTATTTCGACCTTCAAGCTAGCGTCCCCCGAGCGTATTTGTTCGACGGCAGCTTCCCCCTTATCAAGATTCCGGCAGGCCAGCACAACCACCGAGCCGGCGCCGGCCAAGGCGCGGGCCGTCGCAAAACCGATGCCGCTGTTGGCTCCAGTTACGATTGCCACGCGACCTTGCTGGCTTGGAATATCGTTCCAGCTCCATTTTGAATCTGACATTACCGTGACCTCTGAAATACTCCATACGGTCGTCTAGAATGTTCGAATAATCGGTCAGAGATGTGCGTGACTGACGAGGTTTGTCATCTGGAAGTGAAACAAGCGTCCAAGGATACTAGCAGGCGTCTGAGAGCTCACAGAATGGTTTGCAGTTGGATTCGATCAACGGATTAACTTAGCAACCTGCATAGTAATTGACGAGGATAAGATAGCACGTCTATCCGGTGAAAGTAAATTACCGCGCCATTCTATCATCTTTATGTGTTCTACTTGCTTGACATCTAAATTAATTCAAGTATATTGAATTCAATATAAGGTCATGCATGAGAGATAGACAGAAAGCCAAGAAATGGAAGGGTCACCACCCCGGTGGACGGGACTTTTGGGGTGACTGGCACGAGAAGTGGCGGAATGCCGCAGAACGCCCCCAGGCTGGCCAACCAGGAACATCTGCCCATCGATCTTCTCATCATGGGATGAAGGCCAATCACTGGCGCCAGTTTTTCCACGATTTTATGGGCATCTGGCCCGAGCACCACTGGACTGTTAGCGGCCGGCGATTCAATCCCTGGATCCAGGGTGAGGTCGATTTCAATCCATTTCTGGCCAGCGTGCTCAGCAAGGGAGGAGGCCTTTTACCGCTGATAGTTCTTCAGCTTCTATCGCAACGCCCGCATTACGGTAATGAGATTATGGATCTAATCAGCCAACGTACTTCTGGTGGTTGGCTGGCCAATCCAGGCGCAATCTATCCGCTGTTAACGGTGATGGAACATCACGCTTTGATTGTGGGTCGATGGGAGGATACTTCCAAACGCACCAGGCGAAGATATGATCTAACAGATTCCGGCCGCCAGGAACTAAATCAGCTTTTGGCGATCATGCTCCCCCGTTTGAGGGACGCCATAGAGGCATTGACGGTGATATTTCGCGATTTGAACCCTGGTGAATAAGAAAGCCGGTAATCCAATGATATTCGATACCGCCATCTCTTCCTCAAGAATGATATATTCTGATGGGGCGGTCACGGTTTAGAAGGACGAACGTGTCCTGGATCGGTACAATTAGATATGCAGGGAGATAGGTTGAGCTATGGCTGAGAAAATAATAAGCGAGATTCGGTTTATAGAGACAGAAGATGGTTTTCGCATCGAGATAAAAGGCGACAAAGAACGCTGGCGCAATATGGGCTTCCAGCCCGGCATGGGTTTCGGTTCAGGCAGGCACCAGCGCCGGCGTGGCTGGCATCATGGTCCCTGGAAACGCAGGCACTTTGGCGGGTTCGGCCCCTGGATGTGGAGATGGGATTGCTGGGGCGAAGAACACGACGAAGAAGATAGTGCGAAGAATCCACCGAAAGATTTCTGAAACTGGCGATTCTTGTCTCGGCGATGCTGAATCGGAATAGAGGTATTTCTGAGCGCTGCATTCGTGCTCAAAAGAATGTTCAGCGATGGCGACCATCGTTATGAGGTGGCTAGAGACAACTCCGGCTAATCACGATAGATACGTGGCCGTGTTTGATGACGATTATTGTTGCGTTGCTTGCGGCGATTTTGATCTCCAGTGCAAATCAAAGGCTATACACTTAGGGGTGTGTTGATCAAGAGCGGGGATTGGGGATTGGGGGTCGGGGATTGGGGATGTCACTGCGTGACCGCTACGCGAGCAGGGATCAGGGATCAGGGATCGGGGATCGGTGCAAGGAGATTACGTCTAAATTGGTAACTCAATCAACGTGGTGATTGCCGCTGCAGCCGGCCATATATGTTCTGTTATGCGTAGAACAACTTTGCTTACCGTCTGAAATAATTATTCTTTAAATCATGTGGGCAGGAAGAAGAAAGCAAGAGCAATGATGGCATAGACGGCCAGAAGCTGGACGCCCTCTAACCAGTTGCTCTCCCCATCAAGGGCGATAAGAGCAGCAATCAACGAGGCCCCGATCATGGCCACGATCTCAAATTGATCGAAAGTAAGCTGCAATGGATTGCCCATAATAAGACTCACGAACACAAGAATGGGGGTCACGAACAAGGCAATCTGGAGACTCGAACCGATGGAAATTGCAAGTGACAGGTTCATCCTGTCTTTGATGGCCATTTGAACGGCGACGACGTGTTCGGCCACGTTGCCGACGAGTGGTATGAGGATAATGCCCAGGAAAAACTCGCTGATTCCATATTCCTCGACCACTGGCTCTACGGCTCCAACCAGCACCTCACTAAGAGCGGCTATGGCAACAGTGGCGGCAATAAGTACGCCAATGGCCATTCTTCGGCTCCAGTTAGGTTCATGATCGTGCGCTTCTGCAAGCTCGTCCTGAGTGCTGGTGACTCTGAATGAAAAGAGGAGGCTCAGTATATAAACGATCAACATAATTACGGCTGTACTCAAGCTGAGGTATTCAACGCTCTCCTGGCTCACGTCGGCGATACGGAAGTTGAAGAATGAAGGAATTGCCAGGGCGATGAGGGCCAGGATGAGCATGGTCGAATTGACGCCTGCTTGAGTCCGGTCAAAGCGTTGCGGCCCGTGCCGTATTCCACCCAATAACATGCTTAATCCTAATATCAGGAGTATATTGCCAAGAATTGAACCGGTAATAGAGGCCAGAACAAGCGTGAGCAGTCCTTCGCGAATAGCCACTATGGCGATAATCAACTCGGCCGCATTACCCATAGTGGCGTTCAATAGACCGCCTAGTTTGGGACCAGTATAGATGGCTAGCTCTTCGGTGGCCTGGCCCATGTAACTGGCCATTGGAACCACGCCGAGCGCAGCCAGGATTAAAATCGCCAGGGGAGGCCATCCCAAGAGATCGCCGACTACCGCTAAGACGGCGAATACAACAAGTACGATTTTGACGTATTTCACGAACGCACTCTCCAGCTTGTTGTTAATAGGAGTGAGCAATCGGGGGAATTGCTTTTGGGCACTATGGTCGCAGTCGATTGTACCATGAAAAACACGCATTATGATCGCCACTGTTCACCAAAACCGTTTGATCAACATGGTCAGGAAATTATGAAAAGTCGTTGTTCGCAGTTATTGACCGTCGACTGATAGACTTCGATCCCGGCTGACCTCATGTAGATAGCCGTCACATGGCGAATTTCGGTCGATCGCTCCACGGGTTGAATAGTTCTCACGTCGGCATTCATCCAAGAGAACTTCACTGGTAGGTCATCGGGAACGTAGGCTCGCTCGGGATCTTCTGGTGTCCCCCACGAAATCGATAGATCTTTCCCAAAGGCGTTTTGCTCTTTAACTCGGGCAATGCGGCCCATATGTTTTCCCGACCTATAAGATTTAGACCGATTATCCGCGGTCCGCAGGAAGCGGTCATCCAAAGCTCGAGAGAATCATTTTGCAAGAGAAGGCATTAGTATCCCGCATCTATCGTCGTTTTCTGCGGTTTTGCTGCTGACATTTACACATTCCGGACCGGGCAGAGCGAACAATCTGCCAGTGACTCATCGAAGAACCCTGAAAAGTTCATTGAGGATCTTTGCAATGGTTGAGCCGGATTCTACCGTCGAAATTGATCTCAGGATCGCACATTGGTTACAGTTCTGACCGTCGCAGCAGCTCTGGCGCGTATTTAGAGCCTGCTCCCCTATCTATATCCATTTTAGTACTCGCAACGTGGTCTGTTTTATTCACCGTTCTCTGTTCAAGCAGGTAATAGCTCTCAGGTCAACCGGCGACTTGGCTTTTCTACCGGTTCTCTAGTGATATGTTGTTTCTCACAAGGATCTGTTAACGATTGTACGAGGGTATTAGTTTTCACGGCATCCAGAAGGCTATCGGAAATGTTTATGACGATTCTTTGATTGATCTTGACCGTCATTGAGTCAATACAGTACAATATAGGAGTCATTTGTGATATATATCACAAACGCCACTCCTAATCAGGTCTGAGCGTACGCCAAAGGAGTCTAGGAATGACAATTAGAATCTCGGGAGCAGCAAAGTTAGACCTACCAAGTCTCATAAACCGGCTGGGTAAAGTTTCTCACTTCAGCCATATGTCAGACGTTGACCGGACACGGATCGTCACCGCTGGACAAGTTCACTTTTATCCGGCAGGTACCATGATATTCAAAGAGGGAGGAGAGTCCGCTGGACTATTCGTTCTCTTCAAAGGTCGCGTCAACATGTGTAAGCTCGGTCTCCAGGGTCAGGAAACGATTATCTCGATCATTCAGCCGACGATCATGTTTAATGAGGTGGCCGTTCTTGACGGCGGCCCCAATCCACTCACCGCGATCGCGGTTCAGGATTGTGCGACCTGGCGTCTGAGCCATGAAGCATTTATTTCCCTGGCGAGAAATTATCCGGAGGTTGGGACTGGTCTCTTACAGATTCTTGCGTCGCGTTTCAGGCCAATTATTGACCAATATCAGGATCTGCTCAGCCGGCCGGTCTGTGCCCGAGCGGCCAAGATTATTCTGGATCTGTCCAATCAAGGACGGGTATCGATAGATAGGGGCCAGCATTCAAATCAGGAGTTGGCAGTCAGAGCGGCCACCGGTCCTGAGGTGTTTAGCAGGTCTTTGAAGAGACTCCGAGAAGAAGGTGTTATCGAGTGCAC
>PVMS01090167.1_pt1 | contig 11066 bp, 10 predicted proteins | sample 1853461 | NCBI WGS metagenome assembly PVMS01 (sample SAMN08582032, study PRJNA380276) | Marine sediment metagenome, whole genome shotgun sequencing project. | isolation source: ocean sediment barecode stripped | collected 2017
GTGTCCTGAAAGGTTGTTGCGGAGGTCTCAGGGGCGTTCCTATCAAGCATAGTTTTAAGCGCATCATTGTCTAATACCTGCTATTTTACCCTTTCCAGGTCACCCTGGATGCGCAATATGGGTTGCTGTCCCGCCACCAGGTGGAGGTCAGAGGCCCCCTGTTCATTCATGAGTTTAAAAAAGGCGTCTATCTGTGCCATATATTCCTCCTAAAGATTTGAACAATCTGAGACTGGTTGTTTCCGGTTTTTGTTGACAACCAATATCCCGATAGTTAAATTAACGGTAATTGCCTTTGATTTTGAGGGGTTGTGATACAGCGCCAGAATGCAGCGTTTATCATTTCCAAATTGCCCGCGCTAATTATTTTTTGATAATCTCTTTTTTTTAATTAACTACCCACTCATAATTTTGAAAACGCTAGATCATACTTTTGCCCGACGCAGAGATTGTCGTTTTAAATGCCGCGACGAACAAGGTGACTTATCGGCGTTATTTTAACTCTCCGTATCATATATATTCTATTAATTGGATGTTTTCTGAAAAATCTTTAGTTTTTCCGCAGGAGGATCATATGGAAGCCCAGAAAGTCACGATTGCCGCCCTTCAGAAGAAAAAGAAAACCGGCCAAAAAATCACCATGATGACGGCCTATGACTATCCCACTGCCGGTCTGGTTGATCAGGCCGGCATCGATACCACCCTCGTGGGCGATTCCCTGGGAATGGTGATGCTGGGTTATGACTCCACGGTCCCTGTGACCATGGACGAGATGATCCACCACTGCAAAGCCGTTACCAGAGGAACGAAAAACAGCTTTGTTATCGGGGACATGCCTTTTATGTCGTATCAGGTCAGCATTGAGGGTGCGATTCAAAATGCGGGGCGATTTATAAAAGAGGCCGGGTGTGACTGCGTAAAACTTGAGGGCGGAACCGAAATGGCGCATGTGGTCAAGGCCATTGTGGACGTGGGGATACCTCTTTGCGGCCACATTGGTCTCACACCCCAGACCGCCACCAAACTTAGCGGCTATAATGTGCAGGGAAAAGATGCGGACAGCGCAAAGGAACTTCTGCAATCTGCCAAAGATCTGGAGACGGCCGGGGCCTTCATGATTGTTATGGAGTGTATCCCGGATCTTTTGGCTGCCAGGATCACAAAGGAATTGAGAATCCCCACCATCGGCATCGGTGCAGGCTTAGACTGTGACGGGCAGGTCCTTGTCTATCATGACCTGGTAGGCCTTTTTGAGCGTTTTACCCCCAAGTTTGTTAAACAGTATGTCAATCTGGCTCCCCAGATCAGAGATGCCCTCATCCAATTCAAAAAGGATGTGGACAGCGGGGCCTTTCCCGGTCCTGAGCACAGTTTCGCCATGAAGGAAGAAGAAGCAGATAAAATATAACACGGCAGGTTTAGGGCTCGCGCAAAAATAAATTCACATTCTGAGTGCTAACTATCTCATGTATTCAGCCGGTCTTCGTTCACAAAATCCTCGAAATAGTCCTGCTATTCCTGTGGTTTTGTTCTCTCAGATCGACTTAATCCATGAGACATTTAACCCTCACCTCTGAGAATTTGTTTTTGCGCGAGCCCTTAGCCCCGGGACGTATGTCCTATGCCGGGTAGTCGACGTTGGATGTTATTCTTTTATTCTTTTAACTCTTTAACTTTTAACTCTTCTCACCAAGCAGATCTTTTATATCATTTGTCAGCCGAGCCAGTTCCCTTTCAAGCACAACCGGGTTCCGGTTGGTGGTTCCGGCAACACTGATTTTAGTCTCCTGCTTTTCTTCCGATACCCGAATCCACATCCGCATGTGAGAGGTAAAAAAGGTAATAAAGAACCCTACAATAATCAGGAAACAGCCGGCCCATACAATAGGTACGCCGGGATCCCTGTTCACCTGTAGCCCTGTATAATAGCTTGTTTCCAGCCCTTCCAGGAAAAATGTATAGGGCTCAAAGGCCGACGGATTAAATTTTGGGGACTGGAGCATTGGACCGGGAAGTTGCGTTTGAATCATTTCAAAATTCTGGAATATCCAGAAGTGTTTTTCTTTTCCATCGGTTGACAACGTAGCGATCAGTACGGCCGGGCCGGCATTCATGAAGTCCGGTTTAACGTCTACAACAGAAAACTGACCTTTATCGCCGGGCAACTGGATGACCATTCCTGCTTCCACTTCAAGGGTATCAGGCGCCTTTTTTTCCCCTTGCCGGGATATTTTCAGCCGGACTTTTTTCCCGGGAGTGGTGCCGTAAGTGGATTGGTAAAATGTAACACCGTTGAATTGGGCCGGATGATTAACCAGCAGGCTTGTTTTTTCAACTTCTTCACCATCAACAAGGAAAGCGAGTTCGGAACGATACTCTTTAGGCGCGCCGTTTTCGTAGAAGTCCACAGTAAATTTGTCACAACGGATTGAGAATTCTAATCCTTTTGGCAGGCTCCCTTTTTTCAGGTGTATTTCGGATATGCCTACTTTATCGCCTTCCGAAATGTTGACAAAGGCCTCAAAGCCCAGAAAAGATCCCACCAGGGCGCCGATCAGGATAAGGAGCACACTTGTATGGACGATATAGACCCCGAAACGGGAGTAAGCTCCCTTTTCCGAATAGAAAAATTGTCTGTGAGGACTATTCTTTTTAATGGCCTTTCCGTAACGCTTTTCCAGGAATTGACCAACCTTATCTGCTGTGGCCCCTGATTCTCCTTTCACAAAAAAGGCCTGTTCCGGCGGGAGGTCTTCAAAAGGCCTGCTGCGGTCGGGCCGCGGCAAAGATCTGAAAAGTCTCCATGTGCCGGGAAACCGGTTCATGGAGCAAATAACCAGATTCAGCCCAAGGCAGCCAATGAGGAGCCTGAACCACATGGAGTGGTACATGTCGAAAAGATCAAGAGCATTGAAAAAACGGAAGACTCCTGAACTGAGACTTCTGGCAAATTCAATGCTTTCCCTCTGCGGCATCTGGGGGATAAGTGTTCCGATAATGGATGCAAGGGCCAGAAGGATCAGGAGGACAATCGTAAGCCTGACCGAACTGAAGAGGCGCCAGATTGGATTTGATTTATTTTGTTTATCCGGAGTTGTCATGACGGTTTCATTGGTTTATAAGGACAGTGATAGTTGAGGTGAACGCTCTTCATTTTTTTAGAACCAGTGTGCTGCCTATAACATGGAATGAGAGAAACTGCAATTTTAAAAACATTTGACCCTTTACCCTATATAATGTATATGTGATGGCATCACTACACAACAATTAGGTGTTTAGTCTCTTTTACACCCTATCTCAGTTTTATCAGTTTTAAGGGGTTTTCTGATGCTCGATCTGAAGTTCGTGAGATCAAATCTCGACAGCATTAAGACAATGATTAAAAACAGATGCGATGATCTGGACCTCTCGAGTTTTGAGACACTGGATATGGAGAGAAGAGAACGGTTAACCGAACTGGAAGCACTGCGTCACCGGAGAAACAGTGTAAGCGATGAAATCGCTGTCATGAAAAAGAAGGGGGAAGATGCGTCTCCGATCATCGCCGAGATGAAGAAAGTATCTTCAGCTATCAAGGAAATGGAGAAGGAGCTTCCTGAATTTGTTGAAGAACTGAACCGGCTCCTCATGGTTGTCCCGAATATCCCCCACGAATCAGTAGCAATCGGTAAGGATGAAAATGACAATCCCCTTATCCGGACATGGGGTGAAATTCGGAAAATGGACTTTGAACCCCTTCCACACTGGGAGATCGGAGAGAAGCTTGGAATCCTGGATTTCGCCCGTGCAGCCAAGGTGGCAGGCGCCAGGTTCGCCCTTTATCTGGGTCTCGGTGCAAAACTGGAAAGGGCGCTCATCAATTTTATGCTCGATATTCATACCCAGGAGCACGGCTATACGGAAATCCTCCCACCCTGTATGGTCAATTCGGCGAGCATGACCGGCACCGGACAGTTGCCAAAATTCAAAGAAGACCTTTTTAAGATCGAAGGATGGGACTTATACCTGATTCCCACAGCGGAAGTCCCTGTCACCAATATATACCGTGAGGAGATCCTTAACGATGATGACCTCCCCATTTATCATGTGGCGTATACTCCCTGTTTTCGTTCGGAGGCCGGATCCCATGGCAAGGATACCCGTGGTCTCACCCGGCAGCATCAATTCAATAAGGTGGAAATGGTAAAATTCACACGTCCGGAGGAGTCCTATGACGAGCTGGAGAAATTGACCCGGAATGCAGAAGAAATACTGAGAAGACTGGAAATACCCTATCGTGTTATTTCCCTCTGTACCGGCGATCTGGGTTTTTCCGCTGCCAAGACATATGACATCGAGGTATGGCTGCCAGGTCATAATCTTTACCGTGAGATCTCATCCTGCAGCAATTTCTGTGACTTCCAGGCACGGCGTGCAGGAATCCGGTTCAAGAGAAAGGGAGGTAAGGGCACTGAACTGGTGCATACCCTGAACGGTTCCGGTCTGGCCGTGGGGAGGACTGTGCTTGCTATCCTTGAGAACTATCAGCAGGCAGACGGCAGTGTGGTTATCCCGGATGCACTGAGGCCCTATATGGGGGGAGCGGAATCAATCAATGCGAGTTGAAAATGATGTTCAAGAAAAAAGATTCCTACAACTGGCGTGATTATCAGCGACAACTCCGAAGGGAATATAGATGGAAGAATTTTCTGCGTAAATTCCCTTCGGTGTTTTTTTATACCGGGTGTTCTGCCCTGGCGTTGGTTGTGGTATGTTTAATCGGGGTCTGGATCTCAACCTATATAAGCCAGGCCAGTGTTCCTCCTGCGGAAGCCAGGAAACAATTTGTTGACTTCCGGGAGAGACTGGCCGAACGGACTGTGTTGAAAAATCTGGATCTGGATCTTGCCCAACTTACGGACAATTTTGTTCTGGAAAGGGGGGAAGAGCGCCTTACCGTAAAATCCTCTCTGGAACCGTCTCTCCAGAAATATATCCGTCGCCTCCTGAAAGGGTCCCAGACTTTGCAGGCAGCGGTTGTGGTTCTGGACAGTAATGACGGTAGAATCCTTGCCATGGAAACCTATAGAAAGGATGGGAAGAATGGCGATCTTTGCTTGAAGGCGGATTATCCGGCCGCCAGCCTTTTCAAGATTGTGGCTGCGGGTGCGGCTTTGGAGTCTGCAGGCTACAGGCCTAATAAAGATGTGTATTACCGGGGCAAGAGACACACCCTCTACAAAAGCCAGCTGAAAAAGAAAACCGGGAGGTGGACGGTAAAAACAAGTTTCAGAAAGGCATTTGCTTCCTCCATTAATCCTGTTTTCGGAAAACTGGGGATATACGAACTGGGCCAGAGCACTCTGGCCGATTACTCCGAAAGGTTCCTTTTCAATCATACCATCCCATTTGATTTTCCTGTGGAGATGAGCACTATCCAGGTTCCTGAGGACAATTTCGGCCTGGCTGAAATAGCATCCGGCTTTAATAAAAAAACCTTGATTTCCCCATTGCACGCTGCTTTATTGGCATCTGTTGTAGCCAATTCCGGTGTTATGGTTTCACCGTGGCTTATTGAGCATGTCAAGAATGAATCCGGTGAATTTATCTACCAGTGGAAACCAACCCGCTTGTCTTCCCCAATAAACAGAAGAGTAGCAAAAGACTTGAAATCCCTTATGAGGGACACGGTTATTTACGGCACATGCCGAAAATCCTTTCGCCCATTGCGTCGCAAAAGGGCATTCAAAAATGTTGAATTCGGGGCCAAGACGGGCACCATTAACGATGAAAAAGATCAGTTCAAGTATGACTGGCTCGCTGCCTATGCACTTCCTGAAAAAGGGGGCAACGGAATATGTATCTCTGTCTTAAGCATTCACGGGGAGAAACTGGGCATAAGGGCCGGCGAACTTGGCCGCTATATCATTAACCATTACCTATCGGCTAAAAAAAGGTCTTAGGTATAAGACAATGGCATTAACTTAAGGCGCAGTTCTCCCCCCTTTTGAAAAGGGGGGACTTAATGGACGGAATCTTTAAGTTAATGCCATTGGGTATAAGGTTCGGGGTGTAAGGTGCAAGGTTTAGGGCTGGGGGTATGAATCTTGCATAATAAATCATGGATCTGAACCTTTTAAAATACAAGGAGCCAGTTTCAAAACGTTCAATTTTGACCAAGGTCAAGGAAGGCGAAAAATTTAACCGCAGGAATATATAAAATATTTCGAGGATTAAAATTTGAGCATGACGCAGAGATTGGGCAAAAGTGGGCGTTTTGAAATTGGCTCCAAGGAGAAAACGCTATGTGCGGTATTATATGTTATGTAGGCGATAAGCAGGCTCGCTCCATCCTTCTGGATGGATTAAAGCAGCTGGAATATCGCGGGTACGACTCTTCAGGTTTTGCTGTGCGAGAGGGGATCCATATCGACCATTGCCGGGCCGTGGGAAAGATTGCTGAACTGGAGAGGAAAGTCTCTGGCCTTGATATCAAAGGTTCAATCGGCATAGCCCACACCCGGTGGGCCACCCATGGTGAGCCATCGGAGGAAAATGCCCACCCTCACACGGATCAGGACGAGAATGTATTTTTAATTCATAATGGTATTGTAGAAAATTATCTTTCCATCAAGAAGAGGTTGCAGAAAAAGGGGATTGTATTCAGATCTGAAACAGACACGGAGATTCTGGCGCAGCTGGTTGGTCAGAATTTTGACGGCAGCCTCAGCGAGGCTGTCAGAAAGACAATGTCTCAGGTGGAAGGGACATTCGGCATGGCTGTTATACACAGAAACGTCCCGGATGAAATCGTGGTAGCCAGGAGAGGCAGCCCGCTTATTATCGGGGTGAGTGATGACGGGCTTTTTGCCGCCTCTGATGTCTCGGCCATGGTCAGGTATACAAAAAAGGTCGTTCACCTTCAGGACAATGAACTGGCAACCCTTACGGCGGATGGTTTTTCTATCTCAACGGCCCAGGCAAAACCCATTGAAAGAGATACGGAGACAGTGGAATGGCGGGTTGAAGATTCAGAGCTGAACGGGTTTCCCCATTTCATGCTCAAGGAGATCTACGAACAGCCTGAGACCATTAAAAACGCAATCAGGGGCAGGCTGGAGCCCGGGGAGGGTGTTCCCAAACTGGGTGGCATCATGCCTGTCTGGGAAAGGCTGAAAGCATGTCGTCACCTGGTTATCGTTGCCTGCGGGACTTCCTACTATGCAGGTTGTGTCGGCCGATATGTTTTTGAAAAGCTGACAGAGATCGATGTGGAGGTGGAACTGGCTTCCGAATTCCGTTACCGGAAACTGAATTTTCCTCCCAATACCTTTATTCTTGCCCTCAGCCAGTCAGGGGAGACCGCCGATACCCTGGCCGCACTTCGAGAGGCGAAGCGAAAAGATGCAAGCCTTTTGGGGTTTGTCAATGGTGTGGGCAGTTCCATCTCAAGGGAGACAGAGGCCGGGATCTATAATCATGCAGGTCCGGAGATTGGGGTGGCTTCAACCAAGATTTTCACATCACAATTGACCATCCTGACGCTGCTTGCCCTTTTGCTGGGACGGCATCAGAATCTGTCTCTTACCGAAGGTGTGGAGGCGATTCGAGCGCTTCAGGAACTGCCTGATCAGATAAGAACCATACTTGCCCAGGACAACCATATACAGGCCATAGCCGAAAAATATTATAAAAGCAGCAATTGGCTTTTTCTGGGAAGGAAGTTCAATTATCCCATTGCCATGGAAGGCGCATTGAAGCTGAAGGAAGTTTCCTACATCCATGCGGAAGGATATGCAGCAGGGGAAATGAAACACGGCCCTATTGCGCTTATCAATCCGGATATGCCTACTGTTGCCGTCGTTCCCAAAGATGACATGTATGATAAGATGATCAGCAACATTCATGAGATTAAGAGCCGTAAAGGGCCGGTGATCGCCATTGCTACTCAGGGGGATGACAGGATCAGTGAGTTGGTGGATGAGCTGATCGAGATCCCTCCTACTCTCGACTATCTGAACCCGATTCTCTCTGTAGTTCCATGCCAGTTACTTGCCTACCACTGTGCCAGCTTTCTCAAGAGGGATATTGACAAACCCCGGAACCTGGCAAAGAGTGTAACCGTAGAATAGTGGGGAGAGGGAGAAAAGACTGGGCTGTCCGGACTGCAAGAATCGTGAGCAGAATAGCGCTGACGCCGTTTTTTTCTCTGGAAACAGAAGGGACTGATAATTTACCCCGAAAGAACGCCTTTGTCCTTCTGCCTAAACACCAGCGGTGGGAGGATATACCACTTGTCGGCCTTGCTGCATCCAGGCCTCTAAATTATGTTGCCAAATACGAGCTATTCAGTGATCCCGTCAGCAGTTGTTTCCTGAAGTCCCTTGGCGGCATATCTCTAAACCGTAAAAATCCTCTAAAAAGCAGACATTCCCTGAACAATGTGATTGAGCTGCTGAGAAAAGGGGAGGGGGTCGTGGTTTTCCCTGAAGGCACTTACTATCGAAATACAATGGGACCCGGCCAGTCCGGTATGATCCGGCTCATCCTGTCACGTTTGGATCTTCCTTTTATTCCGACAGGAATCAGGTATTCCGGGAGAAGATACCGTACCGAAGTCAGAATAAAATTCGGAAACCCGTTATATGCAGATTCGGAAGTGCCTGTGAACGAATTTATGAATCGGACGATGACTGAGATTGCCCGGCTGTCAGGTTTGACGGTTCCGTAAAAAGCCCGATATCTGTCCCGCCGCGGCGGGATCACTGCGGCGTAGGACAACTACGCCTCATTCCTCAGGATTTGCACGCCTTGATCTCGAACATTTTTCGAAACCGTCTAAATTCTGACTTTTTACGAGACCATCATGTTTAGGATTCTGATAACTGTTTTAGTTCCTGGAACCAGGCGTTTAAGAGCCCCAGCCGAATTTCGCTTTCAGTCTCGGGCATACGGCCCTCAGCAAGAGCGGGAATCAACCATTCCAGGCTCGCACAAACATCCTCCACGGTAACGACCATATCCCTTGTAGCAAGGATCCGATCTCTGAATTCCAGGGTGGACCTGACCAGGGTGGAGAAAATCCGCCGAGCGTCATCCGTATCTTGTCCGGAATCTTCGAGAACACTTAAAAAGAGCTTTTCAATATCATCCGCTTCCAAATCTATACCGTTCCTGCATTGACCAGCTTTGTGAAATGTTCAAAAGACCGGTCGTATTTGGCTTCCGCATCTTTTGGGAAACAGCAGCCTGGAAGCTGCCTCATGTCCAGGTGATATGCAATGCATTTGCAGCAAATACCTTTTCTGGAACAGGGGTCGTAAGTGCAGTTACATCTTTCCAGGTTTTTCTCCTGATTACAATCCATTTCAAGACTCCTTTTTTTTGGCAACCGGCAGCGCCTCAATTTGCCAATGATTTTCCTGCATTTTCAAAATTATGTCCATATAAAATTCTGAGGATATCGAATGGCGTTTCCAAATGCCTGTTTATTCCTACCGGTCATACGATGCATAAAAAAATGCAATTGTTTCGAGAGTTTTCGTGACAAAGGGTTGATTTTTAGTTATCGTTATTTTGTAATAAAGTGTGCATAAAAGGATATAAACTATATATCATAAAAAGATACTATTATTTTATCTTCAACCGGTCCCACTGTATCCGATAGTGCACATTCGCCAGGTTGGTACGTAACACAACCGGAAATAAAATACGTTTGCCATATCCATCACTGCTTACAGATCAAAAACATCCCGTTCATTCAAACCCCGCACCAGCCTATCCCATGAACGACAGGATTAGGTGCGACGCACAACAGATGGTTGGCAACTATTTGTTTTTTATTTAGAATATTGCAATCATAATTGGTGGAACCCAATTCTGATTTGGAAGATGAATAGCACTATGTGAAATTTCACAGGCACACTTTTGTTGTATCAAAACTGGAAATACGATCAGACCCCTCATATCTGGCATAGGAATTGCTGAGATTATGGCTTTGGTCTATTTATCAGCTATATACGACTTGGCCTACCCATAAATCCTGTGCTCTGATGGCGTTGAATCTAACATTAAATTCTCAACAATAAAATTTGCACTCTATGGACCAAAATTCATCAAAGTGGTACGCCATTCATACACGAAGCCATTTCGAACAAAAAGTATATGACGGACTGCGCGGCAAATCGATTGATGCTTTTCTGCCCCGCATCCAGGTAATGAGCCGGCGCAAAGACCGTCGGAAGAAACTCCTTTCCCCCTTGCTGCCCGGCTATGTGTTCGTCCGCACGGGCCTTCATCCGGATGAGCACCTGCAAATCCTGAAAACGCCCGGACTGGTCCGTATAATTGGCTTCAAGGGAAAGCCCGTTCCCGCAAATGATGAAGAGATATCTTCGCTTATGGTCCTGGATGGAACTGACCACACAGTGCAGAATCGCTCTTACATGAGCAAGGGGAATCGTGTGAGGATTATGGAGGGCCCGCTGAAAGGGCTCATGGGCTTTTATCTCCGTCACAGTGGCAGGAACGATAAGGTAGTTGTATCTGTTGATCTTCTGCAACGATCCCTGGAAGTAGAAATAGAAGACTGGGCACTGGAAAAAGTTTAATAGAACGGAACTAGTGTCCAGTCAATGCCGTTAAATTAAAGAGTTTCAGTAAGCTCCAGAATCCGGGTTTGCGATCATAGAGGAAATATTTTAAACCGCAGAATATCGAATAACAAATGTAGAATGTCGAAGTATTGAATCGCTTCGCTCTATTTATTTTATATAATTGGTAAAATTCATTCCTTCGTCATTCGAAATTCTTGCCCTTAGGTCACGTCTTTAGCGTGGTTCGATATTCGATATTCGCTTTTAATTAAGCCTGATTGAGTGTATATCTTCGGAAATAGATTGAACATCCCCTTAATTTAACGGCATTGAGAGATCAGCAGGCAGTAGCCGGGAACAAGCATCCAGTATCCAGCAATCAATGATCAGTAAGCAGTAAGTAGTAGGGAATAAGCAGAGGACGGTAAAGGCAGACGATAGACGACGGTAATCAGTGATCAGTAGGGGCGAACCTTGTGTTCGCCAGATCCA
>PVMS01018440.1_pt1 | contig 11065 bp, 11 predicted proteins | sample 1853461 | NCBI WGS metagenome assembly PVMS01 (sample SAMN08582032, study PRJNA380276) | Marine sediment metagenome, whole genome shotgun sequencing project. | isolation source: ocean sediment barecode stripped | collected 2017
ATTGAAGTTGGAATTTCCGGAACTGGAATAAGAGCCGGTTTAATAGGAGAATTGGGTACAAGTGAAATAATTTATCCTGATGAGAAAAAAGTATTAATTGCAGCGGCCAGGACGAATACAAAGACTGGTGTTCCAATAATGATTCACCTGGAGCCCTGGAAAAGGTTAGGAATTGAAGTTTTAAAAATACTTCACAAAAATGGAGCAAATCTTGAAAAAGTTTATCTTTGCCATCTTGATTGTGATCATTATGAAGATAAATACTATAGGGAAATTTTAAAAAATGGGGCCTACCTGGGGTTTGATACCTTTGGAGAAATCTCTTCATTCGATTACAGGTTTAAACTTCCCAGTGAAACAGAAAAAATTGATATTATACTTAAATTAATAAATAAGGGATATATAAAACAAATTATGATAGGTGGTGATATTTGCAATAAACACCGTTTACATAAATTTGGGAGATGGGGGTATGATCATATTCTTAGAACTATAATTCCGGTAATGATTGAGAGAGGATTTAATAAAAAGCATATAGATACTTTATTAATAGAAAATCCAAAAGAATATTTAGATATTAAAAAATAAAATAGTCCCTAAATATTATATCTTTAATCAATAGATATCTGCGAGATCTGCAAAAAGTAATTCCTTTTTAATTTTTTTTATATAAACTGTCAATCCTTATGGGTCTAACAGGTATTCTTATCCTCATAGGTGTCAATTCTGATATAGGAACTCCAGTTATATCATGGATAATTTTTGTGGTCATAGTATGACAGGTTTTGGATTGACATAAACCCATACCAGCTTTTGTAGCCCTTTTAACCGCATCTACTGTAGTTGCACCTTTTTTTACAGCAGTCATTATCTCATCTTCGGAGATCTCCATGCATCTACAAATAATTATTTGTTTATTTTTCTCCATTTTTATTTTTAATCCTGCACAGTGTAATTAATTATTTTAATTTGACATTTCTTTAGCGATATAATTATGTAAGACTGTATAGTTATATTTTTCAGGCCAATCAAATTTGATACCTCCAAACCTTTCAGGTTTTAAAATATCTATTGGAACAGATGTCTTACCATCATTTAATATATATTCTGCCAGTAACTTTCCACACATGGGGCACCAGGAATTACCATTGGTATACCCGGAATTTATATAGAGATTATCGTACCTGGTAGGACCTACCAGGGGGAAGGAATCAGGGGTGAATGCTACTGCACCGGCCCAGGCTCTGATCAAAGAAATATTTTTAATTTTGGGCCAACATTCTGAAAAAATTTCAGCATATTTCTGAAAATCCTTAGAATGGACATCTTCATCAAGATGGTCATCCATATTTTTAGGGTAATTGTAAGGAGCTCCTCCAATTAACAGGTTTCCATCTTTTTGTGAAGATCCATATACCCCAATATTTTTATAACTAAATTCCATAGCAAGCACAGGAAAAGTTGGTATTTGCTCAGTAGCAAACCCTAATATTTTACATGGTACCACAGGGTATTCATCTATAATTTTTTTTAACCAGGCATTAACCGCAAGAATTACTCCATTTTTAGAGTAAAAATTTCCTTTATCAGTAGTTATGCCAGTAGCTTTATTCTTATTAAATATAATAGATTTAACCTTAGTATATGGGAATACGTTTAAACCATTTTTTACTGCTTCATAGGTATAACCATAAGTCATTGCAAATGGATTTATAGTACCATCATCTTCTCTAAGCTTGGCTCCAAAAAGGTTTTCTCCAAAAATAGGACATATTTTATTAACTTCATGAGCGTTGAGATATCGTACTTCAGTGTCACCAGTTTCATATTGTAATTTTATAACTTCTTTAATTATTTCTTCTTCTTCTTTCGAAAAAGCAACATCCAGGCTTCCAATTTTTAAAAACTCAATATCTATATTTAGCTCATCACTTAAACTATTTAGCAAAAGCTTATTATTAGCCGCTATACTATTCCTTTTAATTATTTTTTCTTTATTTAGTTCTTCTCTTCCTTCCATTTGGATTACCTGGCCGCCATTTCTGCCGGAAGCTCCCGAACAAATGGATCTCATTTCTATTAAGGCTACATCCATACCACCTTTGGAAAGATAATAGGCTGTAGAGCACCCGGCTAATCCTCCTCCTATAACTATGAAATCAAAAGTATTTTTATTCTTCATTGGATTTATTTTTCTCTACTATTTTTTTCCTTTGCTTGATCTGAAAAACTACATATCATCCTAATTACTAATTCATTAATAATTACTGCCTGTACTATCGTATACTTAGCTTTGACAATTTATTATCCCGGGCATAGGTGAAAGATTCTCTTTCAATAAGCTTTGGGAAAGCTTCCATAGACTCAGCATATATCATTTTGTTTTCGATCTTATCAATGACCATTGTGGTAGCTAAACGCCCAATAGTCTTTTTTGGGAAATTAATGGTTGTCAGCGGAGGTGTTAAAAATTTAGATGATTCTATATTATCATAACTTATTACAGAAATATCTTCAGGTATTTTATATCCAATATCTTTAATTGCCTTATATACACCAATAGCTGAATAATCTCCATATAAGAAAATCCCGGTTATTTCTGGTTCTTTTTTAAGGAGAGACAAAGTCTTTTCATATGCATCCTCCGGTATCTGTTTCGAATTAACGATATATCTGTCATTTACTTTCAAACCGTTGGCGATCAATGCATCTTTATAACCTTCAATTGATACATTACTTCCATAAAATCCTTGTGGACCAGCTATAAAACCAATATTTCTATGACCTAAAGAGATCATGTGAATTATAGTCTCACATACTATTTTTTTATGGTTAACATAAATATTATTTAAAAAATATTTTTCATTACAATTTAAATCTATCAAAACTGTGTAGATCTCATTTTGGGTCACTGCATTTCTGCAAACGATCTTATCTGAGAAAGGATATATCAGTAAGCCATCAATATTTCTTTTTAAAAAGGTATTTAATATATATGACTCTTTATCGGGATTATAATCAGATTGATCAACTAATAAGGAATATCCCCTTTTATGGCAAACATCAATAATATTATGTAAAATTTCCATAAATATTGGGTTTAAAATATCTGGAAAAATTACTCCTATTATTTTAGATTTCTGTGTTTTAAGATATTGTGCAAATGAATTCGGTATATAATTATATTTTTTTGCTATTCCAACAACTTTTTCAATTGTCTCTTTTTTTACTACTTTATCATTTCTTAAAGCTCTTGAAACTGTAGAGAATGAGACATTGGCAATTTTAGCAACATCTTTTATTGTTATCTTTTTTTTATCTTTTTCTTTATTCACAATTCTATATTAGAAAAATCATTAATAATTTAAAATATTATAAATTTCACATTAAGTATTTTATACTAAATTTAAATTAATTAAACATTTAAACTACATGATGAGATGATAAAATTCCTTCAAACTTCTTTGGACAATTACAAATCTTATTAAAAAATAATTTTAATTAAAAAAATCTTTTTTTGTTTTTATCTCTTTCTTTGATGAATATATAACCATCTCTGAATCAATATCAAAAAATTCTTTAGGACCTAACTCTATTGCTTTTCCCTGATCATGTGATAATTCTAGATTTGTCGGAACATTGATCCACGGCTCCAATAAAACAAAATAGTGTCCCCTCCAACCACCATAACCCAACCACATAGTTATTCCCTTGAAACTCTTCTCTGGAAAAATATAGCCAAAACCGATTTCTTTTTCTTGATCTGTTAGGGCAAAGAATCCTTCTTCAAGATCCACGGCATAGACAGACTCATAAGTATTTTTTTCCACCGGAGGTACAAACCTGACATCAAATTTTTCACCCTTTGAGTTATAAAGATAGGGATATTTATAATCTTTTCCCTTTTCTGCAAGATTTCCTCCATCAACAAAATCATCAAAAATTAATTTTTTGGCTGGTATGTCAATTCTATGTTTATCGGAACAGGTCAGGCCAAAATGGGTGCCAAAAATAAAATATGATCTGTCATTTATTAAATTTGTTACTTTATATTTAACTTTGATCCTATTATTTTTCTTACTATCCGAATTGTCCAATAATATCCATGATTCAAAGAGGAAAGGAGTTATGACTGTTTTTCTCCACATGTGTATACCTACTTCTTTACGATTCTGGATCAACTCATATTCCCAGGGCAGAGCCCAGAGTTCTCCAAAAAATGGTACCTGTTCTCCCTTGTAATCACATGGTTGAAAAGTAGGAAAAACTATATCTATACCTCCACTCCAGTAATCATCAATATTAGCAGCAAATGGCGGTTTTCTGGTTTCTAATCTTGTATTATGCCATAAAAAATCAATATTTTGAGGTTTGTAGATAATATTTTCTATTTTTCCGCCAACCTCGGGAATCACAACAACTTTTAATAAGTCATTTTCTATTATTATTGTTTTTAGATCATTATATTTCCACTTATCTGTAATGCTCACATGATTCATAGGTCTTATTCTTTCATTAAAAAATTAATAAATTGCTCCTCAATTAAAGAAAAATTAAAAATTATAATAATTCATCCCAATTAACCGGGTAGTTACAGTAAAAGAATATTACTTCATCTTTTACTGTATATTTAACTTTATTATCCTTACGTAAAAAAACAGTATCACCTTTAGTGGCACGAATTTTTTCATTTTTGCAAGTAAAAAAAATACTACCTTTTAAAATATATTGAATTTCATCATACTTTAAAAAAAACTCAGGATTTGAAGAAACTATCTTTGAAATCCCTGCTCCTATCGTATTAGAAATTTTTTTATTTATTTGATCTTTAATATAAATCTCATTATTTGCTAATTCATATTTTTCCCATTTTTGATTTTTACCTTTAAACACAAAAATGTTCTCCATATATCTATTCCCCTTTTAGAGTTCTGTTTTCTATTTATCTCTTTCTTTATAATATTCTCTTGCCTTATTTAGAATTTTCGATATTTCTTTATCCTGATCCTCAGGTAAGGGGATCGGCCGGTGATTTTTCAATATTTCATCCAATTTTTCTTTTGCTATATCTATAGTATCTTTCGAATCTTTTTGCTTCCATTCAGGATAGGTAAGTAGATCTGCTGTTTCAGGAATATAGTTTTCTTCTTTATAGAATTTCCTGGTATGAGCAGTATTTAAAAAATGCCCGGGTATCGGACCTACTTCATTTATCAAATCGACAGCTAATTTTTCTGTAGTAATATCAATTCCTTCAACAAACCGTCCGACCATAGCTGCAATATCATCATCGAGTACTGACTGTAAAGGATGGTGTACTAGCTCTCCATAAACACCTCCATGTAAAATAATAATATCGATCCCTGCCTGGGCGACTATAATTGTATTAATAGCCCTTTCATATCCATTCTGGAAATCAATTTTTTTTGAATTAGTCCAACCTGTATCAGTTAAAGTAGGTATCTTGTATTTCCTCCAGATCTGGCCAAATGCTACCATGAACAAAGAATTGGAAATGGAATTAAAAATAGGGGATCCGGACCTCATATTCATGGGTAGTGCTGAACCTTCTACCATTACTTTTGTTCCAGGCCTTACCATCTGCAATAACATGATCCCACCAATTGCCTCAGCACAATACGACACTAATGAACCAGCAATTGTTGAAGGGGATGTCCCACCCATTATAGGAGCATTGGCCAGGTTAACTGGAAGATTTTCATTGGCAAACCTTATACCACTCTCACAAGCATCGGAATAATATGTTAGAGGTGAGGAAGGAAGACAGATCCCTATAATTTCTTGTTCTGTAGCTTTGGCCATCTCAATATTAAATATTTCACAATCTTTTTGATAACCGGTCCACTGCACTTTTGTAGAATTACGCATCTTATTTGCGACACTTTCCGGTATCGCCATTTCAGGAGAGATCCCTTCAATCTCAAAATAAGGTGTGTAAGATGCCAGTATATGTAAATTATCTAGAGCATCCAACACTATTATTCCCTCTTCATTTTCCCTTATTGTTGCAGTCCTTGATTCCCAGGTATCTAAATCCAGAATCTGCATTCCTGGCATAGGTGCAAAATACAGGGAATCTCCTCCGATTTTTAAATTGTGTTCTGGATTTCTCGACCTGACCTCATAACTTTCAGGACATTTTTTTAATAATTCTTCAACTATATCACCTGGAAATCTGACCCGGTTTGTTTCAAAGTCAACATTACAACCATTTTTATTAAATATATTCAATGCTTTCTCATATTCAAATCTTATTCCTGTATTTTCCAGAACATTTAGTACACCTTCATGAATCTGGCCAATCTGTTCCTCATTTAAAACTTCTATTGGTTTTGTTTTTCTAATATAATTTTTTAAAGACATGCTGATCTCCTGTAATGATTAATTGTTTAATAACCTTTTGGCTAGATTCACTGAACCAGGGGCTGTTGGTTCATAACCGTCTGCTCCTACTTCAAGGGCAAATTCTTCAGTAATCGCTCCACCCCCAACTATTATTTTTACTTTCTGTCTTAGATTTTTTTCCTTTAGGACTTCTATCACTTTTCTTTGTTCAGGAGCTGTGGTCGTTAGTAAAGCGGACATGGCAAGGATGTCAATATCATTTTCTTCAACAGTATTAATAAATTTTTCTGCAGGGACATTAATGCCGAGGTCTAAAACATTAAAGCCGCCTGCTGTAAGTAGAGTGGCTACCATAGTCTTCCCAATAGTATGTATATCGCCATAAACAGTGCCGATTGCTACATTGCCCAGACTCTTGATCTTTTTGCCGCTCTTTAAAATCGCTTCCATTACAATTGGCATGGAACCTTCCAATGTACTTGCAATCCCTACTAGTTCCGGAAGAAAAATTTTCTCTTTTTCGAATTCGTCTCCAACAGCCGAAAGAATATCCCTGAATGAATCCATTATTTCTACAGGGTCTATTTTTTCACCAAGGGCTTTCTCTGTCAGTTCTTTTGCCCCGGGTTTATCAAAACTTCTTATCGAAGTCTCTAGATCATTAATAATATTTTTCACCATTCTTCCCTCCCAGTATTGAAATTAAATCTTGCACATCCCGATTATTTAATGTCTATTACCTTATTTTCTATAGAAGATCTCTCTGCACTTATTGAAACTTTTAAAGTTTTAAGCATATCAATATTCTCTTTTTTAAAGTCTTTTTTTCCATCCAGCTCCTTAATAATAGATCTGCAATCTTCATAAAAAGGATCGATTCCTTTAAATTTGCCTTTTCTGGATTCTCCAGAAGTATGGATATGATATTCTTCCCCATCGATCTCAATAGACCCATCCGAACCACTAATCAATGTAAAGTTATATGTTTTACCGAGAATAGGCATTCCCCATTGTATCGATGAACTTGAACCATTATCGTGTTTCATTAATATTGTACCTGCCGCAACTTCAGGAGTACTTGAATCCACAGCATATATGGATCTGACTTCACCAAAGACCTTCCTGAATATATGTATACCATGATAATGGGCTGCTACAAACCAGCTGCCACTCCTTTTTTTATCAATATACCAATTCCCCAGATTCTTATAATCTCCTTTAAATCCAAACAATCCAAACCATGAGCCTAATTCCCCAAAACTCATATATTTGTATCCCATCAGGACCTTTCCCAATGTATTTTTATTTTTTAGGATTATTCCTTTTTCCTCATCATGATTCATAGTTTGGCCAACATGCAGGTAAAGTTTTTTTCTATACGCTAAATCAATTAATTCTTCAGCTTCCTTATAATCATCAACTATCAATGGATATTCACATATAATGTTTTTACCTTTTTCCAAAGCATCTTTAACTATTTTGTAGTGGTACTTATTTGGTACACATACAATAATTGTATTTATTATTTCATCCTCCAATAATTCTTCAAAAGATTCATAGACACTGGCATTGATCTCACTGGAAAATTCTTTTGCATGCAGGTGGCTGGTATCATAGATCCCTTTTATATTTATTCTGTCACCAGGAATTTTCTTTAAGGCATTCACTCTTAAATGTGCAGCAAACCCGGAACCTATTATTCCAGCTATAATTTTTTTCATCATATTAGCTTGACCTCCCGGTTCAATGTTTTCCTGTTCTAAACCATAAAGAAAAAATTATCTATGAAGAATATTTTATAGTGACCATTAACCTTTCACTGCACCCATAGTAAGCCCCCGTACTAGATATTTCTGTATTAGTACTGCAAATATCACTACCGGTATGATCATAGTTATTGAAGCCACTGCAAGAAGTCCGTAATCTACTTGAAAATGTGATTTGATCACGAATGAAGCCCATACAGGAAGCGTCCTTATACTTTCTGTAGTTAAAATAGTAGCAAACAGGAATTCATTCCATATAAATATATATGTAAGGATCATAGTGGATATCAATCCAGGTGTAGAAAGTGGAAGGGCAATAGTTAAAAATGATTTTATTGGGGAGGCTCCATCAATCTTGCTTGCTTCTATTAATTCATTTGGAACATCATGGAAAAAACCCTCCATCAACCACACAGCAAGGGGCAGATTAAATGCGACATAAACCAGGATAAGACCAATCGGTTCATACATAATCCCTAATTTTTGAAATAATATAAATATTGGAATCACCACAGCGATCGGCGGCATCATACGCATTGAAAGAAACCAGAATGAAAGGTTTTTCCTGGCACCCTTTCTCATTTTTAATTTAGAGAGGGCATATCCTGTAATACTTGCAAATACCATTACAATCAATGTAGAGGATATAGTGAAGACAAAACTATTTTTTAGATAAAGAAGGAGCTGATCACTTTTAATAGCAGTAATCCAGTTTTCCAGAGTCGGTTTAAAAATAAATATTTTATCCATATTATATATCTCACCTTTGAATTTAAATGCAGTCATCAATTCAAATAGGATTGGAGATATAAAAAGAAATATGGCAATTACCAGAAATAAATACTTTGAAACTAGTAATATTATCTTTTTAGCTTTCATTTTTGATTCCTTTTCCTGTTCCATTAATCATAATTTCAATTTACTTCTTCTCTTTTGATCTGACGAACAAGAAATGTTCCTATCACTATAAAAATAATTAATATTATCCACGAATAAGCTGCGGCTTCCCCTGTATTAAATTCTTTAAATGCAACTCTAAAATTAGCTACCACCAATAAATTAGTTGCATAATTTGGGCCGCCTTTGGTAATAGACCAGACTTTATCAAACTCTTTGAAAGAATCTATGATCCTTAATATTAGAGCAAGAAAGATTACTGGCCTCAACATAGGTAAGACTATATATCTCAATTCTTTTAAATAACTGGCCCCGTCTATCCTTGCAGCTTCATATACTTCCTTTGATATTGCCATTAACCCTGCAAGCAATATTAAGAAAATGAAAGGTGTCCATTCCCAGACATCCAATAAAATAAGGGATAAAAGAGCAAGCTTCGGATTACCAAACCAGACAATATTTGGAAATCCCAATCCCCTGAGGACTATATTTACCATACCTATAGAGTCGTCTGTCATAAATCTCCCGATCAATCCAACAACAATAGGAGAAATAACCATCGGCAGAAGAATCAATGTCCGGAAAATATTTTTCTTTCTTATCTCACTAGCAAGTATCAGGGCAAGTACCAAACCAATAATGAATTCAATTACAACAGCCCCAATAACAAACATTACGGTTAGCTTCAATGAATTCCAGAATGCTATATCTGTAAATATATTAATATAATTATCAAACCATATTAACTTAAATGGTATCATCGGTCTTGCAATATTATATTGATGAAAGCTTATATAAAGAGAGTAAAATAAGGGAAAGATCGCTACAAAAAGAACTACTACTACAGAAGGCATAGTAAACCAAAATGCTGTTAAATCTTTTCTTTTTTTAATTGTGATATTATCCATTTATTATCTGTTCTCTCTATTTATTTTATTAAATCAAACTGTCATCTTTTCAATAATAATTTATGAAAATAAACTTAGTTATAAAAAATTTTTATATATCCTTAAAAATACTAAAAAGTAAATTCTTTAACTTAAACTACAATCATATAAATAAATAAAAATTGTATATTTTTCTATTGTTGTGATGCACGCTTTAAGTGCATCACAACAATAATTAAAAATAGATTAGAATCCTATAGCATCCCATATCTCAGTAAGTTCTGCTTCTAATCCTATCAATGCTTCTTCAGCAGTTGCAATCTCACCAGTTACGTATAATGCTACCCAGTCAGATACGGCCCTGGCTTCCTCCTCAAAGGCAAGATGCGGAGGAATCGGTATGGCTTTGTCAATATTTTCAAACTCTGCAGCAAAGTGAGGATTAAGATCCAATACATCCTGTTCCTCATAAGTTGCTTTTCTTACTGGAAGAGCTAATTGGGTCAAAGCCATCTGTTTGTCCATTTTTTCAGAAGTCTCATAAAGCATAAATAAATATGCTAATTCAGGATTTTCACTTGCAGCGTTTACTCCCATTACAAAACCAGATACTGTAGTCCTTGTTCCAGGAATATGTGCAAAATCTATAACCCCAGGCCCTGAAAATTGATAATCGTCGCTTTTTCCAGCTAAAGGCCCCCAGGTAGGCGCATAGACTGAAGCCATAGCTGTTTTACCAGATGCCAGCGGAGTCAGGATCGTGGCCCAATCGACCTGTAGGTAGTCAGGAACAATATAGGGAATAATATCTTTAGTTCCTTCCATGGCAGCTATTCCGGCTGCATTATTGACATTTCCCTCAAAGTTCTCATCTACCAGCCAGTCATCACCATCATATTCATTGATATACCTCATGAAGAATGGATCAAATCCTGCATATTGTGCAAACATTTCAGCGGTTCCATAGAATCCTGCATCAGCATCTGTAAAAAAATTCTGCTACTTCCAGATACTTATCATAAGTATCGGGAAACTCCAATGCGTATCCATATTCAGCCTCAAAAGTTGCCATATTATCAGCATCGGCAAAGAGATCTGCACGATACGCTGATATGAAGGTACACCAATAGAATGGAAGAGTCCTATGGA
>PVMS01023917.1_pt1 | contig 11065 bp, 10 predicted proteins | sample 1853461 | NCBI WGS metagenome assembly PVMS01 (sample SAMN08582032, study PRJNA380276) | Marine sediment metagenome, whole genome shotgun sequencing project. | isolation source: ocean sediment barecode stripped | collected 2017
AAGGTCATCGCTTTTATCGCCGAGCCTATAGTAGGCGCGACAGCCGGTGTGATACCCCCGGTACCCGGCTATTTCAAGCGCATAAAAGAAATATGTGATCAGTATGGTATTTTGCTGATCGCGGATGAAATTATGTGCGGCATGGGGCGTTGCGGCACCAAATTTACCTGCGCACAGGAAGATTTTGAGCCGGATTTGATTACTATTGCCAAGGGCCTCGGCGCCGGATATCAACCGATCGGTGCAACCCTGCTGTCAAACAACATTAATGATGCAATTTCATCGGGCAGCGGTTTTTTTCAACATGGGCATACCTATTTATCCCACCCTTCTGTCTGCGCGGCAGCGCTCGCAGTACAGAGGGAAATTGATGATCATGCGCTGCTGGACAACGTCAATAAACGCGGACAGAGCCTGATCGACGAACTATGTTCGAAATACCACGATCACGCTAATATCGGTAACATACGCGGTCGCGGCCTTTTCATCGGCATTGAATTCGTCCAGGATAAATCCAGCAAAACCCCTTTCCCTCCCGAGTTTACCTTGCATAACCATCTTAAAAAAGCAGCAATGGACGCGGGCCTGATGATCTACCCCGGGGCCGGCACCATCGACGGCCGGAATGGTCATCACGTTTTAATTGCTCCTTCATTCATTTTTGAAGACCGGCATATTGATGAATTTATTGAAAAATTTGACAAGGCATTGACCGTGGCACTCACTCGAAAATGAGCCATGCTCCAATTCTTGCGCTCGCTCCTAACGGCGCCTACAAACAAAAAACAGATCATCCTGAACTACCACTAAACCTGGATGAAATTGTGCAGACGGCTATCGACGCGCAACTGGCTGGTGCTACCCTGCTACACCTGCACATTCGCGATGAGAATAATCAACACAGCCTGGACCCCGATACTTATAAACAAGCCACTGATGCAATTAAAGATCGTATAGGTGATGGTCTGGTCATCCAGATTACCAGTGAAGCGGCAAATCGTTATCTTCCACAACAGCAAATTGATACGATTAGAGCGGTGAACCCCGAATCTGTTTCCATCGCACTGCGCGAACTGATTCCAGACCACACATTCCTAACGGCCGCGCAGGATTTATTTCACTGGTGTGCAGAAAAACAGTGCCGTGCGCAATTTATCCTGTATTCAGAAACTGATCTGTTGGCCTACCTGGAATATCGTACCCAGGACGTTATACCTTCAGCCCCCCATTCGGTACTGTTTGTGCTTGGTCGATACACTGGAAACAGGCCATCAGCGCCAGAGAACCTGGCGCCATTTTTAAAACATCGATGCGCCCTGAAAGTTCCCTGGATGGTATGTGCCTTTGGGACTACTGAGCAGTTATGTTTACTTGATGCTGCTGACAGAGGTGGACATATACGTATCGGATTCGAAAATAATCTGTTCAACTCCAACGGGCAAATCGCCAGAAATAATATCGATCAGCTGCTCGATACCCGTAAGAAGATAATTGAAATGAGCCTGAAATTAGCGTCCGTTCATGAAACCCGCCACATATTGAGCATAAGGTGAGCCTTTAGCATCTTTTATTGATCGATTAATAAACACGATAAAGCAAAGCCTAATATTAGTGTAAAGTGCGACCCAAATTATATTCCTGTCATGACACTAAAAATAACAGGCATAAAATTTAGAAAATGTCCGGGCCAATCTCGGACATTCCGGGCAACCGGGATCAACAATTCAAATTAGGAAACATTTAATGAAACGAACATTATTAACCCTTAGTGGCGCACTGATTTTGGCGCTGTCTCTGACGGCCTGCCAAACTGCATCTATGGACACCATGGCTAAAAAAGAAGGCAAGCCGGTCGGCATCACGCCTGGCATGATGTCGGCTGATTTTATGATGGATGGAAAGGCTGAAACTATTTCACGCAGTCAGGACAATGACAATGTCGTAGATGAGAAGTTTGTGAAAACTTCGCGCCCCTGCCCGCCTTTTTGTATTCAACCCGCTGTGCTTGCCCCGGGCGTCGAGACCATTGCCGAACTGGAAGTCATCCACTATATCCAGGCCATGCACAATGGAGAGCCTGTAATCGTTCAGGATTCTCGAACACCGGACTGGCATGCACGCGGGCATATTCCCGGCACTGTCAGTATCCCATGGACCAGCCTGGCGACCAAAGCCGGGGCAACAATCATCGATATCTCTGAAATCATGGCCGATCAATTTGGTGTGGTAGAAAACGAAGGTGTGTTCGATTTCAGCGATGCCAAGACCCTGGTACTGTATTGTAACGGTATGTGGTGCGGGCAAAGCCCGGCGTCAATCAAAACTCTGCTCGGCTTTGGTTATCCCGCCCACAAAATCAAGTGGTATCGTGGCGGTATGCAGAGCTGGAGCAATCTGGGGCTGACCACGGTTCTGTAAAGATTAGCCTTAACGGGATTAACAAAAAGCCGGCACGATGTGTGCCGGCTTTTTTTGTGCGCAATTTTTAAAAACTGAAGGTATTATCCAGTCAGCACAAATCAGCTCCGACTTTTACTTGTCGCCTGATTTATGCAAAGGTCTCTAATTTAGTGTCAGCGTAATCCAATACGCTCTAGTCAGCCAGATATATTTATCGGCTTACACTTCGCCAGTTTGACCCACAGTAGTACTTTTAACTGACCAGCTAAACTCTCCATCCGGCTTATCTTCAATATTCACACCTATTGTGATCAGATGATCACGAATTTCATCCGCACGCGCCCAATTCCTGTCGGTTTTGGCTGCGCTTCTCTCCTCCAGTAAAGTTTGGATCTCTACCGCCGTGAGCCCACCTGCAACGATCGAATTCTGGTCTGCTATTGAAATTCCCAGAAAATCAGCAGGGTCCTGATAGTTTATGCCCAGCGTTTCACATATGCTATTAAATGCGGCGACTTCCTGATCACATTCTGCCTCAACATCAAGGTTTTTATTGATTGCTCTCGCCAAATCAAACAACACAGCCAGTGCTTCAGGTGTATTGAAATCATCTGACATTGCCAGCTCAAACCGTTCTCTCCACCGATTATTATCCGCGAGTGTCACTGGACCGATTTTGCATTCCTCAATCCGATGAGCAACTTTATAAATTCGCTCAAGCGCGGCGCGAGCATTCTCCAGAGCCTCTCCTGAGTAGTTAAGTGGACTACGATAATGACTGCCGAGCATCATAAAACGAATGACCTCACCCATGCGTGCCGGCAGCGTGTCCTGTGCCAATATCTCTCTAATGGTAAAAAAATTGCCCAGCGATTTGGACATCTTCTCCTTATCGATTTGCACATAACCGTTATGCATCCACAGGTTAGCGAAGGTGCACCCCGTTGCCGCTTCTGACTGCGCGATTTCATTTTCATGGTGGGGAAACTGCAAATCCATACCCCCGGCGTGAATATCAAAATGATCGGCTATACATTTCGTAGACATCGCCGAGCATTCAATGTGCCAGCCCGGACGCCCGTCACCCCATGGCGAAGCCCAGTAGGGCTCACCCGGCTTGGAGCTTTTCCAGAGCACAAAATCCAGCGGATCCTCTTTGTCTTCGTCCTTTACCACGCGTGCGCCTACCCGTAAATCATCGATATCTTTCCCGGAAAGGCTCCCGTAAGCTTTAAATTTTCTCACCCGATAATAGACATCGCCTGATTCTCCCTGATAGGCGTATCCCTTCATTTCAAGTTGCTGAATCATGGCGATAATTTCGTCAATGTGAGATGTTGCTCGCGGCTCCGCATCAGGTGGCAAGACGTTCAGCATCTGTGAGTCTTCATGCATGGCCTTGATGAAGCGTTCTGTCAGTAATCCGATTTCTTCCTCGTTCTGATTTGCGCGTTCGATAATCTTATCGTCTATATCCGTAATATTACGCACATAATTGACCTCATAAGCAAGCGAACGCATGAATCGTACCGCCATATCAAAAACTACGAGTACGCGAGCATGACCCAGGTGGCAATAATCGTACACCGTCATGCCACAAACATAGATGCCAATTTTTCCTTGTTCGATGGGAACAAAGATTTCTTTTTTGCGGGACAGGCTATTGTAGATATGCAGCATGGCTTGGGATTCAGTTAAACTTAAGCGTACGATTTAACCCGAGCAATCTATGAGCTTCACACGATCTCACTTGTCAACTTTATTCGCAAGGAATTATCTTCAATCGACTGAACGCAATGATATAGCACTCAATCAGATAATTATTTGTGAAAAAACCGTCAGAAACAGATTTTCACGCAAGCCCCAAAGGGGTGAAACTTATGTAAGGGATGAACAAAAATATTTCCCGCGCGATCTTGGTGCCGGTTCAAGCATTATTCGGGTTTAGAACCGCAGAGTATATCAAACCATAAGCGACTATAAGCACATGACCATCGCCTTTATCTCAGATTTACACCTTAGCGCCCAGCGCCCGTCATCTATTTCGCTATTCAGCGATTTTATGGAAAAATCAGGCTGCCAACTCACTGCTATTTACATCCTGGGCGATCTCTTCGATTACTGGATTGGTGATGATGGCAGCGCTGCGCTCGGCTATTCACAGGTCGAGCATACCCTGACGCAAACTACGGGCAGTGGAACCGAGGTCTATTTCATCGCGGGTAATCGTGATTTTTTGGTCGGGAGTGATTTCTCGGAACGCACCGGCGTGAAAATACTCAAGGATATGACGGTGCTAGAACTATACGGGCAACGCGTCATGATCGCCCACGGGGATCGGTTCTGCATTGATGATATTGCCTACATGCAGGCTCGCGAGCATTTTCTTAACCCCGAATGGCAGCAGGCCGTATTAAAAACATCGATTGAAGATCGCATCAATACCGCAATGGATTTACGTGTCGAGAGCGAACAAACTAAAAATTCCAAACCGGAGGAGATTATGGATGTTAATCAGAATGAGATCGTTCGCGTTTTCAAAAAATACGATCTCGACTTAATGATTCACGGTCATACGCATCGACCGTACATGCACCAGTTGGAAGTCAACGGAAAAACCTGCCGGCGGTATGTCCTGGGGGAATGGACAAACCAGCGCAGCGTAATCTACGCCAACCAGGGAAAATATTATCTTAAAAAATAGGCTTTAACCGCAGACGTCTGCAGATATTTGAAGAGCCGTGTAACCTTTCATTAACAGCCGTTGCTGTAAACGGCTCAGATTGTGTCTGAAAGGCATCAGTTCAAGGCAGAAAATGTGAATTTACAAAGTATAAATGACCATTTTGGAACGCCGAAACGGCGCATATCAGGCGGGAGCCGAGCCGTTTTAAGCGCGTTTTTCCTGTATATCACTAACCTCCGACAAATCCAGGTCATTGTCTTTATTGTTGGATTTGGCCTTATCCGAGCGTTGTAATTCAATGAGTTTCAGATAATCCGGCGTAACATCTCCCGTTAGATATTCGCCCGTAAAACAGGAGGTATCAAATTCCTTAATTTTGTTCTGCCCAAATTTCACCGCCTCAATCAGCCGCTCGATATCCTGATACAAAATCCAGTCAGCGCCAATTTCAACGCCAATTTCCTTTATATTTTTGCCATATGCGACAAACTCTTTGGAGGTTGGCATGTCAATACCGTAGACATTTGGGTAACGCACAGGTGGCGCTGCGGAGGCGAAATAAACGCGTCGGGCCCCGGCTTCACGCGCAAGTTCAATGATTTTGCTTGAAGTCGTTCCACGCACAATTGAATCGTCCACCAGCAATACGTTCTTGCCTTCAAATTCACTCGGCATGGCATTGAGTTTCTGGCGCACTGATTTCTGGCGTTCGCCCTGCCCAGGCATAATAAAGGTTCGACCTATATAACGATTTTTAATAAATCCTTCACGGTATTCGACACCCAACTTTTTTGCTAATTGCTGTGCGGCGGGCCGTGAGGTGTCCGGAACCGGTATCACAACATCAATATCATGATCGGGCCATCGCTGAAGTAATTTTTCGCCCAGCATATCACCCATGCGTAATCGAGTCTTATATACCTCAATACCATCGATAATCGAATCGGGCCGGGCGAGGTAAACATACTCAAATATGCACGGGTGTGCTTCCGTTTTTTCGGCACATATCTTTCTATGAACTGTTCCGTCCGACTCTACATAGACTGCTTCGCCCGGTTCAACATCTCCGATCAGCTCAAAATCCAGTACGTCAAAGGCAATGCTTTCGGACGAAAACATATGTGCCTTGCTTTTGCTCCCGCCCCGGGCAGTTTGTGAATTACGAACTCCGTAAACCAGCGGGCGAACACCGTGCGGGTCACGAAAGGCCAGTATCCCATTGCCTACAATCATCGCGACGATAGAATATCCACCGCTGCAACGCTTAAATACGCCGGATACTGCTTCGAATACATTTTTAGGTGTGGCAGACAAACTGCGATGCTCCAGCGCTTCACGTAATTCGTGTGCAAAAATATTCAGGATAATTTCAGAATCAGATTGCGTATTAAGATGGCGTAAATCCTGTTTAAACAGCTCCAGGCGTAGTTGATCGGCATTGACAGTATTGCCATTATGGGCAACTGCTATACCAAAGGGAGAATTTACGTAAAAGGGTTGCGCCTCAGACCGGGAATCGCTGCCAGCCGTAGGATATCGAACGTGCCCTATTCCCATATTTCCTTTAAGTTGTAACATGTGGCGCGTCCTGAATACATCGCGCACCAGGCCGTTATCTTTTCTGAGATAAACTTTGCTTCCGCTGGAAGTCATAATGCCTGCCGCATCCTGACCCCGATGCTGGATTACTGTCAAGGCATCGTAAATTGATTGATTAACGGGACCGGTATCAAGTAAACCTATAATTCCGCACATACTGTTTCAGGTGTCATTAAGATAAGATATAAAGCGGATATCGACTAATTAATAAGCAGCCCGAAACCTTATCAGGTTTCAATTTTAGCAACGATATCCACAGGTAAAAACGATTTAAACCATTCCACTAGCGGCTCGAAATAGGGGAGGAATCCCGAATCCATCCACCATTGCTGGTTATCCATTGCCATAAACCGGCCCACTAGAATCAGTATTACTACGATCACAGCCGCCCGTACTGCACCAAATATACTGCCTATTGAGCGGTCAACACCGGTCATTCCGGAGGATTCAAATATCTGGCTAATGATGTGGCTTATAACCGAAAACACGATCAGTGAAATCAAAAATACTGCGACATAAGCAATCGCCAGATCAAGGGGCTCCTGATTAATATAGGGCTTAATATAAACTGAGGCTCGTTCACCGTATTGAAATGCAACAAAGGCCGCCAGTGCCCATGACGTGACAGATAGTGTCTCCTTTACAAAACCTCGATATATTCCAATCAAAATCGAAATAGCAAAAAATACGATAATGGCGATGTCTATCCACGGCATGTTCATGTTAGTTCCTCAAATATTTACTTTCTTAAAATTAGTTCGGACGACGCGTAATTTATTGTGACTCTCGCAATAAACATGAATAATAATTGGCTACGACTTGAACGGATAAGTGGCGACATAACCACCGTCACCCGTTTGCTGTTCAAGCCGCTTCGAAACCGCCTGCGCTTCAGTTTTACTTGCAAAGGGGCCGATCCAGACACGCTTCACCTTGCCAAAGCTTGCCTTGGCATCGCTGATATTCGGCGCATAACCATTATTTTTCAATATTTCGGCAATCGCTCTGGCATTTTCAGTTTTTGAAAAAATACCGGCTTGTACGGCCCAGCCCGACTTAATTTTCGTCTCGACAACCTCTGGCACCTGGGGCTTAGATTTCGCGGGTACTGCCTTTTTTGCCACGGCCTTTTCAGGCGTGCTGCTGGACGTGGAAGTCACATTATTTAGTTGCAGCGGTTGAATAGTTACCTGTTTGGAATTTTCAGACTTAAGCGGTTGGTCATTATCCAGCTTTTTAAGTACCAGCCCACCGCTATTCGTAATGTCATTTTTCTGAGCCTGCATCAACTCCTCAGTTTTTTGAACGGATCCAGGTAAAGGTTGAATTTTGGATTCAAATTCAGCGCTTTTGGGCACCTCTACCTCTTCAGTAACATATTTCGGTTCACCCAGAAATAGCGGAATCAGTATAACCGCGAGCACCACCAGTATGCCGGCGCCTAATAAGCGAATTTTGAGTTGTGTATTGGAAAGGGGTTCGGACAAAACGAAGGGCGCAAACGTTAACTATTGAGATGCGGGATTATAGCACCGACAAGATGAAACGAACCGAATATTACAATCAGATCACCCGGCCCAGCTTTCGATTTTACATCTACAAATGCCTTTTCAGGTGAATCAAATAAATTAACGCTTGAGCGATCCATCAATTCAGATTTTCCTCTGAACAACCGCTCGCCAAGCGCCCGGGCTGTTTGTCCTCTATCAACTTTCAGTGTAGATAGATACCAGGCAGCAACACGTTTCTTTAATCCATCGTAGGCCGAACCGTAATCTTTATCTGCAAGAGCGCCAAATACGGCATGGACTCGGCCTCTAATCTGCAGCGAATCTATGTACTCAATCATCGAAAGTACCGATGCTTCATTATGTGAGACATCCAGCAAAATTAATGGTTTTCCCTCGATCAACTGCAACCGCCCGATCAGGGACTGCCTGGCCAAACCGGCTATAAGTTGCGCCTCACTAATTGGTAGCTTTTGACACATTAGAGCGAGTGCTGCAATAACACCGGCCGTATTGTTCAAAACATGTATCAACGATGGCGCCAGCTTAAAACCATTAAACGCGCTCAGCCTACGATGATCCGATGCAAATCGATGCCCGAGGTCAGGGGTCGGCCGAATTTGATAGTCGTGACCAGCCTGAACAAACTCCGCCCTTTTTGATATGGCAATATTCACGATACTACGGGGGACATCGGGATCAGCCAGCACCACCAGACCGCCTGGTTTAATAATACCCGCTTTTTCAACGCCAATCTGTTCTCTGTCGGTACCCAACCAGGCCGAATGATCGATAGCAATTGAGGTAATCAACGCCAGGTCATTGTCGACGATGTTCACCGCATCCAGGCGACCGCCCATACCCACTTCAAGTAAAATAACATCAAGCTTGGTACCACAAAATATATCCAACGCCAGCAAGGTATTAAATTCAAAAAAAGTAAGCGATATATCACCTCTAAGTTTTTCTATTTGCTCGAAGGAATTCAGCAGAATTTCATCGCTCACGGGAGTATTATTCAAACAGATGCGTTCGTTAAACCGGACCAAATGCGGGGACGTAAAGGTGCCCGTCCGATAACCTGCATGTCGGTAAACAGACTCAAGCATTGAAACACTGCTGCCCTTTCCATTGGTCCCGGCTATCGCTAAAATCGGCGGCATTTCGACCGGTTTAAACTTAGCCCAGACTTTCGCCACACGCTCCAGACTCAGATCGATACTGCGAGGGTGTAAGGTCTGAATATACTCAACCCATTGGGTAAGTGAACGCGCCAAACTTTTGCCCTTTTCTCCGGGTACGCTGTTAACGCCTAAGCGTATGCTTGTGCTTGTGCGCGCGGCTCAAAATATAAGGTCGACAGCAACTGATGGATACTCGATGGTAAATCACTGCGGGGCATAATCATGTCGATTAAGCCGTGTTCCAGTAAAAATTCTGCGCGTTGAAACCCTTCGGGTAGTTTCTCACGTACAGTTTGCTCAATGACGCGCTGACCGGCAAATCCTATCAGGGCCCTGGGTTCGGCTATAATTACATCGCCGAGCATGGCAAAACTAGCCGATACACCGCCCATTGTTGGATCCGTCAATACTGAAATATACGGTATCGCTTCACCCTTAAGCCGCTTAAGCGCCGCCACTGTTTTGCTTAATTGCATAAGAGAAAACAAGCCTTCCTGCATACGTGCGCCACCGCTGGCTGAAAAGCAGATAAAAGGAATACGCTCCTTGATAGCCAGATTAATCGCCCGAACAAATCGCTCGCCCACCACCGCGCCCATAGACCCACCCATAAAACTAAAATCAAAGGCGGCCACCACCACAGACTGATCGATCAATTTTCCCTTTGCCACAACCAGCGCTTCACTCGATTCACTCTTGCGATTTGCCTCCGAGAGGCGGTCTTTGTATTTTTTAAGATCGCGAAACTTAAGTGCATCCAGGGGCTGGATCTCTTCGGCCTCCAGTTCAAACGGGCTCTCAGCGAAAAAAGCCTTAAGCCGCCGCGGACCACCAATTCGATGATGATGTCCACATTTAGGGCACACTTCACAGCTACTAACCAGTTCCTCAGCGTACAGCACCGCCTGACAGCCATCGCACTTACGCCATAAGCCCTTAGGGACCCCGGAGCCACTGTCGCGCCCGCCCTTTATTTTGGGCGGTATAATTCGATCTAGCCAGTTCATATATTAATCGGTTTAATTATGAGTAGATTATAACTCAAGAGTGCAGGATTGTTAAAAGTGACTGGTCTATAGATATATTACAAACGAAACTCCGAGTCGAAAATTTCCTGCATAGATTATTTTTTATTTTAGAGGCATTTGCATTATGCATAGGTCTATTTTATAACCATCTATCCAATATTTTAAGTGTTTTCTGCAACGCCCCCTGATTCGCCTGTATCAGGGCCAGCCCATTTTCTCCCATTTGATTACGCATGTCTGCATCATTTGATAATTTCAAGCAACTTCGCAATAACCCTGCCTGGTCAGCGACCTGCATGCCTGCATCTTTCTGAATGACCAGCTGTGCGATTTGTTTAAAATTCGACATAAACTCGCCAAAAATTACCGGTACTCCAGCCTGACAGGCTTCCAGAATATTGTGGCCACCGACAGGCACTAAACTGCCGCCGATAAACGCCCAGTCGCTGATAGAGATGAACTGATCCAACTCACCGATGGTATCAAGCAATAATACCTGTGTGCTCGCATTAAGTACTCCACCATTCTCCAGTTCGCTGCGTTTTTGCGTAGCAAACCGCTGGCGGCAAAGCTGGTACACACTTTCAAAACGCTCTGGGTGACGTGGCACGAGGGCCAACAGGAGTGTTGAATCAGCCTCCAGCAATTTTTCGTGTACAT
>PVMS01048517.1_pt1 | contig 11065 bp, 8 predicted proteins | sample 1853461 | NCBI WGS metagenome assembly PVMS01 (sample SAMN08582032, study PRJNA380276) | Marine sediment metagenome, whole genome shotgun sequencing project. | isolation source: ocean sediment barecode stripped | collected 2017
CCCTCGTGCACGCCCTGGGGCGTGCCCGGGACACAATTCCGGCGGCTTGACTCGGGACCGTCCATCGCCTGAGACTTGGTCGGGGTCGCTGGTCGACCGCGGGAGGCTCGATGCGCGCCGGTTTCTGGGGGACGCGAGGCTCGATCGCCAAGGCAGGAGCCTCGACCCTGCGCTACGGAGGCAACACCTCCTGCGTCGAGGTCACGGCGGACGACGGCACGCTCGTCGTGCCCGACGCAGGCTCCGGCATCCACGAGCTGGGCCTCTCGCTGATGCGCGCGGGCGACGGCGCTCGCGGCAACCTGCTGATCGGCCACACCCACTGGGACCACATCCAGGGCTTTCCGTTCTTCGCCCCGCTCTTCGTCCCGGAGGCCCGTTGGGACGTCTACGCGCCGGGAGGCCGCGGGCACCAGATCGAGGCCTCGCTCGGTGCGCTGATGTCTCCTGAGCACCACCCGATCGAGCTCGATCAGCTCGAGGCGCGGGTCCGATTCCAGGACCTGGCCGAGGGCGAGTTCTCGATCGGCGGAATCCGGATCGTCACCCAGTATCTCCATCATCCTGCCCTCACGCTCGGCTACCGCTTCGAGGCCGACGGCCAGACGCTGATCTACGCAACGGACCATGAGCCCCACTCGCTCCACCCGCTCTCGGGCGGCCCGGGCGCGCGCCCGATCCACCACGAAGACCGGCGTCACGTGCGCTTCCTCGAGGGCGCAGACCTGGTGATCCACGATTCCCAGTACACGCTGCACGATTTCCCCGCCCGCACCGGCTGGGGCCACGCGCCGGCCGAGCGTGTGGTCGACTACGCGCTCGCGGCCGGCGTGCGCCGGCTCGCGCTCTTCCACCACGATCCCCAGAACGACGACGCCGCCGTGGACGCCATCGTCGCGAGGGCGGGAGAGTGGGCGGAGAAGGCCCGAAAGCCGCCGGAGGTCTTCGCCGCGGCCGAGGGTCAGGAGATCGATCTCGCGTCCGACGCGCCCATGGGCAATCGCGCGGCGCCCCGGGGCTCGGCTCTCCTCTCCGACGAGCCCCGTTCCGCTTCCACCGTCCTACTCGTCGAGGACGACGCCGACATGCGCGCCCTGGTGCGCGCCGCCCTCGACGCACCGGAGCTACGCGTCCTGACGGCGAGCACCGGAGGCGAGGGCCTGCGCCTGGCCCGGGCGGAGCGCCCGAACCTGATCGTCCTCGATCTCAGCCTGCCCGACCGAGACGGCTTGGAGGTGTGCCGCGCCGTGCGGACAGGCTCCGACGAGGTGCTGCGAGACGTCCCCATCCTGATCCTCACCGGCAGCGCGCCCGAAGAAGGCGCCCTGGTCGAGGCCTTCACCGCGGGAGCTACGGACTTCCTGATCAAGCCGATCAAGCCGACCCTGCTGCGCGCCCGGGTGAAGGGCTGGCTGCTGCGCCAATAGGTCATTTTCCTCATTTTGGATCGGTGTCTTAGGAGGGGAGGTGCCGATCCGGGGCAGCCCGGGCTCTCGAAAGATCGCGAGCAGCCGATGAGATAGGAGCAAATTGGCGGCAAAACCCATCATGAGTGCTCCCCCGGACATCCTCGAGCTGACGCTCTCGTACGAGAGTCCGAGCGCAGCGGTCGACGCCTTTGCGAACGAGCTCGGGCTCGGCGCCGTCTTCATCCCGAACTCCGACTTCGACGAGGTCCCGGAAGTCGGTACCAAGGTCCGCTTGGTGCTGCGCTTTCCGTTCAGCGGGGGCGAGCTGTCCCTCTCGGGAGAGATCGTCACGACGTTGCCTCGCGGCATCCGCAACGCGGGCGGGACGCCCGGGGTGTCGGTCGCGGTGGCGGATTCGGAGCCGGAGCTGCGGCGCCGCATCGAGGCCGAGACGGGGCTCGAGCTACCGGAGGTGGAGGAGCCGCCGCGCCACTTCCTCAGCGCCGATCCGCGCTTCGCGGCCCGCACACCCGTGACGCTCGAGCACGAAGGCCGGCGCTTCACCGCCGAGACCCTCGACATCAGCTGTAACGGGCTGTTGGCGCTGCTCCCCGGGATCGACCTCTCCGAAGGCACCACGCTGCACATCACGGTGGATCACCCGCGCGGCGGCCCTCCGCTCGAGATCGACGGCCGCGTCGCCAACGCAACGCGCTGCCACCACGGGGTGATGGCCCATGGCATCCAGTTCCAGTTCTCGCTCGATCGCTTGGAGGAGGTAAGTCAGTTCGTCGACGATCTGAGCGGACACGAGCGTGCCCGGGCCCTGGCCACCCTCGCCGGCTCGCTCCGCGAAAACCCGCTCGAAGACGTGATCGAGACCTTCTCCAGTTCCTGCCCCATCGGCACGCTGCGCCTGGTGAGCGGCGCCGAGCAGGGCAAGATCGTCTACCGCGAAGACACCATCGTCTCGGTGACCTGCGGCCTGGTGAGCGGCGCCAAGGCGCTCGGCCGGATGTTCGGCTGGCGCGACGCCAGCTTCGAATTCGAGCCCGAGGCGGAGGCGCTCGACGTGGCCGATGCTCCGCTTCCGCTCACGTCGGTGGTCCTCACCGCATCCGTCGAGCGTGACGAGCTGGCCCGCCTCGACCTCGACGGCCTGGACGACGAGACGACCTTCGCGGTCGACAGCGACCTGCTCGCTTCGCTCGAGGCGACCCTCGACGACCTGGGTCGCGACCTGGTCGACAACGTCGAGATGGGCTTCCCGGTGGGAGCCTTGCTCGACATTCTTCCGACTAGCGACGCTCGGATCTATCAGAAGCTGGCCGAGCTGATCGAAGCGGGCATCGTTCGCGCGGAGGCCTGACGTCCAGCGGAAGAAGAGGCTGCGAATCGCCGCCCTGGCCGTCGCCGGAGGCGCGCTACCCCGCTACGAGGCCTTCCTTCGCGTCTTCTTCTTCGCTGTCTTCTTCTTCGCCGTCTTCCTGGTGGCGGCCTTCTTCTTGCCAGTCTTCTTCTTGCTCGCGGGCTTCGGGCGCACCGAGCGCTCCAGCTTGCCCAGGGTCTTCGACAGGTCGCGCTTGCTGTCGCGGAGGAACTTGTTCCACTCGCCCGAGCCGCGCACTTCCATCTTGTCGAGCTTGGAGCGTGCCTGGCGGATCAGCTTGGCCGCCTCGCGTCCGGCCTCGCGCTGACTCTTCTCGACCTCGCGGCCAACCCGCTCCATCTGCTTCTCGAACCGCTTCGAGAGCCGGGCGAGCTCGCGGTCGGCGACACGCAGCAGGTTCTTCGCCTTGCTGCCGGTCTTGCGCTTGCCCCTGGTCTTGCTCGTGCGCCGGGTCGACTTCTTGCGCGCCGTCTTCTTCTTTGCCGTCACGTGACTTCTCCCTCTGGGTGGCCGGACGTCGAAGATCCTAGCCCCGCAGCGGAGCCTGGGACAGGATTTACTGTTTGTGGGTACGATGTTCCTGCCGGAGGGCCCCATGACCGATCGGACCACCCTGACCCCGTATCTCGAGGCCGAGATCGAGGCGCTCGAGCCGCTCGAGTTCCTGGCGCTCGCCCCGGGGCACAACCCGCTACACGTGCTGGAGCTGCTGCGAGCCGAGGACGGCGCCCTCCAGCTGCACGTGCCCGGTCGTCCCCCCATCGCACCGGAGCTGCCGGTCGAGGTTCACTCACGGCTGCGCGACCTGGGCTTCACCTCGGAGGACGCGGCGGACCGAAACAAGCCCTGGACCCTGGAGGCGGGCACGGCTGCCGAGGCGGTCGACCTCGCCTACCGGGTGCTAGGCCAGGCGTTCGGGGAGAAGCCGGATGTCTCGTTGGACGTGGTCCACGGCAGCCGCAAGGCCGAGCGCGAGGCAGAGAAGAAGCTGGCGGACCTGCGCGAGCGGATCCGCGGCCTGCTCCTGGAGATCAACGAGGGCCCCTGTGAGTGCGACAGCGACCAGGACTTCACCATTCCGGTGGGCGATGTTCAGGTGATCGTCGCGCCACGACTCATCCCGGGTGGGGTCACCGTGGTGCGGGTCTTCTGCGTGACCAACGTGGGCTTCACCGTCACGCCCGAGCTGGGGCTGTTCCTGGCCCGGCTGAACTTCGACTTGATGTTCGGCCGTTTCGCCCTCGATGCCGAGCGCAACGCCATCTGGTTCGACGAAATCCTGCTCGGCGACCAGCTCAGCAAGGAGGTGCTCCGCTTCACGATGAAGGTGGTCGCTGCCACCGCCGACGAGTGGGACGATCGCATCAAGCAGATGTTCGGAGGTTCCACCTACCAGGACGTGATCCAGAAGCGCGTTGTGAGCGAGGTCCCGAACATCAAGCCGGGAGTGGGCGGCTACCTCTAGCCCCCGGGACCAAGGCATGGCCAAGCAGCGCATTGTCGTACTGGGCGCGGCCGGACGCGACTTCCACGACTTCAACGTGGTGTATCGCGACGACCCCGACGTCGAGGTGGTGGCCTTCACCGCCGCGCAGATCCCCGGAATCGACGCCCGCCGCTACCCGGCCGGGCTGGCCGGTTCGCGCTATCCGGACGGCATCCCGATCCGGCCCGAGGTCGAGCTCGAGGCGATCTGCCGGCGCGAGGCGGTGGACACCGTCGTCCTGGCCTACAGCGATCTCACTCACTCCCAGACGATGCATCTCGCCTCGCGCGCACTCGCCGCCGGCGCGGACTTCACCCTGCTCGGCCCCGAAAGGACGATGCTGCGCGCGGACCTGCCGGTGATCGCGGTATCCGCGGTGCGCACCGGCTGCGGCAAGAGCCAGACTGCGCGCTGGCTGGCGCGTCGCGTGGCGGGGGCGGGCCGCAAGGTGGCCGTGCTGCGCCACCCGATGCCCTACGGTGAGCTCGCCGCTCAGCGGGTGCAGCGCTTCGCCACCCTCGAGGATCTCACCGCCGCCGACTGCACCAACGAGGAGCGGGAGGAGTACGAGCCCTACGTGGAGGCGGGCGGCGTGATCTTCGCGGGCGTCGACTACGCCGCGATTGTGGAGGCCGCTCGAAAGGAGGCCGAACTCATCATCTGGGACGGGGGCAACAACGACTTTCCCTTCCTGCGACCGGACCTCCACCTCGTCGTGCTCGACGCGCTTCGTCCCGAGCAGATCGACACCCACCACCCCGGCGAAGCCGTCGCGCGCATGGCGGACGTGTTCCTGGTCAACAAGGTGGATGCGGCGGCGCCGGCGGATGTGCAGCGCTGCGTCGAGGGGGCGGGCCGAGTCAACCCCGAGGCGCGGGTCCTTCGCATCGCCTCGCCGCTGGTGCTCGAGCGCCCGGAGGCGGTTCGCGGCCGCCGGGTGCTCGTCGTCGACGACGGCCCGACCCTCACCCATGGCGGCATGGCCTACGGAGCTGGTTACGTGGCGGCCGTGGGCGCCGGTGCCGCCGAGATCGTCGATCCGCGAGAGTCCGCGACCCCCGAGATCCGGCGCGTGTTCGAGACCTACCCGCACCTGGGCTCCGTGCTGCCCGCGGTGGGCTATGACGAGGCGCAGCTCGCGGCACTGAGCGCGACGATCGAGGCCTCCCGCGCAGAGGTCGTCGTCTCGGGCACGCCGCTGGATCTCGCGGCCCGCATCGGAGGGACGAAGCCCGTGGTCCGGGTCCGCTACGAGCTCGAGGACGTGGACGAGCCGGGGCTCGGTGCGTTGGTGGACGACTTCGTCGCCGCCCGGCTCGGCTGAAGCGCCGCCATGCGGGTCGTCGCCGCCCTGGGAGGCAATGCGCTTGCGCTGCGCGGTGCGCGCCTCGATGCTGCGAGCCAGGAGCGGCGGGTCGCCGCGGCCGCCGAGGCGCTGGCGCCTCTGGCTCGCGCCCACGAGCTGGTCGTGACTCACGGCAACGGCCCCCAGGTGGGCTGGCTGGCCCTGGGGGACGACCCCCGGCCGCTCGACGCCCTGGACGCCGAGACCGAAGGCCTGATCGGCTACTGGGTCGAGCGCGAGCTGGCTTGGCGCCTGCCCGGGAGGGACCTGGCGACGCTGCTGACGCGCGTCGAGGTCGACCCCGACGACCCCGCCTTCCGAGCTCCGTCCAAGCCGATCGGACCCGTCTACGACGAGGCGACGGCTCGCCGTCTTTCCGAGGAGCGAGGCTGGAGCGTGGCGCGGGAGAGCGCGGGCTGGCGCCGTGTCGTCCCCTCGCCGGAGCCGCGCGGGTTGCCGGGTCTGCGTGTGGTGGAGGTGTTGCTCGCCGCCGGTGTCACCGTGGTGTGTGCCGGTGGGGGCGGCATCCCGGTGGCGCGCGACTCGGAGGGCCGGGAGCGGGGGGTCGAGGCCGTGGTCGACAAGGACCTGACCTCGGCGCTGCTCGCGACGTTGCTCGGCGCCGACGCGCTGCTGCTGCTCACCGACGTCCCGGCTGTCTACGCCGACTGGCCGGAGCCCGCACGTGAGCCGCTGGGCCCCGTCACGCCCGCCGGGCTGCGCGGGCTCTCCCTCGAGGCGGGCAGCATGGCCCCGAAGGCCGAGGCCGCCGCCCGCTTCGTCGACGCTACGGGTGCACGGGCCGCGATCGGCGCGCTCGAGGACGCCGCCGCCCTGCTCGCCGGCGCCGCGGGCACCCGGGTGATCGCCGCGCGCCCCGGACGGAGCTGAGGGGTGCCGGCGCACACCTCCGAGCCGCCCCTCCAGCGTGTCGTCTCGCTGCCCTGGCTCATTCTCTACGGGCTCGGCACCACGATCGGCGCGGGGATCTACGCGCTCAGCGGCGTCGTCGCCGGCCGCGCCGGCATGCTGGCGCCGCTCGCCTTCCTGCTGGCCTCGTTCATTGCGCTCTTCTCTGCGCCCTCTTTCGCCGAGCTCGGCTCGCGCTTTCCGCGCGCCGGTGGAGAGGCCGTCTACGTCCGCGAGGGCTTCGGGCGCATCGGACTGTCGGTTGCCGTGGGCGTGATGGTGGTGCTGGCGGGCCTCATCTCGGCCGCGACGGTGAGCGCCGCCTTCGTTGGCTACCTCGGCGAGTTTGTCGCGCTGCCGCGCGCCGGGACGGTCCTGGTGGTGGTGCTGGGTCTCGGCGCCGTCGCCGCCTGGGGCGTGAAGGAGTCCGTCACGGTGGCGGGCCTGATGACGCTGCTCGAGATCGGTGGGCTCGTCGCAGTGGTGTGGCTCGGGGGCGGCCAGCTGGCCGAGGCGCCCGGGCGCGCCGCCGAGCTCTTCGCGATCGGGCCGTCCGCCTGGCAGGCGGTGGGATCGGCCGCGGTGCTCGCCTTCTACGCCTTCCTCGGCTTCGAGGACATGGTGAACGTGGCCGAGGAGGTGAAGGACGTCCGTCGCGCCATGCCGGTCGCGATCCTGGTCACGGTGGCCGTGACCACGTTGCTCTACGTGCTGGTGGGGGCGATTTCGGTGCTGACCGTACCCCCGAGCGAGCTGGCGGCGTCCGATGCGCCGCTCGCCCTGGTCTTCGAGCGCTGCGGCGGCTCCGCCCGGTTGCTCGGCGCGATCGGAATCTGCGCCCTGCTCAACGGGGTCTTGATCCAGCTGATCAAGGCCTCCCGGGTGCTCTTCGGGCTGGCGGGGCAGGGCGGGGTCCCTGCGATATTCGGCCGCGTCGCCGGGCGGACGCGGACGCCTGTGGTCGCCACGGCGCTGGTGACGTTTCTCGCCGCCGCGTTGGCTGCGGCATTGCCGCTGGAGACCCTGGCCGAGGCCACCTCCCTCGTGACGCTCACCACCTTCGCGCTCGCGCACCTGGCGCTGGTGCTCGTCAAACGCCGCGATCCACGGCCCGCCGAGGCGATGGTCTTTCCCGCTTGGGTCCCTGTGGTGGGCTTCGCGCTGACCGCTGCGCTGATCGCGATCGATCTGGTGAGTCGCGTGGCCGTGCGCTGAGGCTCGCAGGCAGCGCGCGGCGCGCCCGGGTGTGGGGCAGGTTGCCGCGCTTCGTATCGGTCTTCGGGTCGAAATCCGGATTCGGCTATGGTGGGCCCGCCCTCCGACCCGAAAGCCGAGCCGTGGCCGACGATCCGCGCGAGCACATCCGTCAGCAGCCTCGCTTCCACCTGCTGTATCTGGCCATCGCCTTGATGGGCGTCTTCCTGTTGAGAGACGTCTGGGTCGCATCGACCCAGGTGGAGAAGATCCCGTACAGCGAGTTCCAGCGGCTGCTTGCCGAGGGCCGGATTGCGGAGGTCGTCGTCTCCGGAGACACGATCGAGGGGACCTTCCAGGTGGAGCACGAGGGCAAGCCCCGCTTCGTCACCAACAAGGTCGAGCCCGGGCTCGCCGAGGCGCTCGACGAGCAGGGAGTCACCTACTCGAGTCGGCCGCGCAACGAGCTGTTGCCGACGCTGCTCTCTTGGCTGGTGCCCATCGCGCTCTTCTTCGCGATCTGGTTCTTCCTGATGCGCCGGGTGGCGGGACGCATGGGCATGGGCGGGCCGGGCGGCGGCGGTCTCCTGTCGATCGGACAGAGCAAGGCCAAGGTCTACGTGGAAGCCGACACGAAGGTCAGCTTCTCGGACGTGGCCGGTATCGACGAGGCGAAGGAGGAGCTCCGCGAGGTGGTGGAGTTTCTGAGGGAACCGGCGTCCTACGGTCGCCTCGGGGCGCGCATGCCGCGGGGCATCCTGCTCGTGGGGCCTCCGGGGACGGGCAAGACGCTGCTCGCCCGCGCGGTCGCCGGCGAGGCGGGCGTGCCATTCTTCTCGATCAGCGGCTCCGAGTTCGTCGAGATGTTCGTCGGCGTGGGCGCCGCGCGGGTGCGCGACCTCTTCGAGAAGGCGCGGAGCCGCGCGCCCTGCATCATCTTCATCGACGAACTCGACGCGCTGGGTCGCGCCCGGGGCGCCATGCCGGGCCTTGGCGGCCACGACGAAAAGGAGCAGACACTGAACCAGCTTCTTGTCGAGCTCGACGGCTTCGATCCGAGCGTGGGCATCGTGCTGCTCGCTGCGACGAATCGGCCCGAGATCCTCGATCCGGCCCTGCTCCGCGCCGGCCGCTTCGATCGCCACGTGCTCCTGGACCGGCCGGACCGCGTGGGCCGGACGGCGATCGTCGAGGTGCACATGAAGCGGGTAGTGCTGGCCGAGGACGTCGAGGCCGAGCAGGTGGCGGCCCTCACCCCCGGGTTCACCGGTGCCGACCTCGAGAACCTGGTGAACGAGGCGGCGCTGGTGGCGACCCGGCGCGACGCGGACGCCGTCGCCATGGACGACTTCACCGCGGCCATCGAGCGAATCATCGGCGGGTTGGAGAAGACCAACCGCCTGCTGAATCCCCGGGAGCGCGAGATCGTCGCTCACCACGAGATGGGCCACGCGCTGGCGGCGGCGGCGCTGCCCGGAAGCGACCCCGTCCACAAGGTCTCCATCATCCCGCGCGGCATCGGCGCGCTCGGTTACACGCTCCAGCGTCCCACCGAGGACCGCTATCTCATGACACGGGAGGACCTCGAGGACAAGCTGGCGGTGCTGCTCGGAGGCCGAGCGGCCGAGGACCTCGTCTTCGGCGAACTTTCCACCGGGGCCGCCGACGATCTCGCCCGCGCCACCCAGATCGCCCGCAGCATGGTCACCCAGTACGGCATGGCGGAGGGGCTCGGCAACGTCACCTATGAGGAAGGCGCGTCGGGCCTGCTCGACGTGTCGGGGCTGCCCACCCGCGGCCGGCAGTACAGCGAGGAGACGGCCCGGGAGATCGACTGCGCCGTTCGCGAGATCGTGGAGCGCGCCTTCGGGCGCGTCCGGGTCGTGCTGGAACGTCACCGGATCACGCTGGAGAAGAGCGCTCGGGATCTGCTCGAGCGCGAGACCCTCCCCGAGGACGCATTGCGTCCCTACTTCGAGGCCGTCCGTGATGACCAGTGACCGCGGCTCCCGCTTCTACCAGGACGCCCATCGCTACTTCGCCGAGGGCGCGCGGCACACTTCGCTGCCGGCCGGGATCCTGCGCCAGCTGGAGACCTGCAACGCGGTCTACCGCATCACCTTCCCCGTGGTGCGGGACGACGGCGAGGTGGACGTGGTCGAGGCCTTTCGCGCCGAGCACAGTCATCATCGGCTCCCCACCAAGGGTGGCATCCGCTACTCGCCGTCGGTCTCCCAGGGCGAGGTCATGGCCCTGGCCGCGCTGATGACCTGGAAGTGCGCGATCGTGAACGTTCCGTTCGGCGGCGCCAAGGGCGGCGTTTGCATCGATCCGCGCGCATGCTCGCCGGCCTACCTCGAGCGGGTTACCCGCCGCTTTACTGCGGAGCTGGTGAAGAAACGCTTCATCGGGCCAGACGTTGACGTGCCCGCGCCCGACGTCGGCACCGGCTCGCGCGAGATGGGCTGGATCGCGGACACCTACAAGCACCACGGCCCCGATACGTTGAACGCCCTGGCCTGCGTCACCGGCAAGTCGATCCACAACCATGGCATCGCCGGGCGCGAGGAGGCGACGGGCCTGGGCGCCATCCTCTGCCTGGAGCAGGTGCTGGCCGAGCCCGAGGACTTGAAGGCGCTCGGCTGGGACGGCAGCGGACTCGAGGGTCGCACCGTGATCGTCCAGGGGTTGGGCAAGGTGGGTCGCCACGCCGCGCGCGCCGCCAGCGAACGCGGGGCGCGGGTCATCGGCGTGTCGGTGAGCGACGGGGCGCTCCTGCACCCCGGCGGGCTCGATCCCGACGCCGTGCTGCTGCATCGTCGGGAGCGGGGCACGCTGGAGGGGTTCCCCGGCGCGCACTTCCTGCCCACGCCGGAAGTCCTGCTCGAGCAGGAGTGCGACGTGCTGATCCCCGCGGCGCTCGAGCGCGCGATCACCGCGGAGAATGCGCCGCGCATCCGCGCACGGGTCATACTGGAGGCCGCCAACGGTCCCGTCGACGCCGACGCCAGCGCGCTGTTGCGCGAGCGGGGCTGCTTCATCGTGCCGGACATTTTCGCCAACGCCGGCGGCGTCATCGTGTCCTACTTCGAGTGGATCAAGAACCTCTCCCACGTGAGCTTCGAGCGCATGACACGCCGCTACCAGCAGGTGGCGAACGAGAAGCTCTTGCGCGTGCTCGAGCGTCTGGTGGGGCAGGCCCCCGAAGCGACCGACGTGGCCCTCCTGTGCGAGGCGCCCAACGAGATCGACTTCGTGCGCACTGCGCTCGAGAACACCATGGCCATCTCCTACGGAAACCTTCGGCAGCCGTGGCGCCGGGACGGGATGAA
>PVMS01081108.1_pt1 | contig 11065 bp, 7 predicted proteins | sample 1853461 | NCBI WGS metagenome assembly PVMS01 (sample SAMN08582032, study PRJNA380276) | Marine sediment metagenome, whole genome shotgun sequencing project. | isolation source: ocean sediment barecode stripped | collected 2017
ATTTCTCATATAGATATATTAAATGGGGATTGCATGTCGTGAATTATTCAGGTGAATCAGGTTAATTTAAGTTAGATGAAAAAAAGAACATTAAAAAAAGTCAAAAAAATCACAGGGGTGGGTGTCCATTCCGGGAGAAATATCAATCTTACCCTCAGGCCTTCTGAAGCAGGGTATATTGAATTTGTCCGAACTGATCTAGAACATGCAAAGATTAAAATAGATCCCAGAAAAATCGAAGCAAAATTTTCTTCGATATTGAAGGATAAAGGTCGAACAATTCAAACCTTTGAGCACCTGATGGCTGTTTTATATGTTTTTGGAATTGACAGTTTAAGTGTAGAGCTTGATGGCAATGAAATTCCGATATTGGATGGGAGTGCAGAACCATTTATTAGGCTGGTTCAGGATGGAGGATCCCGGGAACTTTCAGAAGAAAAAAAGAAGATCACGGTCATCAAACCTTTTCAAATCCAAGAAGGGAGTGCATTTATTGCTGTAGAACCGGCTGCTGATTGTCGTATCAACTATATTATTGAGTATGATCATCCTGTCTTGAAGCGGCAGGCCATCGATCTTTCTATCAATCCAGATGTGTTTATCAAAGAGATCGCACCTGCTCGGACTTTTGGGTTCCTAAAGGATGTGCCTTCGATGCGATCTCAGGGACTTGCTTTGGGCGGCTCCATGGAAAATGCAATCATTCTTGATGAACACGGGGTCATCAATGGTCCGCTGCGTTTTCCTGATGAGTTTGTCCGGCACAAAGTATTGTATTTTTTGGGGGATCTTTCGCTTTTTGGTTGTTTTGTGACCGGACATTTTAAAGCATACAAAGCCGGGCATTTTCTTCATCATAAACTTGTTGTCTTTCTTCTGGATCACCCTGAATATTGGTCCTCGAATTAGCTCAAATTTCTATCCAAATTCCTGCATATTCTTGTAATCTCTGTATGATTCTGATATAAACTACTTTAACACCTATTTCAATATGAGGGAGATATACTGTGCCAAGTGAAAAAGAGAAAGCGAAAAAAGACCTATACCAGAAATCTTTGACTGCATTCGGGCAAGTTATGAAGGTTTTTCATAAGGGAGATTATAAAAAAGCGATTGAGTTACTTGGTGTCTTCCTGGAAAAACATAATTCGGAAAGTGAATTTGTCGATCGTGCCAAAATGTATCTCAAAATCAGTAATAAACGTGTGAAAAAAGATGAAGAAGCTCTGAAAACTTTTGATGATTATTACCAGAATGGAGTCCTTAAAATCAATAATGGAGAGTACGAAGAGGCTCTGAAAATGTTGACGAAATCTTCGTCCTTGCAGCCAAAAGAAGGAAAAATCTTTTATCTCTTATCCTCTGTTTATTGTCTTATGGACCAGCCGGAGAAGTGTATAGAGAATTTGAAGCAAGCTGTTGAACTTGATAGTTATTTTGCCATTTTGGCACAAAATGAAGAAGATTTTACTTCTCTAAAAGAGGACGAAAAATTTAAACTCGTTACTGGGGTGGAATGAAAAGAAGTGTTCATGCTTTAATTTTAGCTGCGGGGAAGGGAACCAGATTTAAATCGGAGAAAATAAAGGTTCTCCATTCTCTTATGGGGAAATCTATGATTCAGATTGTTTTGGATTCCGTCTCCCGGCTTAAACCGGAAAAGATCCATATCATTGTTGGGTACCAAAAGGACGCTGTAAAGGCTGAAACTTCCGGAGATCACATGCATTGTGTTGAACAGAAGGAGCAGAAAGGAACCGGGCATGCGGTTCTTTCGGCAAAATCTGCACTTAGAAAAGAAGGGGACAAAGACCTTCTTGTGATGAATGGAGACCTTCCTCTTATTAGAACAGAAACTTTGAGGCCTTTTTTGAAATTTCATCAGAAGATGAATAACTCTTTAACCTTCATGACTTCAGAGCCTGAAAATCCTTTTGGATTCGGACGCGTATTCAAAACTGAAAAAGGTGGTTTTTTTGTTATAGAGGAAAAAGACGCTACTCCTGAACAAAAAAAAATAAAAGAAGTCAATGTAGGCATCTATCTCTTTAATATTAAAGATCTCTTCCGAGCTCTCCCTAAGATTTCGAACAATAATAAAAAGGGAGAATTCTATCTTACAGACATCGTTGAAATAATGTCGCTAGAGGGGATGAAGGTCGGAAAATTTAAGACCGAAAATAGAGAGGAAGTGGTTGGTGTCAATGACCGGTTTGAGCTTGCGCTGGCTGCGGACGTCCTGAGAAAGAGGAAGATTGAATCCCTTACATCCAGTGGAGTTACAGTGTACGATCCCAAGACAACCTGGATTGATTTTGATGTAAAGGTTGGTAGAGATTCCATCCTTTATCCATCTGTTATTCTCGAAGGAAAAACAGTCATCGGCAGCCACTGTAAAATTTACCCTTTTTCTCACATCATCGATTCCAAAATTGGTGACCGAACCAAGGTGCTGACTTCAAGTATGGTCGAGATGAGTACGCTGGAAAAAGATGTACAAATCGGACCATTCACTCGATTACGCCCAAACTCAATCCTTAAACAAGGTGCGCGAGTCGGGAATTTCGTAGAGATGAAAAATACAGTTTTCGGAAAAGGATCAAAGGCAGGACACCTTTCCTATCTTGGTGATTCTGAGATTGCAGATGATGTCAATATTGGAGCGGGAACCATCTGCTGCAACTATGATGGAGAAAATAAGAATAAGACTATTATTGAAGAGGGGGCCTTCATTGGGTCCGGAGTAGAACTTGTCGCTCCGGTGAAAGTGGGGAAAAAAGCCTATGTGGGAGCGGGGTCTACGATCACCAAAAATGTCTCTCCAGGATCTCTTGCCGTTGAAAGAGGTAAGCAGATTGAAAAGAAGGATTGGACTAAAAAAGGAAAAAAATAACGATGTGTGGAATCATTGGATATGTCGGGAAACAAGATATTGTCCCCATTCTTATTGAAGGATTAAAAAAACTCGAGTACAGAGGATATGATTCTGCAGGGATTGCCGTTCTCAATGGCGATGAGGTTCAAATCCGGAGAGTTAAGGGCAAAATAAAAATTCTTGAAGACAGTCTTAGAGAGGAACAACTCAAGGGAACATACGGTCTTGGGCATACACGGTGGGCTACACACGGGCGGCCTTCTGAGGAAAATGCTCATCCTCACCGGGACTGTTCGCATTCGATTGTTGTTGTTCATAATGGAATTATTGAGAATTATATAGAAATAAAAAACACCCTCAAAGCTGAAGGACACAAATTTGTCACAGAGACCGATACGGAGGTCATTGCTCATCTTGTTGAAAAGTATTACAGCAATTCACTGGAAAGCGCCGTACAAAAAGCAGTGAAAGAACTTGTGGGGAATTTTGCCATTTCTGTAGTGTCCAAAAATGAAAAAGATACGATCGTTACGGCTAAAGTTGGCCCACCAACGGTTATTGGTCTTGGTGAGGGAGAAAACTTTATCTCTTCTGATCTCAATCCTCTTCTGTCCTATACTCAGGAGATCATTTTTCTGGAAGATGGTGAAATGGCCGTTATAACGCCAAATTCTGTCCGTTTTTCTGATTTTGAAGGAAATTCTCTTGAAAAGAAAGCCGAACACATTACTTGGTCCCCACTTATGGTCGAAAAACAGGGCTATAAACACTTTATGCTCAAAGAAATATTTGAACAACCTCAGGTTATTCGCGACACATTAGCCGGAAGGCTTTCTCTGGATTCAGGAAAGGTTTTCCTTGATGAAATTGGAGTATCGGAATCCACTCTCCAGACGGTCAAACGGGTTGTCATCATCGCCTGTGGCACATCTTATCATGCGGGATTGGTGGGAAAGTGTTTTATAGAGACATTAGCAGGAGTTCCTACGGATGTTGTCTATGCTTCTGAATACAGATATGAGGATTATATACTTGAAGACAACACACTGGCTGTACCTGTTTCCCAATCAGGGGAGACAGCTGATACACTAGCAGCATTTAAGTCAATCGTTGAGAAAAACAATCCTTCATTAGCTGTCTGTAATGTACTGAATTCTTCCATAGGCCGAACGGCTGATGGCGTGCTTTTGACGCATGCCGGACCGGAAATCGGGGTAGCTGCAACAAAGACCTTTTCTGCCCAAATGGCGGCTCTGGCTCTTCTGTCAATTCGCTTGGCAAAGGTTAGAGGTGCCATTTCAATGGAAGACAATATTGTGCTTATGAAAGACCTCCAGCGTATCCCTCATAAGATGGAAGAAATTCTCATGCGGGCAAAGGAAATTGAGAAGATAGCTCAACAATTTGTGTCCTATTCCCATTTCCTCTATTTAGGCCGCTGGGTCAGCTTCCCCATAGCACTGGAGGGGGCTCTCAAACTTAAAGAAATTTCCTACATTCATGCGGAAGGTTATCCCGGTGGAGAGATGAAGCACGGCCCCATTGCACTTATCGATGAGAAGATGCCCACTATGGTCGTTATTCCCAGAGACCGAGTGTACGATAAGATGCTGAGCAATATTTCTGAGATTAAAACAAGAATGGGGTATGTTATTGCAGTGGCCTTTGAAGATGATCAGGGGATCCTCGATAAGGTCGATAAAGTCATTCCCATTCCCGCTACTAATCCTCTTTTTTCGCCTTTCCTGACAACCATACCTCTACAGCTTTTTGCCTATTATATCGCCTCGATAAGAGGAGCGGATGTAGACCAGCCCCGAAATTTGGCTAAAAGCGTAACTGTCGAGTAATAATAAAGATAAGCCCTACCATTTTATTCTGATCAAAATTCTTGCCTGCCGCGGTTGTTGTCTTCCCCATATTTGCCCGAAGATAGGAATGTCTTCCTTGACATAAGATATAGGCCGTTGACTGTTGAGCATGTTGAGGATATCTACTCTGATATCCAAGGCCATTGTTTGAGGAAGTCCAAAAGAACCCAAATTGAACTCTTTCTCGATGCCCAAATCGACAAACAAATGGCTGGGGGTTGATCTTGAGCCACGCCCTTCAGGAAAAGAATAAAATCCATCAAAAAAGGGGACGTAGCCCATTTTTTCCCAGTAATAGCCGGAAATCCATTCAACGGCCGAAGAGAGAATGAGACCATATGGAGCAAGATAAGTAGTGTTGATTTTAAAGTTGTGGTCAATTGAGTAGGGGAGCTTTCCGTACCAGCCTTCATCTCCGATTCCCCGCCCTCCCAAGCCGCCTAAGAGAAGGTCATATTGGTCTTTTAAGTCTTTGAATTCCGGAATATTCGGAATAAAGATATGATTGCCGAAAAGTCCCATATAATTCGTGCTTCCCTCTTCTTGAGACCAGGAACCTGTCTCACTCTGCCCAGGATTAGTGCCTTTGGCAGATGACAGACTGTAAGAGGCATTAAGGTAAAAATTCTTTCCAATCCTTCCTCGCAGTTCGAATTCTAATCCCTTGTAATTTCTTCGCTTGTGTTCGTAGTTGTCGTATAGGAATTTGTAATTCTTGGCCTCAATGTCGAGGATGGCCAACACTTCGAGCAGATTTTTTGCGCTAGTCTGGACATATCGGGTGATAACGACCCAGTTTTCCCCGATTTTCCTATCATATTCAAGAAGAAATCGGGTGAGGAAATTGGGCTTCAAATCGCCTGCAATCTCAAAGGGTTGAGTTTTTTGTTCGTTTCCAAACGCCCAGTTTGTGATGTCTTCGATCTGATTTTGGTTCGGATTGGAAGGCCCTGCCCATTCGTACATACGAAAGGTCAATCCCGCTCCGGAATTCAACAGACCTAGGGGCATGGTTGTTATAATATCTGAGAAGCGGCCAAATCCCAGTTTAAGCACATTGACACCATCACCCGTGATATCGACGGAGAGAGAGAGCCGGGGAGAGAAGAACTCTCCAAGTCCCCAAGACCAAAGTTTTTCACGCCTATTGTCCAGACAGAGTTGTGTTTGGGATCTGAGGCCCAACATAAAGGTGAAGCGGTTTATCGTGATTTTATCTTTTATAAAAACTCCAATGCCTTTCGCGCTGTTGATAAAATCAAATTCTCCGTATTCTCGATAATATGTGGGTGTTCTGCTACCTTCTTCCCATGAACTAAAGGAGTATCGGGTTCCGCTATCAAATCCATCACTAGGGAAGAGGTCCTCAGCTTTTCCCGTGAAATCCACTGCGAATTCTGAGGAGAGGGAATAGTATTCAAAACCAAGAATGAACTCATGGTGCCCAAATAACTCTGTGTCAAAAAATTTAGTGAGTTTTACGTTAAAATCTGTCCGTTTGGTGTTGTCCGTGATATTTCCATAGGAATTATTCAGGCTGCGAGCCAGGTCTTCGATAAAGTACTGGGCAGGTCCAAGATTTTGGTCAATCGGTTCGGTCGTAGAATCTCTTCTTACTTGTCCTAGTCCGGCCTCGATAAGAGTAGAAGCATTGAGAATTCCTTTGTAATTGAACCGGAAGATAAAGTCAGAAAAACGTTTTTCCTCAAAAAGATCGGGGATCCCTGTGCCTCCTTTTTGTCCTAGGGAGCTGTGGAAGATTGTTGTCAGCGCAATATTGTGGTTGTTTGTTAAGGCATAACTGAGCTTGGCAAATATGTTGTTATGCTGCAAAGAAAATTTTCCGCCGGGAACGGAGAGGTAACTGATATTGTTATCTTTTGTTTGTGTCGAGTCGGCAAAGAAGTTGTTGGAGATGAAAAACCAGAGTTTGTCTTTTATGATAGGTCCACCAAGATTAAAATAGGCGTTGTAGTTTGAGAACTTGTCCGGTTCACTCACGACAGAAAGTTGCTCAATTTTTTCTGCCTGGAAGTTTTTATCTGAAAAAACGAGGGAAAACTCCCCTGAATACTTATTGCTCCCGCTTTTAGTCACCATGTTGATGACTCCACCATAGGCCGAGCCGAATTCCGGGCTGAACGGATCGGAGATTACTTGGATTTCATCGAGTGAGTCATAGTTGATGTGCATGCCAGAATTTTTTAACCGAACTCCGCTTATGGATAGGCCATCAACAATCCAGTTGTTGCCCTCTTCTCCTTCTCCTCTAAAGCTTGGTTGTCCCTGAGAGGAGGTTCCTCGGCGAGTATCGGCTCTAACTCCTGTTACCCCAGGGATGAATTTAATGGCATCTACGACAGTACGGTTTTGGACGGGGATTTTGGCCAAATCATCGCTTGTGATGTGGAAGCTGGTGTCTGTCGAGGTTATATCGACAAGAGGAGTAGTGGCTGTGACGACTATCTCTTCGTTAATTTTTGAGATCTGCATTGTGGCCTTAATTCTCGTTAACTGGCCCAACCGGACAATCACATTTTCTTGGATAAGAGGATTAAATCCTCCCAGATTATATGTCAGCGTGTATTTCCCTACCGGGAGAAGGGGGAACTGAAAATTACCGTCTTTAGAAGAGATAGCTGTGCGTAGACCTTGAAGATTTGTGCTTCTGGCCTCTATTCTCACACCCGGGAGACCTTCCCCGGATATGTCCACAACACGGCCTTGAATTTTCCCTGTCTCACTGGCAATTCCTGGAAATGGAGAGAGAAAAAATACGGCTAGACACAGAATAACGATGGATTTTTTTATCATAGTTTTCTTCTTTTTTGATTTCTCTATTTTGTTTTCTTATTTTTTCTGAATTTTTTTATGAATTTTTCTGTGAGGATATGGGCTTCCGAATCTGTGTGTTGTTTGGGTGGAGATTTCATGAAATAGGCGGATGGAGCAGAAAGAGCTCCAGAGAGACCATTGTCCAGAGCCAGCTTGCAGCAGCGAATAGCATCGATGACCACTCCGGCAGAATTGGGTGAATCCTCTACGGAAAGACGGCAGTCCACATATGTTGGAATGTCTCCAAAATGCCGGCTTTCAATGCGGATGAAGCAGATTTTATTGTCTTTTTGCCAAGGCACATAATCACTGGGGCCGATGTGAATATTTTCCTCTGCGATGTCCTGGTTCCTGGCCTTTATTTGGGAGGATACGGCATTTGTCTTTGACTTTTTCTTTGAATCCAGCCGCTCTCTTTCCAGCATGTTGAGAAAATCCGAATTTCCGCCCGTATTCAACTGATAAGTTCTGTCTATGGGCATTCCCCGGTCCAAATAAAGATTGACCAGAGTTCTGTGAAGGATGGTTGCACCTACTTGGGATTTGATATCGTCGCCAATGATAGGAAGCTTTTTGTTTTCAAATCTTTTCTGCCAGTACGTTTCACTGGCGATAAATACGGGGACACAGTTTATAAAGGCACAACCGGCTTCCAAAACCTGTTCAATATACCACTTGGTTGCTTCTTCGCTGCCAACGGGAAGAAAATTGATAACGATGTCTGTCTTGCTGTTTTTGAGGATACCGACAATATCGGCCGTTGTACCCGGTGCTTTTTTGACGATGTTAGTGAGATATTTGCCGATGCCATCATGTGTCATCCCCCGTGATACTTTGACGCCGAGAAGAGGGACATCAGAAAATTTTGTTGTGTTGTTGGGTGGACAGAATATTGCTCTGCCGAGATCCTTTCCCACTTTATTTATGTCGATATCAAAAGCGGCCACAAAGTTGACATCTCTGATATGGTATCCTCCCAAGTTAGTATGCATGACTCCTGGGATAGAAGTTGAATTATTGGAGTTTTGATAGTACCGGACTCCTTGGACGAGCGAGGAAGCGCAGTTCCCTACACCAATAATAGCGACGTTAATCTTGCTCATGGAAAGCTTTTCCTTAGTCACTTATCTGATTCCATCCGACATCAGCGATACCTGGCTTTGACGAAGACGTCGACATTGCCCTGTCTGTCATTCATATAGAACAGGCTGATCCTGCCATCATCCGTCTCGGACACAACTGCCGGAATGGAATTAACGGTTACATACCAGCCAGCGGGGAGAATGACCGTATTTTGAGGACGACCGAAGCTTCTGTCCCAGATCAACTCTTCTCCATGAAGCAAGTATCGATCGGGATCCGTATATGTTTCTTCTATGCGCAGGCGAACTGATTGGCCTTTCTTGACAGGCTCAAACCAGATCACGACGACTTCCGAATCCGATGTGATTGGTCCTCCTATGTCGATGCCCCGTAGTTTGATCGCCTCCCCTTTCAGAGTCTCCACCTTGAGCACCTCACCGGTGTCGAGGATTTTTGCCGATGGATTTGATGCTCTGCTTCCGGCTCGAACTATGTTTAAATACCGGTCTACGCCCACTCGTGATTCCGTATAGTCATGGTACAGACGGAAGGAGTGGGAGTTGGGCTGTTGGAGGAAATAGACGATTTCCCGGTCCTGAAAAGCGCGTTCAGAAAACCGGTAATCTATCCGTGCCCCCGCTCCTCGGGCCTGAAAGTTCCCTGAAGAAGAAGTGTCCCTCTTTTCGTGAACAATTGCAGCGCTGGAAGGTTTATCCCGCTCTGTTTCCTGGGGCAGTAGGCGGGCTTCCAGCACATAAGGGATTCCAGCCGGACTGCGGTTCATGTAGCTGGTTTTAATTCGACCATCAGCGTTCCGCATAATCTGGGACGGATAGTTGCACTTGATGAGTTCATATCCTGCCGGAAGGACAACGGAATTACGCTTGATCCCCAGGGTTCGGGAGAAGATGATTCTGTCTTCCTTTTGGAAATAGCTTTTCGGATCCTGATAGGTTTTGTCGATTCGGATCCGTGCTTCACCTCCCTCCGGTACAGGCCTCGCGAGCTTGATCCGAATATAGAGGCCTTCGGGATTGGCGCGATTAAGCCCATCTTGTTTGGCGGTATTGCCGTCAACGATCTTCCATTCGAGCTCTTGCCCGGTATGAAGATCGTACACTGCATGAACGGTTGGTTCACTTCCGATCCGGATCGCATTAAAAAAGTAGTTGGCACCTGCTGTCGTTGCCGAAACATCATAAATGATCCGGAAACTCTGTGTTTCAGGATCAAGGAGTTCGTACCGGGTATAATCATCAGCCTGGGTCTGCCGGAAAGATTGGCCCGGAGCGATTGAAGGCGAGAAAAAACTTATGGTAGCCGCGACTAGCATCGTCAATATAATTTTGTTTTTTGTCATTGTTCTTCCTTTCATAGCGATATTGATCTTGGTCATGGATTACGACTTCTGGGCACACAACTGTAATGAAAACATTTTATCATGATCTGAAATCTAGTCAACATGGAAGGAATTGACATAAGTTCATTTCAATGGTAAATCTAAATACCTTTGTAATTTGAAATTGGAGAACACATGGCTGGATTTGAAGGTGTCAAATGGGCGCCGAGACAGATGCGTTATATCCTTGGCGAAAAAAACTATACTCTGCTTGATCCGGATGCCAAAGTTTTTGCCGTTTCTCGATCGATCCATTATGGGCTTTTTTTGTCTTTCGAGGGCATCCGATTTTTCTGCAAACGCAAAAATTCAGGGCAAATCGAAATTATATTTTTTAATTGGTTGAAAAATTTGCAGAGATTCCAAAAAGGAATAGCTTTTAATTTATCCAGTAAAAAACAAGAATTGGTTCCAACAGTTGAAGAGTTGATCGATGTGTTCATTAATAAATATTTTAAAGAGCCGGAACTGTTTCCCTTTTTTGAAGAAATGGCCGAACTCGGTTCGCAGGGCTATCTTCGGCCTTTTACGATCGATGAGGAGCAATCTATTGGTGTCACATTTCCGAGTAGGCCGGGAATCAGAGCTGCAGTCTGCCGCTACGACCGTTATTTAGGCGAGCCGTTTTCGGGTGTGGTTGTGCCACATTTGATTCGAGCCGTGGATATCAACCAGATGGGATGTTTGAAACTGGGTGTTAATTATCTTGTCAGTGTTAAAGCGGTTGATGAAGCCAGGAAAATCGATCCTGAAGCCGGATCTGCTTTATTTTTAGACGATAAGCCGCACTTGGAATTGGAGGAGCGCTTGATCTCTGAATGGGATTCCTCCTGCTGTCTTTTTGCTCTTCAAGACGGGACTGTTTTAAAAATCCCAGAAAATAATTTGATACTCCCATCGGTGACAATTCAGGGAATTGTCGCAATTCTGAAAGAGCTGGATGTGCCTGTAATAGAAAGACATATGTCTTATGGGGAATTGATTTCAAAAGTCAAAACTAAC
>PVMS01027318.1_pt1 | contig 11062 bp, 8 predicted proteins | sample 1853461 | NCBI WGS metagenome assembly PVMS01 (sample SAMN08582032, study PRJNA380276) | Marine sediment metagenome, whole genome shotgun sequencing project. | isolation source: ocean sediment barecode stripped | collected 2017
CCCACGCGACCAACAGGCCCATCGCATCATAGACTCCATTGGCGACCTGCCCGGATTGTTGGATGACTGATCGCATCGTCGTCCTGCAGGAAGCCTGGAGAGTCAGTCTGCTGGCAATGCTCCTGTGGACGGTGAACTCGTCTCCGGTTTTAGCCCAACAGGTGCCGCCAAGTCCGGCCGACGTGCTCGGGTTCGACCCCGTGTCGGAGACCCGACTCGTCAACTGGGACGAGATGCAGGCCTATTATGAAGCCCTGGCTGTGGCTACCCCGAGGGTCCGCTTAGACACGATCGGGCGATCCACGCTGGACCGTCCAATGCTCCTCGTTACGATCACCAGCCGGGAGAACATGGCCCGGTTGGATGATCTCCGTGGAATACAGGCACAGCTGGCCGATCCCCGTCTGATCGAATCTTCCGAGCAGCGTGAAGAGTTAATCGCCCGAGGTCGCCTGGTTGTATTGATTACGACGGGAATCCACCCGACAGAGGTTGGTGGTCCGCTCGCTGCAATGCGGATCGCCCACAGACTCGCGACTTCTACTGCCGCAACGGAATCACTGATTCGCGACCAGACCGTGGTCCTCCTTGTGCCCTCTATGAATCCGGACGGCATTGACCCCGTCAAGGCGTGGTACGAGGAAACGCTGGGCACGCCGTGGGTGGGGGTCGACCCGCCTTTTCTCTATCATCATTACGCCGGGCACGATATCAATCGCGACTGGTATGCCTTCACCCAGGCGGAGACGCAGGCGGTTGTCGAGCGGGTTCACCAGGTCTGGCATCCACAGCTGGATCACGACATCCATCAACAGGAAGCGACGGGAGCACGATTCTTTGTTCCACCGTGGAGAGATCCCGTCGAGCCAAACGTTGATCCATTGTTGACAGCCGCAGCAACATCACTGGGTACCCGAGTCCAGTGGTCCATGCTTGAAGAAGGGCTGACCGGTGTGTCGGTCGCGGCGAAATATGATGCCTGGTCACCGGCCCGGGCATATGCGCACTACCACGCGGGCGTTCGCATCCTGAGCGAAACCGCGTCAGCCAGACTGGCCAGTCCAATCGAAGTGGATGCTCACGAACTGACCGCGAGCCCGGGGCTCGATCCTCAAGTGGCCTCTTGGAATCACCCGATACCCTGGCCAGGCGGTCGCTGGACGCTGGCAGACATCGTGGGCTATATGGAGTCGGGCGCGATTGCTACGCTCAGCATTGCGTCGAGCGAAAGAGAAACGTGGCTTCGCAACTTCGAACAGGTCGGTCGTCGGGCTGTCGACGGCTGGCCTTCATGGCCTGAGGCCTGGGCGATCTCCGGCGGGTCGTCCGGGGTCGCCGAACTCATACGGATTCTCCGCACCGCAGGCGTCGAAGTCCGGCGCACGATTGAGGCGTTTCGCTCTGAACAGGTCACCTTCCCAGCAGGCACCTTTCTGGTTGATATGCACCAGCCGTATGCTGCGTTTGCCCAAGCTGTTCTGGCGCCCCAGGAGTACTCGGCACGATTTGAGTTTCCGGGCGGTCCACCGGAGGCGCCCTATGACGTGACCGCACACAACCTGCCTTTGTTGTTGGGGGTGGATGCCATGCCGTTGTTCGCCGATTCGCTGGCAGCGGCCGTACTCCTGACCGAGAATCCATCTGGTCCACCGCGTGTGATCGAAGAATTATCCAACGAACCGGCCGTAATGGTCGGTCTGTATCGTCCGTGGACGGCGTCGATAGACGAAGGCTGGACCCGCTGGGTATTCGATAATTACTCCATCCCGTACAAGTCACTGACCACCGCCGACATCGGTCAAGGAAATCTCGCCCGGGATCTCACGACCATCGTCATTCCGTCAATCGCAGAACTCGACCTGCGCGAAGGAAGATCAGAGGCGTCTGTTCCGCCAGAGTTCGTGGGCGGGTTGGGTGAACTGGAGATTGAACACCTGCGACGATTCGTAGACTCAGGAGGAACGCTGGTCGCGTTTGGCGAGTCGGTCCGGTTCACGATTGAGGCGCTGGAACTTCCGGTAGAAGATTATCTGGCAGGTTTGCCAAGGAGCCAGTTCTATGCTCCCGGAGTGCTCGTTGGTTTGAGTGTGGATACGACGACAAGCCTCGGGTCAAATATGCCATCCAACTCAACGGCCTGGCTTGAAGGAGGATCGGCATTCCGTGCCCTGGCCAATGCGTCAATGACGGTAGTGGCCCGCTACGGCTCGAGCCCGATCATGCGAAGCGGGTGGATTGTGGGAGAGTCGTGGATCGCGAACAGGCCGGCCATGGTGGAATTGGCCAGGGGTCGCGGAAGAGTGATCCTGTTCGGTTTCCGGCCTCAGTATCGCGGACAGGCCTTGGCCACATACCCGCTTCTGTTCAACGCGCTGAAGCGCTGGCGCTGAGCCCGCCTAGAGTAGGCTTTCGGGCACTTCAGGTGGGCGTATACCGGGGCTACCCTCCCGTTTGGGCAATCGGATCGTAGCGATACATCCAGTGACGGTCTGCCTGTTCCTCAGGGCGAGGCTGCCGCCATGTGCTTCAGCGATCTGCCGCCCCAACGCCAGGCCAATTCCTGAACCCCCGGGCTTCGTCGTAAAAAATGGAACGAACAAGTTGGCTGTCTGAGCAAGCCCCGGGCCATCGTCTTCCACTTCTACCTCCAGGAAATGTTGGGACTCGCTCCAACGAACACGCACATCGCCCTGTGTCTCAAGCGCCGCATCGGTGGCATTATCCAGCAAGTTGATCAACAGTTGGTCGAGCTGGTCACCATCGGCTTGAATCGTCAAATCGACCCCCGGAATTACCTCCACGGAAATCCTTGATTCGAGTGCAGCGACTCGCTGGACCCAGTCGAGAACAGACAGGTCTTTGAGGTTGGGCCGCGGAAGCCGCGCCAGCTGTGCGTAGGAAGACATGAAACGGCCCAGTGATTCGGACCGGCCGCCAATGACCCCCAGGCCATCCCGCAAGTCTTGTATCGCGTCAGGATCCTCAAGCCCCCGATCGAGCAAGCGTCCCAAGGTGTCAGCAATCGACTTGATCGGAGTCAAAGAGTTGTTGATCTCATGGCTCAAGACACGAATCAGACGCTGCCAGGCAACCCGCTCCTCCTCACGGAGAATCTGGCTGAGGTCAGCGAGTACGATGAGCCTGTGAGGCCGGCCGTCCCAACGGAAACTGCGTCGACGGAGCTCCCACCGGCCGAACCCCTCTGCGATGGCGAAGTCCATCACGCGCGGAGTCTCACCGGACAGACACTCTGCGAGGCCCAGCTCCTCAGCTCCCAGGCCGAGAAGTTCCGACTCCGGGCGGCCCAACAAACTCTCTCCAGCCCTGTTCAGAAGCCGCAACCGGTCGTCTTCGTCAAACGAGAACAATGCCACATCGATAACTGCAAGCACGCGGGTCAAAAGGTTCGAAGCCTCAAGTGCATCGAGTCGCTGGTCGTGGAACATCTGCGCCAGCCCGTTGACCTCGTGGAGGATTAAGCCCAGGGCGTCGTCCCGGCCGACCGTGCGTGTACGGAGAGAATAATCTCCTTCACGTAGTGCCTCCAGCATGTTGGATACTGCGTGCAGCGGTCGAATCAGCCGCTCCCTCAGCATGAAAAAGAGGCTGATCCACACCAGAACAACGACTATGCTGACCGTCCACTGCGTGCGGACTGCGAAGTCGCCTGTCCACATAAGGGTTAGCGCGACGATAATGGCAGGTAGCCCGGAGACCAGTGCCAGGGCCGGGATCAGCCGCTGGTAGTTGAGACTGCGCCGTAATCTGCGCGCTAGTGGTTGCCGTCTCATTCGGTTCCCATATCCCAGGTCAGACGTGGAGTCCGTGGCGTTTGAGCCTTCGATAGAGTGCGCTTCGGCTGAGGCCGAGATCCTCAGCGGCCCGACTTACGTTTCCGCGGTTTCGGGTCAGGGCTTTGCGGATCAGGACCCTTTCGGCCTCTTCGAGCCCCACACTCTCCAGCCTGAGGGATCCTTCTGGTGCCTGGCGCAATCCAAGATGCTCCAAGTCTATGGTCAAACCATCTGCCAGCAACACCGATCGTTCCACGGAATGTCTTAATTCCCTTACGTTTCCAGGCCATGGATGTCTTAGTATCGCGTCCAGAGCAGCACTCGACAGTTGCATGTCTTGTCGCCCATACTTGTTGCAGCACACACTGAGAAAGTGCATAGCCAGCAAAGGGATATCCTCGCGGCGGTCACGCAACGGGGGAAGTTTCACTTCGACGGTATTCAACCGGTAAAACAAATCTTCTCGAAAGCGGCCTTCAGCCGCCTCCCGATCCAGCTCGGAATTCGTAGCGGTCAGGATTCGGGCATCGATATGGCGCGTCTTCGAAGATCCTACACGCTGCAACTCCCCGGTCTCGATAATGCGCAAGAGTTTGGCCTGCTGCGCCAGTGGGACATTGCCAATTTCGTCGAGAAACAAGGTCCCCCGGTGAGCGACCTCAAAATACCCGAGACGATCGTTTCTGGCGCCCGTAAACGCGCCCTTCACGTGTCCAAACATCTCGCTTTCGAACACACCCTCCGACAACCCGCCCGTGTTCACGGTGATCAGGGGCCGGTCTTTACGAGACGAACTGGCGTGCAGCCAGCGAGCAACAACCTCTTTTCCAGTGCCCGGTTCACCTGTAATCAACACGTTGGCGTCCGACGGTCCAACTTTCTCAATCAGGCGAAGAACGGGCTGCATCGCCTTGGACTGGGCAATCAACGGGGGCACATCGGCGCCAGTCCGCAGGAAATCGACTTCAGCCTGTAGAGTCTGGGCTTTCCGTACCGCCCGCCCCAATTCGACCTGGTTGCGGATCGTTGCCAAGAGACGTGCGTTGTCCCACGGCTTTTCTACATAATCCCGGGCGCCACGCCGAATCGCCTCGACAGCGGTCGGGATGCTACTCCATGCGGTCATGACGATGATTGGTAGCGTGCTGTCCAGAGTCTGGATCCGCGGCAGCAAATCCAGACCCTCCTGTCCCGATGTCGTGTCTCGCGTGTAATTCAGGTCGAGAAGCAAGACGTCGAAATCATCGGCCTGAAGTAACTCGAGGACTTCGGAAGGCGACGTCGCAGATTGTGTCGCGTAACCCTCGCTTTTCATCAGCAATCGAAGCGCCGCCAGAACGTCGTTCTGGTCATCGGCGAGCAGAATCTTTGGTTTGGAGCCGGCTGTCACTCGTAATCCTCCGTCACTTCAGGCCTTCAACAGGCTTCTAAGCATTGCGTAGCTCGAATCCTTCATCGACGATCCGTCCGTCGAACAGATGGACAGTGCGCTCTGCAAATCGTGAGTATCGCGGGTCGTGCGTAACCATTAGGACGGTGGATCCAGCCTCATGCAGGTCCTTTAACAAGCCCATGACGGCTTCGCCATTGGTCGAATCGAGGTTGCCGGTCGGTTCATCGGCGAGCAGGATCAATGGATCGCCTGCCACAGCTCGCGCAGCGGCGACCCGCTGCTGCTGGCCTCCGGACAACTGGCCTGGGTAGTGATCGATGCGGTGGGACATACCCACACGTTCGAGCGCCTCCAGCGATTTCCGCCGCCGTTCGGCCTGCGAGAGACCACGATAGCTGAGTGGCAACTCGACATTCTCAAAGACCGTGAGATCGCCGATCAAATTGAATGCTTGAAAAATGAAGCCGATGTGTCTATTCCGCAGGCTGGCTCGTTCGGATGCCCCAACTTGTGACATTGCTCGCGCATCGAGCCAGTATTCTCCCGCGGATGGTGTATCAAGTAGTCCAATTACTGCCAACAAACTCGACTTGCCGCACCCGGATGGGCCCATGACCTCGACGAATTCACCTCGGTTGATCTCGAGATAAACGTCGGCGAGCGCATGCGTCTCCATTTCGTCCGTATAGAACACCTTCCGGAGACCTTCAAGCTTGATGAGCGGGCCGTCGTTCTCAGTCATGCCAGTTCCTGAACAGGCTTCTAGTCAATTTCGATAAGATCGAGATCGTCGAATTCCGACACATCCGAAACAATAATCCGATCGCCGACCCCAAGGCCTGATAACACTTCGATCCGGTCAACTGATCCGCGGCCAAACCGGACCTTTATCCGCTCTGCGCTCTTACCGTCAGGAAGTAGACGAAACACTGACGACCATTCATTGCTGGCGGCATACGAAGGCAGCTCAACCGATACGACATTATCCAGCGTTTCGAGTTGAATCATTGCATGTAGCTTATGACTACCGCCCTCCGGAATGCGCGGGTTCTCATCCAGCGTCACGGATACGTGCAGCAGTTTCTCGCCGGCAGCCAGCAGGACTTCATCAACATGCCCGGATACGATCGCCGATTCAGACTCGAGCGACACAGCTTGCCCGGGCTCGATTTCGGATCCCCCCGAAACGTATACTTGCAACTCAGCCTTCAGTCGATCGGATAAGGCAATACGGGCCAGGGCCACCCCACCGCCAACGAGACTGCCCCGTTGAACCAACATCTCTTCAACCAATCCATCGCCCGCAGCCCGAAGCATCAACGAACGCAGTCTCGTCCTCTGCGACTCCAGAATTGCTTCGAGCCAGCGGAGCTCGTCACGCTGCGCCGCTACCTGTTCTTCTGTCGAAACTCTGATTAACTCGAGTCGTTCTTCGTCAGATGCAATCCTCTGCCCGATCGCCTTCAGTTTTTCCTTGGCTCGCAGAACTTGGAACTCGGTAGACTTTCCGCCTGCCTGCGACACCAAACCTTCGAGTTCGTCCTCAGCATTCAAATACGTCGTGCGCGTGTCAGCGATAGAGGCCTCGAGACTGAGTCGCCGGGCCGATTGTTCACGGCTGAGGGCGATCATCCCGGCACGGGCGGACGCGAATTTCTGTTCCGCTTTGTCCACGGCGAGAGCGATCTCAGCATTAGACATTTCGATCAATCGATCACCACTCTGCACTCGGTCGCCCGTCGTTGCGTAGACAGCAGTGATCTTGCCTGACTGTTCCGAAAGCACGATCTGAACACGGTCGGGGACAAAGGCACCCCAGCCATAGATTTGCCTGGCCATCGGCCCTTGTCGAACCTGTCCGATTGCCAGGAGATCGCGATTGACACGCGTACCAGCAGGTTCAAGAGATCCAAGCAACAGCGTGACGCCAGCGACTCCAACTAACCCGATGACGATCCACAGAATCCGGCCAATGCGCCTGGTGGGAACGCGCGCTACGTCCATACCTGACAATTCCGGTCCGGGCAGATTTCTACCGGAAGAACCGCTATCAGGATGCAATTGCTGGATGTGCGCCATACCCGCCGTACCCCTCCCCTCGTAAGACAACCCATGTAATCTAACATTCGTCGTCCCCCTCTGCCCGCCAAACGGCGTAACTGGACGACCGGTGCGCAACAATTGCAACGCTCGTGCCAACCAGCATTCCTTCGCTAACCCGCTATGCAGAAGCCGATTGTCTCCACTGTCGTCTCGCCCGGCAAACCCTGAAACTGTTCGGTTTCGGAACACAGTGTACTATATTGAGACGGACGCCGCCACTGAATCCTGACTCATCGGGTACTCGTACTGGGCTTCATCTAGCATCCGCAACATCTGGCAGGAGGGGCAATGTTGGTACAGAGAACAGTTCGTGGCGCGGCCGCGGTGACCGTAGCACTGGTTCTGTCCGCGTGTGCAGCAAAAACAGTTGAGGTTTCTCCGCAAGCACCACCTTCCCCAACTACAGCAGACTTTTACGGCTCATACGAGCTCGTATTGCTCAACGCCGGAACGGGGGCTCCCGCAGGCGAGATGATTGGAACCTGGAGCGAGACAGGTCTGACTGTTGAGCTGATGGGTGACGTGATCATTCAAACGCAGATGGGGCTTGCCGCCGAGCCAGGGATAATGCTGATATGGGACGATCAGGACTCCAATCCGTCGTGTGCGGCCGAGGGTCAGTACAGCTATGAAGACGACGGGACAACGATTACGCTAACCTTGATCAGCGACGATTGTGAGGGGCGGAATGCCTCTGCGGACGGGGCTCAGCTCATTCGCCTGGAATAGCGGAAATTTCCAGCGGTCCGTGCGATTTGCGCCGGGAACGAAGCGTGAGCACGGAATATAAGATTTTCGCAACACAAGATTCATAAATAACTTAGGTGTGCTCAAGTAATGTGGGCACCGTCTCTGCCCTACTCAATGCGTTCGGAGTAGACAGGTCCAATATTGATGGCGGAGTTCAATGCTCAAGCAGAATCAGGAAACGAGCCGTAGCCACGCGCATGAGCGCGGGTTTACGATTATTGAGCTGATCGTGGTCATAGTCATCATCGGTATCCTGGCTTCCGCCGGGATGATCGGCATAAGCCGGACACGCTCGCAGGCATTTCGGGCTGTCATGAAATCAGACCTTCATTCGATCTCAATCGCGCAGGAAGGGTATTTTCAGGTTCAGTCTGCAGACGGAAAAGTCGATAGGTACTCGGGTTCGCTTGCAGACCTGCCGATCACGATCAGCCAGGGAATTACGGTCGAACTGCGGGGTGACGTCGACGGGTGGGCCGCACGTACCACGCACCCCGCCGCAGCTGGCCATCGTTGCGCGTTGTTCCGGGGCTCAGCCGTCCCCTACCCACCAGCCACGAGTGCAGGGCTGCTTACCTGCGACTAACTGGTTCTATACCGCGTCTTCTGGGAAGTTTTCGATGACATCCTTCAGCTTGTTGAGGAAAAAGGCAGCCATCGCCCCATCAACAACCCGATGATCGTAGCTCAAGCCGAAGTATGACATGTGCCGAATGCCGATCACATCGTTGCCCATCGTGTCCTGCACGACAACGGGCCTCTTCTCAATGACTCCGGTGCCAAGAATCGCTACCTGCGGCTGATTCACGATCGGCGTGCCAAACAGATTTCCAAACACGCCGACATTCGTGATCGTAAAGCTCCCGCCCTGGATGTCATCGAAGTCGAGCGTCTTCGTGCGGGCTTTCTCTGCCAGTACATTTGCCCCGGTAGCCAGACCTTTCAAGCTTAGCCCGTCGGCATTCTTCAGAACCGGTACGATGAGCTCCTTGCCGTCGTTGATCGATACGGCAATTCCGAGATTGATGTCGCGGTGATAGACAATTCGCGTGCCGTCCACGGACGCATTCAGAATTGGATACTCCCGTAATGCTTCGACGACGGCCTTCATGATGAACGGGCCGTAGGTCAGCTTTACTCCTTCTTCCGCGAACTGTCCCTTCAGCTTGCGCCGTAGCTGAACAACGCGCTCGAAGTCGATCTCGTTGACGGAAGTGACATGGGCGGAAATCCGCTTCGACATCATCATGTGTTCCATCGTGCGCAGACGCACGCGGCTCATTTCCTCGACCCGATCGCCATCACGAATCGGAACCGATGGAATCTTGATGTCCAGGGTCGCACCATGGATCTGCACCGACATCATGCCTGGGGCACCCGCAGGGGCTGGCGGAGTTGAAGGAGCGGCAGGAGTCGCGGCGACCGGCTGTACCGGAGCGGGTGCACCGGACTCGATATGAGCCATGATATCGTCGCGCGTTACCCGCCCACTGATACCGGTACCCTCAAGCGCTGAAATGTCCACGCCATGTTCTGCTGCGATCTTGCGCACCACGGGCGTCGATTTTGTGCGCAGTCGATCCTCGCGACTCTCGGGCTCGCCTGGGGCCGTCGTAGCAGCGAGCGCAACCGGCTCCACGGGTGTCGCACGAGCAGGGGCGGGCTCCGGTTCGACGACGGCCGCAGCCTCGGGCTGAACCGGTGCCTCGGTTGCGACGGCTACTGGCTCTGGCGACGCAGCTTCAGAACTAACCACCGCACCAGCCTCCGTTTCGATGCGGGCGACGATGCTATTGACCTCAACGGTCGCGCCCTCTTCGACGAGGATCTCGACCAGCGTCCCGGCAACGGCAGAAGGAATATCGGCGTCGACCTTGTCGGTAGAGATCTCGAACAGGTCCTCGTCGCGATCGACGGTGTCGCCAACCGCCTTGAGCCACTTCGTCAGCGTGCCCTCGGCAATGGATTCACCCATCTGCGGCATGATTACGTCAACCTTGGCCATCTCGCTCTTCCCGTGTTTCGGTTCAGTACGCCAACAGCCAGCGGGCTGCAGCGGTAATGTCATCAACCTGTGGCAGGTAATAGTCCTCAAGCTCAGGAGCGTATGGGACAGGTGTGTCCAGCGCGGTCACGCGTCGGACCGGCGCATCCAGCCACTCGAAGGCCTGTTCACACACCTGGGCGGTGATTTCACCCGCAAATCCTCCAAACCGTGCCGCTTCGTGCACGATCAACAGCCGACCGGTCTTCCTGACACTCGTTACGATCGCCTCGGTATCGAGCGGACGAATCGAACGCAAGTCGATTACCTCAATTTGCGCACCGTCTTCATCCGCAACCTTCTCCGCCGCTTCGGCCGACTTGTACAGCATTCCGCCGTATGTAACGATGGTGAGGTCGGAGCCCTCGCGATGTGTGCGTGCCATGCCCAGGGGCACGACAATTTCTTCGCCGACGGGAAGCATTTCCTTCACGCGGCGATAGAGAAACTTGTGCTCGAAAAACAGGACCGGGTCCGGGTCACGGATCGCCGCCGTGAGCAGTCCTTTTGCGTCGCGCGCAGTAGCCGGAGCCACCATTTTCAGTCCGGGGACATTGGCAAAGTAGGATTCGACATTTTGTGAATGAAACGGCCCGGAACGTGACCCACCGCCACAGGGTCCGCGAATCACGATGCCCGCCCCAATACCGGTCCGATAGCGCGACTTCGCCGCGAAGTTGACGATCATGTCGAACGCTGGCGCGATGAAATCGATGAACTGCATCTCGGCGATGGGCCTGAGCCCCATGTGTGCCGCGCCGATCGCCGCCCCGACGATTGCAGCTTCGCTGATTGGTGTGTCGATGATGCGGTCAGGGCCGAATTCATCGAGGAAGCCCTCGGTGATTTTGAATGCCCCGCCATAGACGCCAATGTCCTCGCCGAGCATGAAAACGCGGTCGTCCCGGCGCATCTCCTCTGCCATCGCGTCGCGAATCGCTTCCAGGTACGTCGTCTCGCGAAGCTCGCTCACGGCAC
>PVMS01127310.1_pt1 | contig 11062 bp, 12 predicted proteins | sample 1853461 | NCBI WGS metagenome assembly PVMS01 (sample SAMN08582032, study PRJNA380276) | Marine sediment metagenome, whole genome shotgun sequencing project. | isolation source: ocean sediment barecode stripped | collected 2017
CCCGGTTTCCCTGGTCGGCGCGGACCGACTCGACGTACTCCGCCAGCGCTCGGTCGTAGTCGCCCAGCTGCTCAGCAGCCTGTGCCGCAAGCAAGCGCGCGACGCTGTTGCCCGGCCACAGGCGCAGGCCTGTCTCCAACGCCTCGAGGGCCTCTGCTGGCTTTCCGCGGGCCAGGAGCAGGCGGCCGCCCAGCAGATTCACGATCAGCGGGTCATCCTCGAAGACGCCGATGGCCTCCTCCGCCTCGTCGTAGTTGCCGGTGCGGATCAGCAGATCCACGTAGCTGGCCAGCAGCGTGGTGGGTATCTCAACCATCTCCGACAGGCCCTGCTTCATGGCGTCCCGCGCCTTTGCCAGCTCGTCGCGCTGTTCGTGGTAGTCCGCCAGGCTGAACCAGGCCTGACGGTCGTTCACGCCGTCCCGCGTGGCGCCGCGCAACAGTCGCTTGGCCTCTGCGCTCTCTCCGGTGACTCCCAGCCGGTGCGCCAAGGCCTCGATGAAGGGCAGGTGGGTTGGCTCCGCCTCGTAGGCCCGGCGCAGGATCTCGGTGACGCGCCGCGGTTGTTGGCGCTCGGTGAAGAACTCGGCCGCGCCGAATACGACGATCTCTTCGGCCGGGAACTGCTCCAGGCAATCGTTCCACAGCGCCTCGGCTGCGTCGGCGTCTCCCTTCTCCTTCGTGAAGGTCGCGGTGGCTCCGCAGGCCCGCGGTTGCCAGTCGAATTCGATCTCCGGGTCCGCTACCGCCGCGCTGACCGCGGCGAGCGCCCGCTCCGCCTCGTCGACCCGGTCGAGATTGAGCAGGGCCAGCAAACGCGAGATCAGAGCCCCCGCATCGTTGGGCTCCAGGGCGAGGAGGCGCTCGACATCCGCCAGGACTGCTTCGTTCTGCCTTGCGGCCAATCTCGCCTCGATGAGAAGGCGAATCGCTTTGACCGAATCGGGCTCGAGTTCGAGAACCCGGCTCGCGGCTTCGAGCGCGTCCTCGGCGCTACCACCCCGAAGAAGCGCCCGCGTCAGCAGGAGCCCGTCTTCGATGGCCCGGCCGGGGGCCTGGGCCGACTTGCGGAGCGGCCAGATCGCCAGCCCCGGTTGGCCCGTTTGCAGCAGCGCGACACCGTAGAGATGATTGAGTTCGGGATCGTCGGGGCTCGCCTCGAGCAGCTCGCGCAAGGGCGCGACGGTCTCGCGGTATTGGCCGAGGTCTTGATTCACGTGAATGTCGGCGAGTCGAGCTTCGGGGCTTTGCCCACAAGCCAGAGCGCACACCACGACGAAGAGGGCGATCCCTCCGTGGAGGGATCTATGCAAGACGATGCCCCACTGGGAGGCAACTGGGCGAATCGGCTACTTGACGCACAAGGCGATTCTCTGAGTGACTGAGCACAGGGTTGCGCATCGAGAACTCCGCGACAGGGGTGATCTGCACAAAAGGTTTCAAGTCGAGTCAGGTCATTCTGGGCTTCGTCGCCGTCGCGGCTGGGCACTATGATCTGACGGATCCAGCCAGACGCTCACAGTCACTGTAGCTTTTCTCTTAGCGCTTCGTTGGAGTCTTTCCGCGGAGCCTCGGACATCGTCGCAACTTCGCTAGTTGGGGTCTCCCAGCCTTCTGGTATGCCGATGCATCAGCTCGGACCGCTCGATACCGGCGTCGACCTCCATTGCCGTTGACCTCACGAGAAATCGTGGACGGCGCGCGGTACCTCCAGTTGCTCCTCACGCGTCAGCCGCACACCTCGAATCCGCCTCTCTGCCATCGCGACACCTCCACCGAATCCATATCATTGAATTCTTCAAGTGTTGCGATGATCGTTAGAGACCAAGCCCGGTCTTGTGGACAGTTAGAGGCCGCGGTTTGCGACGATTTCAAACGCCTCGGGACTGACGCCGCCGAGATGGCTATGGCGTCGGGTTCGATTGTCGAACGCCTCGATGTAGTCGGCCACGGCGCTCCGGGTCGCGCCGCGCGCTTGCGCGAGATGCAGTGACCCTCCCCGCGCAGGTCGCGCAGGATGCGAGGTCTTCCGTACGTCCGGCGGCTCGCGGAACGCGACGCCGAGATCTCGCGCGCGTGAAACAGGATACGCGCCTCAGTGCTCTTCCCGCTCTTAGCTTGAGTCGACAAGACGGCTGCCGTACGCTCCACGAGGGAACTGATAGCTCGAACCGCAAACTCCGGCTCAGACAATACCTAGCGGTCCAGCAATTCAGCTAGATAGAACAGGTTGGAGGTGAGTCATGGGAGGCCAAGGCCTCGAACGGCGGGAAGTCTTGCGCATCTTGTCCCTTGCGGCGGTTGCGAGTCAGTTCCCTGGGTTTGATCGCTGGGCCTTTGCTCTTGGCGATGCACACGCAGAGACCGGGCTCGAAAAGTCGCGCTCCAGTGCTTACAAACTGCAGTTCTTCTCTTCCAACGAATACGCCACCCTCTCACGCTTGACTGAGCTGATCATCCCGAGCGACGGGACACCCGGTGCACACGAAGCCGGAGTCAGCGAATTCATTGATTTCATGGTGGCGAGCGATCCCGAAATTCAATACCGCTTCCGCTACGGTTTCGCCTGGATGAACACGCACGCCCAGTGGCTTCATGGCCGTCCCTTTCTCGATCTGACCGCCGAAGAACAAAACCAAATGCTGGAGCACCTGGCCTACAAGGATCGTCACCGCGTCGGTGAAAAGGACGGACGGGTGTTTTTCAAACTGGTTCGCGAATACACCCTGATGGGCTTCTACACCTCACAGATCGGATTGGAAGAGTTGGATTATCCGGGACTAGAGAAGGTGTATGTAGAGTTGCTGGGGTGTCCACATCTCGACGATCCCGAGCATCGCCACCTGCCACGCCCTGATTCGAGCGAGAGTTCATAGAGAGGCTTTGCAATGACCAGGAAGGTCTATGACGTGATCGTAGTGGGTACGGGAGCAGGCGGAGGAATGGCAATCAAGACACTGTGTGAGGGCGGCCTGAACGTCCTGGCGCTGAACTCCGGCCGTCGCCTCGATCCCGACAGGGACTTTGGAAACCACAGGCAACCGTATGACCTCGAGTACAGGGGATTTGGGAACCCCAAGACCCGCGAGCAACGCTTTCCCGTCGAAACCGAGGTGACTGCGGACAAGGGTATCTGGGAGCATGAGATTACCTACACCGTGGCGCCGGGCAGCAAGTGGACGTGGACCCGCTGCGCGGCCGTGGGCGGGATGACGAATTTCTGGGGTCGCTCCTGTCCACGATTTGGAGAGATCGACTTCAAAGCGGGCAGCCTGGATGGCTTTGATGATGAGTGGCCGATGACCTACGAAGAGATTGCTCCTTATTTCAGCCGTGTTGAGAAGATGATCGGGGTTGCGAGCACAGTGCAGAACCGGCCTTCCAACCCCGATGGGGAATATCTGCCGCCCATCGAGTTTCGTTGTCTGGATCACATCGTGCGGAAGGGCGCGGAGAAGGTGGGAATCCCGTATCTCCCCGACCGGCTTGCACAGTTGACCGTTCCCCACAACGGAAATGCAGAGTGTCATTACTGCGGAGAGTGCACCTCAGGTTGTGACGTCGGTGCGTTCTACTCAACCCCATGGCATTTTCTCCCGCCGGCGGAGGAGACCGGCAAGCTGGAGCTGCGCACCTACGCGCATGCCAAGAATGTCCTGGTGGACGAGGATGGATGCGCCAAGGGCGTTGCGTATATCGACCGGAAGAGCGGGCAGGAAGTGGAAGCGTATTCAAAGGCAGTAGTATTGGCCGCCTCCTGCTGTGAGACGGCCAAGATCATGCTGAACTCGAAATCACGCCATTGGCCCACGGGGATCGCAAACTCGAGCGGTCAAGTGGGGCGCAATATGAGCGACGATCTCTACGGAACCCCGGTCTATGGCTATCTGCCCCAGCTCCTCGGCCAGCCAAGCCGGCCGGACAATGTTACCGAGGCCACCATTGGCTGGATGCCGCGCTGGCAGAACCTGAAGAATCCTCGTGAGGAGAAGTTCATTCGTGGCTATTCGGTATACGCCTTCGGGGGGTGCGGAGTTTTCCCTTACTATCACGATCAGCTAGAAGGGTTTGGATCTCGACTCAAGCGCGACATCAAGCGCTATTATCCGGCGCCGATCAGCTTTGTGATTCAAGCGCCGTCGCTTCCGAGCGAGCACAACTACATGGACATCGATCCCGAGGTGAAGGATAAATTCGGTATTCCGGCAGCCCGCTTCACTTCAAATGGGGTCCGAACGAACTGCTGATGTGGCAGCATTGCAAGGAAGCATGTGTGGAAATCATGAAGGCTATGGGTGGCGAGATCTGGGAGATGGGGGACGAACCCTTCGTGCCAGGGGCTAGCTTGCACGAGACGGGGCTGTGCCGGTTTGGTAAGGATCCCAAGAAGTCTGTTACCAACGGGTTCTCGCAGTGCCATGACGTTTCCAACCTGTATGTTTGTGACAACGCCATCTTTCCCTTTTCCACTGACAAGCCCACCATGCTCCCCATTCTGGCTTTTTCCTTACGAACCAGTGAGTACATAATCGAGAAGTTCAGGAAGGGCGAACACTAGGAGACATGCTCCCCGTCGGCTGAGTTTGGACCAAATTGAGGGATAACCTAAGACAGGGTTCTGGCTCCGGAAGAACGAAGGAGGCTGGCGAGCAGGTGAAGAGGCCATACATCCCTCTATGGTTGTCGTATGCGCTTCTCTGCATCCTCTGCTGGGGTGTTTGGGCGTTTCTCAGCAAACTGGTGGCGGGCGAGATGACCCCCATGCAGATTCAAGTGCTGTTCACCATCGGCATGTTTCCTGTGGTTCTCATGGCGCTAGTGCACTTACGATGGAAGGTTGACACTGATTTTCGGGGTGCAGCGTGCGGAATCCTGAACGGAGTTTTCGCTGGACTGGGTCTTCTGGCCTACTTTGCAGCCCTCGCGAGGGAGAAGGCGTCGATCGTGAGCCCTATTACGGCGATTTTCCCTCTGCTAACTGTCGTGCTTGCCTTTATCCTGCTCAGGGAACGCATGAATCGAGTGCAGATGGCCGGAGTGGTTCTCGCGTTGACGTCCATCTTCATTCTTGCCAGGTGAGGGATACTGAACCGCCCCGGGTTTGCCGGAGGCTCCATTTCTTGAGAGGATGGAGCCATGGTACGCATAAGCAGGTTTTCCCAAGAGATCCGCGAACTCCGGCCATGTCGGCCGGACTCACGTAACTGAGTCTCCGGAGAACCAGGAGCGAGTCATACCGTGACCGAATGGATCCATTTCTCTCTTCTCGCCATCGTGTTATGGGGCACGGTTGGCCTCTTGCAAAAATTGGGAACAAACCGAATCTCCGCACCCTCTTTGCTGGTCTGGGTGACCGTGGGCTACGTTGTCTTGCTTCCGTTGTTCATGCGTGAGCCCAATTTATGGGCCATGAGCAAGCGGGGTGTCTTTATCGGCACCCTGGCAGGTGTGCTAAATGGAATGGGCGCTTGGTTCCTGTTCGCCTCGCTCGAGAAGGGAGCCAAAGCCTCTGTGGCAGTTCCACTAACTGCCCTGTACCCGCTGGTGACCGTGGTATTGGCCACGGTCTTCCTGGCGGAAACGCTGACCGGGTTACAATGGGTAGGGGTGCTCCTTGCGTTGGGGAGCGGTGCCATGCTTTCTTATGAAATGCCCAATTCAACCCCTAAGAGTGACGACTGAATCTTTCACGGATTGATCGCGACGAAACGGCGTGAGTCCGGCCCGAGCCAGAAGGCGTTCATGAACAAGCAACGAGATCCAAGTCGAAAACCCGTCGGTGTTGGGATCATCGGCGCAGGCAATGTTCTTTGGGCTTACCTCCAGGGGCTGGATCGCCTCGTGCCTCGAGGCCATGCCTACGAGGGGCCGATATGTGCACGGCACCGCTGAGTGCACTGGGAGGCACTCTAAAATTCCAGCGTCCGGAGATACTCGAAGCTGAACCGGGCGCTCTCCAGCATCGAGTCAGGCGATTTGTCCGCCTCGACGAAGAAATGCTCGTCCCCGGTTAGCCCGGCCGACTCAAAGATCCGCTTGAAATTGATTACGCCCTTTCCCACGGAAGTGTCGGAGCGCTCCGGAGTATCCTCCATGTCCGTGATGTGAAACATCGGAAACCGGCCGGGGTGTTCCCTGAGGTAGTGAAGAGGATCCTGACCGGCCACAATGACCATGTAGAGATCCATCTGCATCTTGACCAGATTCGGGTCCGTGTCTTCGAGGAGCACCTGATACGGGATTTTCCCCTCCAGGGGCTCGAACTCGAACTCGTGATTGTGGTAGCAGAACTGAAGCCCCGACCTGCGGCTTACTTCCCCGGCACTGTCAAAGAGATCCACGAGCTTCTTGTAGTCGTCGATGCTCTTGCGTTCCTCCGGAGACAACCAGGCGCATGTGATGTAACGGTTCCCCAGGGTCAAGGCTTCCTCGATCGTCTTCGCCCAATCGTCCCGGATAGCTTGCGTCCGGATGTGACTGGACGGAGCCTCCAGTCCCAGACGATCCAGGGTGGCGCGGATCTCTTTTGGCTTGCGATCGAACAACCCGGCAAACTCCACTTCGTGGTATCCAATGGTGGCGACTTTGGCCAGCGTTCCATCAAAATCCGCCTTCAACTCCTTTCTCACCGTGTACAGCTGGAGACCAATCCTGTCTAACTTGCGTCGCGTCGAAGTGGCGGCGAGGGAAGCGCCAAGAACAGACCTATCGTCGACGAGTCCGAAGCCTCCGAGGGCTGCTAGAAGAGAAGACTTGAGGAGGCTTCTTCGCGTGATCATGTCATCTCCTTAGATATGTTTGATAGATTCTTCAGTATGTCCAACGGAACCAAATTCAAGAGATTCAAAGAAAGCGTCGAAGTCGCCCATGCAGCCACCGACCTCGTCATAGGTCAACTTCGACAGGCAAACCGGTTACTTTTCTGTCCAGTAGCCGATCCACCCCTACCGAAACCGATAGGGTTCTAGCTAATCGGGCTGATGAGAATTAGGACCTATTCTTACCCAAACCCCAGATCGGGGTCCAAGTCAGCTGGTTTTTCGGCAATGTCCGATAAGGGCATTCCGTTAAGTTGACTTGAATTGGGGCAAACTGCCCCATGCCCGGGCCATGGCCATGGCCGCACTTCCGCACAAGTGGTGCTCAGGTGGGGCGTACGGCGTAGCACTGCAGTCATTCCAAAAACCGTGCGGCTCGAGAGGATGAAAGAGAACCTTGCGATCTTCGATTTCCGGCTCAGTGACGACGAGATGGCCGCCATCACCAGCCTGAATCGCAACCGGCGCTTCAACGATCCCGGAGATTTCTGCGAAGCCGCATTCAACACGTTTCTGCCGATTTACGAGTGAAACGAACGAGCGCACCGGCTTCCGACCGATGTCTCCGACGCAGGTACCACCCATTGCAAGCAGTTTACCCTGAGACATTGAAAACCCAGGTGCGCACTTCCACAGCGCCTGTCAGCGCGAAGGAATACGCTGCACTTCATTCAAGAAGCGTGCTACGATTCGTGTGTGCTTTTCAAGTGCTAAGATTCCGCGCCCTCTAAGATGGGGTAAATCAACAATGGCAACGATACAGGTTAATTTCCTGTCCGAGCGTGAGATTCAGGATCTACATGATGCAAGCATCGAGATCCTTCAGAACACCGGAATTATGGTTCATCACGAGGAGATGTTGCAGCGTCTTGAGGAGGCCGGTGCCAAGATAGCCAAGGATGACAAGAGAGCGTACCTTCCCGAGAAGCTGGTCATGGACAGCGTCGCACAGGCCGGCAAGAAATCCCTATTGTATGGTCGAGACCGTACCCGACCCGTGAGATTCGGGTACGGTGATCGAGTTCTGATGTCGAGTCCGGGGCAATACAGCTGGATAGATTCAGAGACCGGCCGGAGACGACCTGCAACAATTCAGGACGCCAGAGATGCGATCCGTCTTGGCGACACCCTGGACAACATCAATATCGTGGGCGCCATGGCTCAACCCGAGGAGGTATCTGAGAAGTATCGCGACGTTTTTCTCACCGGTGAACTTGTCAAGGGGACGACGAAACCTACCCGATGCTGGGTACGCAATGGTGCTTCAGCACGCTACGTTCTGGAAATATATCGCACAATCGCAGGTGGAGATGCCGCCCTGCGGGCAAAACCCATGGCCGAAGCCTTTCTCGAACCTGTGAGCCCGCTTCAATTGCCCAAGGAGGGCATTGATATAGTGAAGGAATTCGTCCAGGCGGGCCAGCCAGTCAGTATCGGTCCGATGGCGATGTCGTCCGCAACCGCTCCGGCAACACTAGCCGGCACATTAGCGCAGGAAAATGCCGAGATATTGGCAGGTGTTGTCGTAACACAATTGCTTGCTCCGGGTACCGCCGTCACCTACGGTGGCATTCCGCACATCTTGGATCCTCGTACGGGCATCTGCTCATTCGGGTCACCGGAGCAGGGATTGATGGCTCTGGCAATAACTCAGCTAGCACACTCCTATGGCTTTCCAGTCTACGTCAATGTTGGTCTTACTGATGCGAAGGTTCCTGATGCCCAAGCAGGTATCGAAAAAGCAGGCTCAATGCTTATGGGGTTTCTGGCCGGGGCGGATACCTTTGGCCATTGTGGTATATGCGGGACAGACCATGCCGGCAGCCTGCTTTGGCTGGCTTTCGACAACGAACTCATGAACTATGTCAAACGAATAGCGCGCGGATTCGACGTAAATTCCGACACGCTGGCTACTGACATTGTCCAGTCGGTGGGGCCTGGCGGCAATTTCCTGGCCAAGCCACATACAACTGAACATTTTCGCCGGGAACTCTGGCTGGTCGATCAGGTATGGACAAGGCAGGGCTTTGATACTTGGCAGAGCAAGGGGGGCGGCTCCTTCGGCGAGCGGCTCACCGAATATGTCAAGAACGCCCTCGAAAAATACACCCCGCACCCCCTCGATGAGGCTCTGTCCCGTGAGGTCGATCGTATTGTCAAGCAGGCCGAGCGCGAACTCGAATAAAACCGGTTGCCTTGTATGGTGTAAGAGTATGCAATCCCGCAACCGGCCAGTGCAGAGAGCATGTAACCTCTATGTCTTCCGGAATCAGATTCACGAGATTTAAAGATCGCACAGCATTGGCGAATGCAGCCGCCGAACTCATCATGAGCCGACTTCGCCGCGCAAGCCGATCACTTTTCTGCCCAGCAGCCGGATCGAGCCCCATCGAGACCTATCGGATTCTGGCCAATTGGGCTGCCGAGAATCACACCCTATTCAATCGAGTCCATTTGGTCATGCTGGACGAATGGCTTGGGTTACCCGACAGCCATCCCGCTACCTTTCTATTCCAGATCCAATCCCAGTTGATAGAACCCTTGAAGATCACCCACAGCCAACTCTTCCACTCCGATCGTGACCCTCTAGCGCAAGCCAAGGAAATGAGCCGATTTCTGGATGTCGAGGGGCCCCTGGATCTCACGTTGTTAGGGCTTGGCAGAAACGGTCATTTGGGACTAAACGAACCCGGAGAGTGTATGGTCCCATCAACTCATGTTGCCCTGCTAAAGCCCGAAACCCTCGAGCATCCCCTGATCCAGGATGTGATCGAAAAGCCCACACATGGCATAACCCTTGGAATGAAAGAGATTCTCGAATCCACGAAAATTCTTCTGTTGGTTACCGGTGAGAACAAAAGGGCCGCACTAAAGAAACTACGACATCAGGAGGTTACACCTACATTTCCAGCCTCGTTTTTGTGGCTGCACCGGGACATCGAATGCTTCTACGACGAAGATGCGGATTCGTAATCTCACACTGGTTCAAATAAAGAGCGCCGCTGCTCCGAGAATCCCAGGATTGTCCAGGTCTGACACCTCTATCTTCAGTTTCTTAACGGTGGAAGGATAGGTAAAGCCTTCGAGCGCCCTCCACAAAGCCGTTTTGAAAAACCCATAGGACTTGCTCACAGATCCACCAAGGACGATAATTTCAGGATCGTGCGAAAACAATATCGTTGTTATGGCTTTACCGACGTGTCTTCCAAATTCTTCCATAATCTCGATACCCCGCCGTTCTTTGTTGAACGCCATCTTCGAGACCTCTTCACCACTCAACTCAAACTTCCTTTTGAAGAATTGCCCGCAACAATAATGCTCATAGCAGCTGTCTAGATATGGAATCTCCCCAAATTCACCGGCGCCACAATTGGCTCCCTCATAGAGTCTTCCATTGATGATCACCCCCCCAGCCAGACCGGTGCCCATGGTCAGGCCGATCATGTTGCTATAACCTTGCCCCTTACCAAAGTGAAAGTCGGCCAGTGCAAAACAATTCGCATCGTTGTTGACCTTAACCGGAAGCTGGTATCTCCGCTCAAGGATGCTTTTTAGCGGCACTTCCTTCCACGATGGAATATTGACTGCGTCATAAACAATCCCTTTTTCGACGGCCACAATGCTCGGCGCCCCAACTCCTATTCCTTTGTAGCCCCGGATATCAAGATTGTCTATTACCTCGAAGATCTGGCGGAGCACCTCTTGTTCTATTCCCTGCGATTTGATTCTCCGGGACTGAATGGCCACAACTTTACGAGTTTCAACACGGCCTGCACGTACATTCGTGCCTCCAAGATCGACTCCAATGATCTTATCCACTTTTTGATTCCTGAGCCTTTCTGAACTCGAATGTCTTATTAGGTACCAACGGCTGTGCCCAAAAGCCAACCATTTATATATAACCAAGCGACAGGAAGAGCAGTGTCCTTCCTCCTTCCGGAGCCAGAACCCTCTCTTAGCCCCGATGCGACATTAATCCGGAGTTTTCTCGAAGGTAGCGCGACAGGGAAGCGCCCGGACCGCAGTGCGTCAGGCGGCACTTGAGCTGCATTAGGAATTCCGGACCACAACAAGTGTGAGTTTTCGGCAAACTGGGCCATGAGATGGCCAAGGAGTTTGCCATGAAGAGGAAGCGTTTTTCGGTTGAACAGATTGTTGTGGTCTTGAAGCAGGCGGAACTGGGGCTCTCCGTCGCCGAGTTGACCCGCCAGGTCGGGATCTCGGAGCAAACCTTCTATCGCTGGA
>PVMS01142119.1_pt1 | contig 11062 bp, 9 predicted proteins | sample 1853461 | NCBI WGS metagenome assembly PVMS01 (sample SAMN08582032, study PRJNA380276) | Marine sediment metagenome, whole genome shotgun sequencing project. | isolation source: ocean sediment barecode stripped | collected 2017
ATGGGGGATGAGAGAGATCTCGCTCGCGAGTCCCTCTCAGAGATCGACATACCCAAGGGCATGAGCGTCATCCTTCGTACGGCCGGCATCGACCGCAGCGGCGAGGAACTCGCCTGGGATCTGGAAAACCTGCTCGCGATTTGGGAAGCCATCAAGAAAGTCGTTGTAGAGCGACCATCCCCTTTCCTGATCTACCGTGAGAGCAACGCCATCGTGCGGGCGCTTCGCGACTATTTCACCAACGAGATCGGCGAGATTCTCGTCGATGACGCGAAGACCTTCGAGGAGGCTCAGGAATTCGTCGAACAGGTCATGCCACACAATCAGCGCAAACTGAAACATTACGAAGATCCTGTTCCGCTGTTCACCCGATACCAGATCGAGACACAGATCGAATCGGCATTTTCACATTCGGTCACGCTGCCTTCTGGCGGTAGCCTCGTCATCGATCATACCGAGGCTCTGGTTTCTATCGATATCAACTCGGCGCGTGCGACCAAAGGCGGCGACATCGAAGCAACCGCATTGAACACCAACCTCGAGGCGGCCGATGAGATTGCTCGCCAGTTGCGGCTTCGCGACCTCGGCGGGCTGATAGTCATCGATTTCATCGATATGGGCCCACAAAGAAACCAGCGGGATGTAGAAAACTGCCTTCGTGATGCGGTTCGTATGGACCGCGCGCGCGTACAGATCGGCAAGATTACGCGTTTCGGTCTTCTCGAGATGTCGCGGCAGCGCTTGCGCCCGTCTCTCGGCGAGTCGAGCTACCTGACCTGCCCGCGATGTTCCGGCATCGGCAATATTCGCAGCGTAGAGTCGCTTGCGCTGGCCATCCTTCGCATCATCGGCGAGGAAGCGAGAAAAGAACGGGCCGCCAAGGTCATCTACCTTGCCGTAACTTCGCGATTGTTCGACCGGCCCGTGAACATCGCCGTGAAGGGCCCGACCGCAGCCGGCAAGCACATCGTCATAAACTTCGAATTCAACGATAGTGGCGAGCAGTTTCTGGTTACGCTGGTCAACGGTGTATTGCATCACGCCGAGGGTAAGATTGCGACGGATGCCGATGTGTCAGTTAACCTGGATCGAGCAGGATTCCTGGCGATGTCGATGCGCGGTCTACCCGTTGCATCGTTGATCGAGACAAACGTAATCAATGTCGATGGGGATGTAGATGTCTTAAGCGAGTTGCTCGGTCTGCTCGACAACTTCGAGTTCTGGTTCGATATCGTTACGCCCTAGATCCGTAACGCGCTGACCCAGCCACCGCATCGCAGCTTCGGTTTTCTCGCCCCAGGGGTGACCGAAACTCAGACGTAGGAAATTGTTGTAGCGATCGGATGGCGAGAAGACCTGGCCGGGTGCGATGCTAATGCCTGCTTTGATTGCGTCATCAAACAACTTTTCAGCATCGATATTGCCTGGCATTTCCAACCACAGTACCGACGCGCCCACAGGTTTGGATGTCTTGGTATCCGCCGGAAAATGCTCCGCAACCATTGCGCTCATTCTCTCCGCATTGCGCTTGAGAACAGGACGCAATGCCTTGAGGTGTCGGACGTAGTCTCCGGAAGCGAGAAAATCGGCGAGCGTAAGCTGTTGCAGCAGACCGGACGAACATGAGAAGGCCCGTTTGAGGCGCGTAACTTCGTCCATGAAGTGTTCTGTGACGATCCAGCCAATTCGATATCCCGGTGCGGCGGTTTTTGAGAATGAGCCACAGGTGATGATTCGGGCACTATTGCTGAGAAATTGCGCAGGTATGGGCCGCACACCATCAAAGCGCAGGTCACCGTAAACGTCGTCCTCGATCAGCACGGTGTCGAACTCCTCGAGAATCGCGACCAATTCGCGGCGGTCATTCTCCGGCATGGTGACGCCCAGAGGGTTTGAGAGCGTGGTGGAAAACATGCATGCCTTGACCGAATGTTGTTCCAGCGTGCGTCGCAGCTCGGCAAGCACCACTCCTTCTTCGGGGCAGGTTTCAATTTCAACGGCTAGCATGCCGAGGCTGTCGATTAGTTCGAGCATTCCGTGATACGTCGGCGTTTCGACGGCAATGACGTCGCCAGGCGATGCGACCGCCTGCAGGGCAAGGAGCAGTGCTTCCTGGCCACCATTGGTAATTGCGATCTGCTCCGGTTCAACCTGGATGCCCGCCTGGTCGAGATAGTGATAAGCGATCTGGCGCCGCAGCGACGGTTCGCCCTGAGTGACGGCGTAACCGAGGCTGCGTTCTTCGGCACGTGCCATCACGCGTTTCATTGCGCGGTGCAGTGTCTTGGCGGCGGGCTTTGCCATGCATGGATTAGCGATTCCGAGTGGCACGAGGTCAGGGTGATTGATGCCGTCGTAGATCCGCTCCATCAGCGGCCGACAATTCAGGCAGACCGGCTCACCACTCGATGATGGGGCAGGGTTCACGATGTCGTTGGTTGCGACGTGGCGAACATAAAAACCGGACTGTGGGCGCGATTCTATGCGCCGCTGCCGCTCGAGCTCGACATAGGCCTGCTGAACCGTCGGGACACTGACGCCTGCGCTCTGGCTCATCTTACGCAGCGAGGGCAGCCGATCGCCCGGTCGCAGTGTCCCAGAATCGATATTTTCACCTATTAAATCAATAACTTGACAGTAGAGAAACGCACTATCTTGCTTGTCGATGGCTAGCATAACTGTATAGGTCACATTTCTTAAAAACTGTATCTGTTATACCTGTAATAGGTCCGTATAGTCAAGCTCACGAGTTAACCAACCAGAGAGCAGACCGATGAAACACGCAAAATTCCCTGATCTTCACAACCTGCCGAAGCCTCGCTGGCGTGATGCGCTGGTGGCATTGGCTACCCCTGCAATCCACATGCATGAGTATCGAAATCTCCACAAATCGATGTTTTATCAGGCACTGTGTGAGTACGAGTGCAAGGACTCCAAATGAGCAACCTGCTTCTGTACATCATTGCCGTGCTGGTCTGGGGCTCAACCTGGTTCGCGATTGAGTTTCAGCTGGGCGCGGTCGCGCCTGAGGTGTCGATCGTGTATCGCTACTTTGGTGCGGCCGCACTGCTGTTCGGCTGGAGTCGCTACCGGGGCTTGAAGTTGGGATTCAACCTGCGCGAGCACGGCTGGTTCCTGTTGCTCGGTTTCTTTCTCTTCGGGCTGAACTACATCCTGGCCTATCGCGCTCAGATCTACTTGACGTCGGCGCTAACCGCCATCGCGTTTTCCGCCATTGTCTGGATGAATATCATCAACGCCAGGGTCTTTTTCGGTGTCAGGGCGGGAAGAAGAGTGCTGTTCGGCTCAATGCTGGGTATCGCCGGTATCATCATCCTGTTCGCGCCGCAGACAGGCGACCTGGCGCTGACAGATACAGTGTTCTACGGCTCGGTTCTGGCGGTTGCCGGCGCTATCGTGGCGTCGTTTGGCAACATGATTTCGCAAGGCGCCCAGAAACGTAATCTGCCGGTGATCCAGTCCAATGCCTGGGGCATGCTGTACGGTGCCATCCTGACCGGCATCATTGCGGTGTTTCAGGGTCATCCGTTGGTCTTTGACTGGTCCGCGGGCTACGTGATATCGCTCGCCTACCTGACGGTATTCGGTTCCGTCATAGCTTTCGGTGCCTACCTAACCTTGCTCGGACGCATCGGCGCGCACAGAGCAGGCTACGCGATGGTCGTATTTCCGGTCGTTGCGTTGATTCTGTCGATGCTGTTCGAAGGCCTGCAGCTCGATGCCACGATTGTGCTGGGCACAGCATTGGTCCTGGCCGGCAACCTGTTTGTCCTGTGGAACAAAGCCGTGAAGCAAATACAGCCGCATTCCCTGCGCGAGCCTGCTTGACACCACTATCGTAAGCGCGTTTAGTGCCGGTCAGTTGACCGGCACGGGCGCGAATTCGTGGAAAAGTTTGATCTGAGAAGAACCCCAAGCGGGGATCAGTTACACACCAGTAAGAGCGGGCGAGAGATGCTACGAGCGCCGCTCTATGACAAGGGCACCGGATTTACCTACGAGGAGCGACGTCGTTTCGGCATTGAAGGGATGCTCCCGGCCGAATACAACGACATCGCGACTCAGGCGGAACGTCAGTATCTATCTATCTGTTTCAATCCGGACCCGGTTGGGCGGCATATCGATCTGTCGCAACTTCTCAATCGCAATGAGGTGCTCTTCTACAAGATTCTGAATACGCATCTTGAGGAGCTGATGCCTGTCATCTATACACCGACCGTCGGTGAAGCTTCGCGGTTTTTCTCCCGTGTCTACCGCCGTGCTCGTGGCGTTTTCATTACTCCGGATCATGCCGGTCGCATGGAGCAAGTCTTGCGCGATGCCGCGCCATTCAGTGGTGTGCGACTTATGGTGGTCACCGACAACGAGGCAATTCTCGGAATTGGCGACCAGGGCGTGGGTGGCATGGCCATCTCCATCGGCAAACTTGCTCTGTATTGCGTCGGTGCGGGCATTCATCCGGCGCAGACATTGCCAATCTGTCTCGACGTCGGGACCGACAACCAGGCATTGCTGGACGATTCGTTTTACCTGGGCTGGCGCAAGAAACGTCTGCGCGGAGACGAATACCTGGCAATTGTCGACGAGTTCGTTGCCGCGGCAAAGGCGGTGTTTCCGGACGTTGTCATTCAATGGGAAGACTTTCGCAAAGACAATGCGTTAATGATTTTGGATCGTTACAAGCGCGATTTACCGTCTTTCAATGACGACATTCAGGGAACCGGCGCTGTTGCAGCAGCTTGTGTTCATGCCGCTTGTCGAATCAGTGGAACGTCGTTTCGTGACAGCCGTATTGTGATTTACGGTGCAGGCGCCGCCGGCCTGGGAATTGCCAGACAATTACGCGGTCAGCTAAGTGACACGGGCCTCAGTGGCGATGATCTGACGCGCGCCATCATTGCGATGGACAGTCGCGGCATGATCATAAACGACAGGGAGCGGCTGGACGACTATAAGAAAGAGCTTGCTTGGCCCGCCGAAATGGCGGCAGAGCTGGGCCTGAGCGCGGAGAGCCAGGCAAGTCTTGCCGAAGTAGTCGCTGCGTACAAGGCGACCGTGTTGATTGGAACTTCGGGGCAGGGCGATTCTTTCGATGAGGAAACGGTCAAGGCGATGGCGGCCAATACGAAGCAACCCGTGATTCTGCCCATGTCCAATCCAACGTCCATTAGTGAGGGCAATCCGACTGACATTCTCAATTGGACAGACGGTAATGCGCTGGTTGCGACAGGTAGCCCATTTGCCCCGGTTGAGACAGCGGCTGGTCCACGTCGAATAGGCCAGGCGAATAACGTCTTTGTCTTTCCGGGCATCGGCTTGGGAGCCATCATATGCGGCGCCACGCAGATCACCAGCAAGATGATAGCGGCATCGTCCAGGGCATTGGCCGAAACGCTGAGCGAGGATGAGATCAGTAGTCAGTGCCTGATGCCGGAAGTGTCACGATTGTGGGAGGTATGCGGTCACGTCGCGTTGCGGGTGGCTGAGCAGGCGATCGCTGACGGTGTCGCGACAGAAGTCTCCACAGAAGGGCTTGTGAACATGATCGACGAGTATCGCTGGCTGCCGAAATACCCCGAAATCATCACCACAGAATCGTGAACCCCGGGACTCATCTCGTGTCCGATACTTGCAATAACGAAACAAAACGCAGGAACAGAACATGCAATCGACCAGATATCCGTTTTTCTTAACGAGCGTCACGCTGTTGCTCGCCGCTTGTCAGTCCGACGAACGTCCAGATGCCGTTGACGCCACAGCGCCGTTACCGCAAGGCATGGCCTTGCTTGAAACGGTGGGGAGGGCCGACGGTGATGGCATCGTCATTCCGTACAAGAAACTCCAATTGGAAAACGGACTGACCGTACTTTTGCATGAAGACAATTCGGATCCGCTGGCGCACGTCGATATTACTTACCACGTAGGTTCGGGACGCGAGGAAGTTGGCAAATCCGGATTTGCTCACTTTTTCGAGCACATGATGTTCCAGGGCTCCGAGAACGTCGCTGATGAACAGCATTTCAAGGTCGTCACCGATTCGGGCGGCACGCTTAACGGGACCACGAATACAGATCGAACCAATTACTTCGAAACAGTACCGGCGAATCAGCTGGAGAAGATGCTCTGGCTGGAATCGGATCGAATGGGGTTTTTCCTGGACGCCGTAACGCAGGAGAAATTCGAAGTTCAAAGAGACACCGTCAAAAACGAACGCGGGCAATCGATGGACAATCGTCCCTACGGCCGTCTCATAGAGAGAGTCAACGAGGCTCTCTATCCCGAGGGTCATCCGTATTCATGGCATACCATTGGTTATATAGAGGATCTGAATCGCGTCGACGTTAACGATCTTAAGAAATTCTTTTTGCGCTGGTACGGTCCCAACAACGCAACGCTGACAATTGGCGGCAAGTTCGAAGAAGCCGAAGTTCTTTCCTGGGTCAACAAGTATTTTGCACCGATTCCGAGAGGGCCTGAGGTGGCAATGCCGAATAAACCTGCGGTGAGTCTCGATACAAATCGATATATCTCGATGGAAGATAATGTCGCGCTACCGTTGTTGTACATGGCCTATCCGACTGTGTATGCGCATCATGACGACGAGGCACCACTTGATGTGTTGTCTTCTATTCTTGGCCAGGGCGAGACCTCGCTTCTTTACAAGAATATGGTCAAGAACCGCTTGGCCGTACAGGCTGGTGCCGGGCACGGATGCGCGGAACTCGCGTGCACATTCACTATGTTGTCTGTTGCCAGCCCACCGTCCGGCGCCACCCTTGCGGATCTGGAGAAGATCGCCAGAGACTCGTTACTCGAATTTGAAGAGCGCGGCGTACTTGATGATGACCTGACGCGAGTCAAAATGAGCATTGTCTCCGGCATGATTTTTGGTCTGGAAAGCGTAGCGGGAAAGGTAGGGCGACTTGCCGCGTATGAGACTTACGGAAACAACCCGAATTTTACGGCCGCTGATATCGCGCGTTACGAAAACGTGAGCAAAGAAGATGTCATGCGCGTATATCGTCAGTACATCCAGGGCAAATCTGCCGTCATCATGAGTGTTGTGCCGAACGGGCAGCTCGCAAATGTTGCTCATGCGGATACCTGGATTCGTCCCGAGCGGCAACTTCCGGAATATGCCGCCGTCAATGAAGCTGATCTGGACTTTCGCCGTGCGACCGATGATTTCGATCGTAGCGTCATGCCGGGCGAAGGAGAAAACCCGAGCGTGATCCTGCCGGAGATCTGGCAGAGTGAGTTGGAAAACGGTGTGGCAATTCTCGGAGCGGAAAATGCGGAGACGCCAACCACTGCAATTCGACTCAATATCGAGGCAGGTCAGAGGCACGAGCCGCTGGATAAGCTGGGTCTCGCCACAATCACCGCAGCGATGCTGAACGAGTCGACCACCGAATCGAGCAACGAGGAAATCAGTAATCGGTTGCAAAAACTCGGTTCCAGCGTGAATTTTGGCGCCGGCGATTCTGACACAACGTTGTCAATCCGAAGCCTTAGCGAAAATCTGGATGAGACGCTCGATATCGCTGCCGAGATGCTGCTGCAACCGAAGTTTGATCCGGCCGATTTTCAGCGCGTGAAAGCCCAGGTTCTTCAGATTATCGAACACAACAAAAAGGAAGCAGCGGTTACGGCCAGACGGACCTACCAGTTGTTGCTGTTCGGCAAGGAAAACAGTTTCGCCCATCCCGATATCGGCAACGAAGCATCTGTCGCGGGCATTACCCTGGACGACGTGAAGGCGTTTTATGCTGAACACTATTCGCCGCAGATCGCCAGTATCATCGTGGTCAGCGATTATTCGCAGCCGGATTTGCTAGAGAAATTGTCGATTCTCGAAGCGTGGCAAGGGCCGGAGGTTGCAGAAGCCGAGTTGCAGGAGTTTCCGGAGCTGGGCGAGACGAAAATTTATCTCGTCGACAAGCCGGGAGCTGCTCAATCCGAGGTACGGATTGGCAAACGGTCGCTGAAATTCGATGCGACCGGTGAGTATTATCGTGCTCGCCTGATGAACTTCGTGTTGGGTGGAGCTTTCAACAGTCGCATCAATCTGAATCTTCGTGAGGATAAAGCCTACACCTACGGCGCAAGATCATTCTTTAGCGGCAACAAGGACTTCGGCACCTATACAGCATCAGCCGGTATTCGCACCGATGCGACAGCCGACGGCATCGTGCAATTCGAGAACGAGATCCGGGGATACGCCGAAAACGGAATTTCCGAAGATGAGCTGCTGTTCACCAGGAGAGCGCTGGGCCAGGCCGATGCTCGTCGTTACGAGACACCGTCACAGAAGCTTGGCTTTCTGTCCAGAATTCTGGAGTTCGATCTTGACGAGAGTTTCGTCGATGAACAGAACGAGATTCTCGAGAGCATCGGTGCGGAAGAGTTGAACGAGTTGGCCACCAGGCATCTGACGATGGATGACATGATCATCGTCATCGTAGGCGATAAGGCCGTGATACTGCCGCAGATCAAAGAACTCGGCTATGAAATCGTCGAACTCGATGCTGAGGGCAACGAATTGCCGATTTGAGGGAATAAACCTCCGCTCTGTTGCGTATATCCTGTGAACAACATGGATATTTCGGACATGAGACAGGAATTGGCACAACTGGGCGGCGGCGCGCACGCGCTGGCAACTCAAATACTGGGTAATAGCGATGATGCCGCTGATGCGGTTCACGACGCGTTTGCAACAGTATTGGCCCGACCTTCTGCTTTTGATGCGGACAAGGGCCCGTTAAGGCCCTGGTTCCTGCGCGTTGTCCGTAACCGTTGTATTGACATGATTCGGCGCAGGCGTACCAGCGATGCTGACGTCAACGAGATCGTCGCCGCAACACCCAAACCCGAGAGGCGCTGCATATCGATCAACGATGGCAGGCGATAAGGCGTGCGCTCGCGGTTATCCCTGATGACAAACGGGAGCTGATCGTCTTGCGCGATTATCTCGACTTGTCGTACGCGGAGATCACGGAGGTCCTTGCTATTGCACCGGGGACTGTCATGTCGCGAATACATAGGGCAAGACTCGCGCTTAAGGAGGCGCTGGATAACGATGGCAAGTGATACACGAATGATTGATGAGCACGTCGGTGAATTGCTGTCCGGCTACATCGACGGAGAACTGACGCAACAGGATCGCCAGCGCGTGGAAGTGCATTGCGACGCCTGTTCGACGTGCAGTAAAGAACGTGATGAATTGACGGCTTTGCGGAGTGACATGGGCGAGCTGAAATTGAGTGCGGTTGGTGAAGATACGTGGAGAGAGAATATGAATGACGTAACAGTGAAGACGTCTCGCGGCATCGGTTGGTTGCTGTTCGTTGGCGGCGTTCTGATCGCTGCTGGAATTGGTCTGGTGGCATTTGTTACGGAGCCGTCCATCTCAACCAAAGAGAAACTTCTGATCGGGGCGATATACGGTGGCCTCGCATTGCTGTTTATTTCTGTTTTGCGGCAAAGATTGATCGAACGCAAAACCGACAAGTACAAAGACGTGGAGATTTGAGTAATGATTATTGTGACCAGCGAGACTATCGCCAATAAGCGAATTGTTAAGACCCTCGGACTAGTTCGTGGCAACACGGTGCGAGCAAGGCATATCGGCAAAGACATCATGGCGGGGCTGCGGAACATTGTCGGCGGCGAGGTTTATGAGTATGGAAAGCTCATTGCGGAAAGTCGTGAGCAGTCTCTCGACCGCATGTCGCAGGAGGCGGTGGAGTTAGGTGCCAACGCGATCGTAACAGCCCGATTCACGACTTCGGTGATGATGGGCGGGGCCGCAGAACTGCTTGCAATCGGTACGGCGGTTGTTGTCGAAGACGCCTGAGCTTAGTCTGGAAAGACCTGTTCATGGCGCGCGATGATTCCAGGCCACAGTTTTTCTGCCTGTGGCACGTCGAGGCTGAAGTGATGGCTCAGCACCTCAAGTAATTCGTCCGCTGAGCTGAGGATTCGGGATTCGGTGCCTGTGGTGCTCAAGATCCTCAGGACACGACCACGTAAGGATTTGTGTTCTTTTGGTGTCCGTAGTTGTACGACCATATTGAGCACGAATCCGGACGAGGGGTCCGTTTGCAGGAAATCGCATCTATGGCTCAGCGCTGATTCGTCGGCAGTTTCACTAGCGAAGTCATAACTGAATTCTCCACCACCATCGTCTTCCCAGAATCTCCACCGCAGGTCCGGAGCTTTTTTCAGACCGATCTGAAACGGTGCTTGCTCATACTCTGCCTCAATCAATGGAATCGGGTTGATCATGCTGCCGCCAAATCCGACATCGACCAAACAGCTATCACCTGATCCGGGTATTCGTACGAGCAGACACAAGTGATTGGCTTCGGCAGCATCGCCACGGTCCTGCCGCATCACGGCCGCGGCGACTCGCGTTACGTCAAAGCCGATCTCCGACAGTGCCAAGCCGAACAGGCCGTTTTGTTCATAGCACCAACCACCTCGTCCGTTTGTGACAATCTTCTCGTAAGCGGCATCGACGTTAGTAGTCACCGGTCGGCCGAATTGCACATCCAGGTTTTCAAAAGGGATAGCGCAGATATGATGTCTGAGTACACTGTTCAGGACGTCAATATTGGGATGGCTGGTCCCCGTGTAGCCAATCCGGCGAAAGTAATTTCGTAACAACGGGCTGCCCTAATGGACTGGGCCGTTAAGCAAAGCATCCTTCGTAAGCTGCACGATCAGGTCCACCTCTTTTGAGGTGATGTCGAACACAGGTGTGTAGCGCAGTGAATGTTCACCGCCATGTATCACGCCGAGGCCCTTTCTGCGCAAGTAATCTTCGGTGCTGTTCGCTCCGTAGGCTTTGTAGCGCGGCGCGAGCGCGCAGCTAACCAGCAGACCCGTACCTTGTGTGCTCGTTATTCCGTCAGTGATTTCCATTAACGCATGCAGCCCGTTGGCGAGTTCCTCGCCACGCGCCCGAATGTTTTCTCGACGTCGCAATTGCGGTACTCGGATCATTTGATACCAAGCGTCGAGAAAACATTCGGGCGCG
>PVMS01036427.1_pt1 | contig 11060 bp, 12 predicted proteins | sample 1853461 | NCBI WGS metagenome assembly PVMS01 (sample SAMN08582032, study PRJNA380276) | Marine sediment metagenome, whole genome shotgun sequencing project. | isolation source: ocean sediment barecode stripped | collected 2017
GAAAAAAAAACAAAAAAGCTCAGGTCATTATGAGTATCATCGCTTGCGCGCATATCAATCAGGTAGTTCGCCGCCGCTGCTGCCACGGCCGCACCATCTGAATCATCCGGCGTGTCATCAACAATGTAATGAAGCAGTGATACGCTGACCTGAGGGTCAATCGGAAAGGTGACCGCCAGCCATATGCCGTTGGCCAGAGCAACCAGCGCATCGTTATGTTCACTTTGTGATAGTACATCACAGGCTTCTGCTGCAAGTTCCCATTGTCCCGCCTCGGTAAACAAATCAACGATTGGGCGTACAATTTTCCAGGCTTCGTTGCCGCGTTCCAGGGCGTTGAGCAACTCGCCTTCATCCAGGCGTAGTTTGGCGAGAGAAATAACATCAGCTGATTTGCTTTCGGCAATGATGCGTTCACGTACCGCGGTTAAACGTGCTTCAAGCGCTTCGGTTGAATCAATCGCGTCTTCGCCGGATTCAGATCCAAAATCGTAAGTTTGTTTAAAATTCATTGTTAAACTCGTTGATCCAGGGTGGATGTGAAAACCGCTTCAAGGCGATCTTCCCAGTTGTCAGGTGTATCCGGATAGGTCGGTTTAACATCCATGCGAAAAAACATTTCGCCCCCGGCCGCTTTTTCACGCACTTTCGCCTTGAGTTCTTCAAAGCTGTTCAAGTCGAAGTTTTCAAGCATTATTTCACTAAGCCAAAGCATGATTTGAACCCGGTTGGTAGTAGGTTGAACGATAGAGCATGAAGATTACCCCGAATTGCAGTGCATCGGCCATCCACCTGATGGGATGGGACGCGGCCGTAGTAGGTATATAACGCCGTGCTGGCCCGTATATATTAGCATAATCTGATATATGCGGTAATTAGCTTGCGTTGATCATCTATACCAATGGGGTAGGGCTACAAAAATCATATCCACCCCATCAGGAGAATGGGTAAGCGATGCGAAACGTAGCAAAATGCAAGTGTCAAAAAAGTAAGCGTGATCGAGAGATTTGCGTCACATTCGATCAATTAGCAATTTAGTTCATCAGGCGAGTAAGTTAATCGCGGGCTAATTATATAACGATGGCGTGATTGGTCGCCTTACAAACCGAATTCTAAACAGGAGAACAGCATGGCTGATAACAACTATCCTACCCCAATGCTCGATGAGCTGGAAAATGGCCCCTGGCCTAGTTTTGTAACCGGCATCAAGCGATTGCGAGATGAGCATCCGGACGAGCGTATTAATAACATGACCAACGGGCTGTTGGGCCAGCTTGAGCACTCATATGAAACCCGCAAGGGTTACTGGAAGGGCGGAACGTTGAGCATATTTGGCTATGGTGGTGGAATTATTCCTCGTTTCTCTGAAGTGGGTGACGCCTTCCCCGAATCCAGACAGTTCCATACACTCCGCGTTCAACCTCCCGCGGGTAACCACTACACCACTGACATGCTTCGCCAACTGGCCGACAGTTGGGAAAAACACGGTTCCGGCCTGGTTACGTTTCACGGCCAGACTGGAAACATTATGTTTATCGGTTCAAACGATGAGAATGTCCAGCATTTTTTCGACGAGATAAACGAGTATGGCTGGGATCTGGGTGGCGCGGGTCCCTGTGTACGCACAGCGATGTCCTGCATGGGCGCAGCGCGTTGCGAAATGTCCTGTGCGAACGAGCACAAGCTGCACCGTGCGCTGGTCAACAACTTTACCGATGACGTGCACCGCCCGGCATTGCCATATAAATTTAAATTCAAGATTTCAGGTTGCCCAAACGATTGCCAGAATGCAATCGAACGCGCCGATTTCGCGGTGATCGGCACCTGGCGCGATCATAAGAAGATTGATCAGGACGAATTTAAGGCCTTCGTTGAAGAAAAAGGCCGCGACTACGTTTTGGATAACATTATCACGCGTTGCCCGACCAAGAGTCTGGCGCTGGGCGAAGATGGCTCACTGATTGCCGACGAAACGAATTGTGTACGTTCCATGCACTGCATGAACGTGGTCCCCAAAGCGATTCACCCGGGTGATGACAAAGGCGTAACCATTCTGATTGGCGGCAAGCGCACGCTGAAAATAGGTGATTTAATGGGTACGGTAATTGTGCCTTTTATGAAGTTTAACGACGAAGAAGATTACGAGAAAATCGTTGAGATGGCTGAAGAAATCATTGATTTCTGGGCGGATAACGGTCTTGAGCACGAGCGCTGTGGTGAAATGATCGAGCGTATTGGTCTGGTTAACTTCCTCGAAGGCGTGGGTATTGATGTTGATCCGAACATGATCAACGAGCCGCGTCAGTGTTCATACGTGCGTATGGATGGCTGGGACGAAGAGGCGAAAGCCTGGTACGAGCGTAAAGTCGAAGCGGCAAACGCAGCCTAGTTCATCTAAATCATTCATTAATTAGACGGGTTCGCTCATCCGGGCCCGTAAAACTACTCGGAGATAAGTAAAATGGCAGTAGATATGAGAGAGCCAATCGAATCAGGTTGCCCTGATGGCTTCCAGTACATGCACCCGACCAGCATTAAAAATTTTGGTCAATGGAAATATCATACGCATCCGCGTCCGGGCGTGCTGATGCACGAAGCCTATAGTGGTGATCGTCTGTATACCGTTAAGTGCGGCACGCAGCGCATCCTGGATGTGTTCACCTTGCGTAAATTATGTGACATCGGTGATGAGTATGCAGACGGGCACATCCACTTTACCATTCGTTCTTTACCGGAATTTCTGGTAGACGACGAAGCCAAGGTTGAGCCTTTAATCAATGCGCTGGAAGGCGCCGGTTTTATCGTGGGCGGAACGCGTAACTCTGTGGCGATGATTTCACATACTCAGGGCTGGTTACACTGCGATATACCGGGTACGGATGCTTCCGGTGTGGTCAAATCCATGATGGATGAATTGATCGACGAATTCCGCGAGTGCAATATGCCTAACCGTGTTCACTTAACGACTTCCTGCTGTCAGATCAACTGTGGTGGCCAGGGCGATATCGCGATCAACATACAGCACACCAAGCCGCCGCGCATCAACCACGATTTAGTGGCCAACGTATGTGAGCGTCCTTCGGTTGTAGCGCGTTGCCCGGTTGCGGCGATTCGCCCGGCGATGGTCAACGGTAAAAACTCGCTGGAAGTCGATGAGAAAAAATGTATCTGCTGTGGCGCGTGTTTTCCGCCTTGCCCGCCGATGCAAATTAACGATGCTGAGCATTCCAAGCTGGCGATCTGGGTGGGTGGTAATCATTCAAATGCGCGTGGTAAACCGACTTTTCATAAATTAGTGGCGTCGGGCATTCCGAATAACCCGCCGCGCTGGCCTGAAGCGAACGCGATTGTTAAGCGTATTCTGAAGGAATACAAAGAGGGCGCGCGCGATTGGGAACGCATCAATGAATGGGTCGAACGTATTGGCTGGCCGCGTTTCTTTGAAGTCACAAACCTGCCTTTCACCAAGTATCACATTGATAACTGGCGTGGATCACGGGCGCGTTTGAATTCGTCGACGCATATTCGTTTCTAATCAGTTCTATTTTCAGGAGCTAAGCAAATGAAATTTTCATTAATGGTAAATGAGGGGCCGTATAACCATCAGGCCTCTGATACCGCTTACAACTTCGCCAAAGCGGTGTTGGAAGGCGGGCACGAGATTTTTCGCGTGTTCTTTTATCACGACGGGGTCAATAATGGCACGCGTCTGACCACGCCTCCACAGGACGATCGAAACATAGTCGAACGCTGGAGTGCGATGGCGGCCGAGCATGAAGTGGACCTGGTGATTTGTGTTGCGGCTGCACAACGCCGTGGCATTGCAGACGAAGATGAATCCAGGCGTAACGGCAAAGATGCCGACAATATTGCGCCGGGTTTTCGCATTTCGGGTCTGGGTCAGTTGATCGAGGCGGGCATTCAATCTGACCGTCTGGTCGAGTTTGGTGATTGAGGGAGATTACTATGTCAGTTACTAAAAAGATGTTGTACATTAACCGCAATGCGCCATACGGAACCGTATACGCACTGGAAGGCTTAGAAGTGGTGCTAGTTGGCGCTGCATTTGAGCAGGATGTGTCGATGGCGTTTATCGGTGACGGGGTATATCAGATTCTCAAAGGTCAGGATACATCGGATTCAGATATGAAGAACTTTTCACCCACCTACAATGCGCTGGGTGACTACGAAGTGACCAAATTGTACGTTGAGCAGGAATCGCTGGATGAGCGGGGTCTGACAGTGGATGATTTGATGCCGCTGGTATATGAAGAGTAAGATGACGGCTGGGCAGAAAAGCCTTCTATCGTTGTTCTTTCCCGTACTGAGTTGGCTAGCGTGATGGCTGACCAGGACGTATTGTTTAATTTCTAAGAGGAATGACAATGTTACATACAGTCAATAAATCGCCCTACCGTTCAGAAAGTCTGAAACTTTGTATGGCGTATATGCAATCTGAAGACTCGGTACTACTCATCGAAGATGGTGTATACGCTGCGATGAAGGGTGGCGCATCTGAAGTATTAGTGAGCGGATCAAGCGCAAAAGTTTACGCGCTTGGCCCTGATCTTAAAGCGCGGGGAATCGCGAGTGACAAACTCATCGATGGAATCGAAGTGGTTGGTTTTGACGGGTTTGTGAATCTGGCAGCAGAAAACGACAAGGTACAAAGCTGGTTATAAAGGGTGCTCTAACAACAGAGTTACCTATCATTAAACACAAATTTTTAATCCTTTATTACAGGAGAATATCATGGCAATTGAATTAAACGGTAAAACATACGAGACTGACGAAGAAGGTTACCTGGCAGATCTGAGCCAGTGGGATCCAGATATCGCAACCTATATGGCGAATGACGATGACATCGAAATCACTGACGCACACTGGGAAGTGATCAACTTCCTGCGTGAATATTACGAAGAATACCAGATCGCACCTGCGGTTCGCGTTCTGACCAAAGCGATTGGCAAAAAACTGGGTAAAGACAAAGGCAACAGCAAGTATTTGTATCAGTTGTTTCCGTACGGACCGGCTAAGCAAGCCTGTAAATTCGGGGGATTACCCAAGCCCACCGGCTGCGTTTAGTCGAACGACGCATCTTGGCCCTGAGATCCGCGATTTCGGCGTTGGGAAAATATCACTTACACCTGTAAGCTCAATTTTCCCGCCTTGAACTCACGGTTCTCATGACCAATCTGAGTCGTTCATAGTGCTTGGTACATATGGCTAATGGCTGCTGTACCGAGTATTTTTATTCGTTCGAGTAGTTTAATACTGTGAACCAATAAAAATGCTCCTTCAACCTTAAAACTGTATTGATGTTTATTACTGGAATTTATGCTGTTGGTTTTTATATCGCTACGATTGTTTTGATCGTAGGGGTGGCGATGAAGGTGATGCGTTATGCGCGGGTGCCGTCGCCGCTGGTGATACCGACTACGCCAGCACCTACCACCAGAAGTGGAGTTGTGTTACGCATGGCGCGTGAAGTATTTGTGTTCGAAAGTCTGTTTAAAGGCAATATTTGGACCTGGGTGCTGGGGATTTTATTTCATTATGGTATGTTGATAGCCCTGCTGCGTCATTTGCGTTATTTCACGGATCCGGTCTGGGGCTGGGTAAGTTTGATGCAATGGATGGGTATTTATGCCGGCTTTGCGATGCTTGCAGGTTTGGCCGGACTGTTTATTCGGCGTGTGTTTGTCGACCGCATACGTTATATCTCCAGCCCATCGGATTACCTGATCCTTGCGCTGCTGTTCTTTATTGCGTTTAGCGGCATGATGATGAAGTATGTTTCGCATACCGATATTATTGCGGTGAAGGATTTTATTCGAGGGGTGATGACATTCCATTGGTCGCCTATACCCACTGATATTCCGGTGTTAATCCATTTTACGCTTGTCATTACGCTGATGATAATTTTTCCGATCAGCAAAATGATTCATGCACCCGGCATGTTGTTTAGCCCTACACGGAACATGGTCGACAATCCGCGCGAGAAGCGTCACGTTGCCAGGTGGGCTGAAGACCGCAATCAGTCACCCGATCAGTAGAATAATAAAGAGGTTAAAATGGCAAAAGCGGATTATAAAATTCCTGGTTTAAGTCACTACGTACCTGTGCCCAAACTCGAACCCGGCAAGATGGAGCACAGCAGCCCTTTTATTGCCAAGCCTGAACACAATGCTGATTTGGGTTTTCCGGGCGAGCTGGTGGATGACTGGCATGACAGAGCCATCGATAAGATGGGCGATTTGCTGAAAAAGTATCGCTCCCTGCAGGTGTTTATGGATATCTGCGTTAAATGCGGTGCGTGTACGGATAAATGCCATTACATGCTCGGCACAGCGGATCCCAAAAACATGCCGGTTGCGCGTCAGGATCTGATGCGTTCGGTGTATCGCCGTTATTTTACCTGGCCGGGCAAACATTTCCCGAAACTGGTCGGGGCGCGCGATTTAACCCGCGACGTGCTGGACGAGTGGTACAGCTACTACCATCAGTGTTCAGAGTGCCGCCGCTGTTCTGTTTACTGCCCTTTTGGTATTGATACTGCTGAAGTCACCATGGCGGGCCGGGAAATCCTGGCGCACGTTGGGATGGGGCAAAAATACTCCAACGAGATTATCGGTAAAGTTTATAAAATCGGTAATAACCTGGGTTTGCCGGGCCGTGCGCTCAAAGATACGCTGGAAGGGTTGGTCGAAGACATCGAAGACGATACTGGCATTGCGGTGGCGATGCCGATGGATAAAGTGGGTTCAGAAGTATTATTGGTCACGCCTTCTGCTGATTTTTTCGCTGAGCCGCACGTCGATGGATTGATGGGGTACGCAAAAGTATTTCATGAAGCTGGCATCGACTGGACGGTCAGTTCATACGCTTCAGAAGCGGCTAACTTTGGCCTGTTTATCGGCAACTACGATAACATGGAGAAAATCGCCAAACGCATTCGCAAAGCCTCGGAAGATTTGAAGGTCAGACGTATAGTGCACGGAGAATGCGGTCATGCCTGGCGCGTGGCGTATAGCTTCTGGAATACTCTTGCGGGTCCGTTTGATTATCTTGATTCCAACTATCCTGTCCCGCAACATATCTGCGAACTGACCTATGATTTGCTGCAGGCGGGCAAGATTAAGCTGGATCCTTCGCAAAATGATGACAAGGTGCTGACCTTTCACGATTCATGCAATGTCGCACGCGCCTCGCGCATGGGCGATAAGCCTGGTGGGCAGTTCGACATACCACGAGCCCTGATCAAGGCCGCTTGTAACAATTATGTTGATATGGCCCAGGACACCATAAATGAACATACCTTCTGCTGCGGTGGCGGCGGAGGGCTGTTGACCGATGACCTGATGGAAATTCGGGTGAAAGGGGCGATGCCGAGAATGCAAGCCTTAAACGAAGTGGTCCAGAGCGATAATGTAACGCACGTCGCTGCGATCTGTGCGATTTGCAAAACCCAGTTTGCCAAAACCCTGCCTTATTACAATATGGGTATGGATATGATTATTAGCGTACACCAACTGGTCGGTGATGCGCTGATTATGAGTGATGTACCCGTAGAGAAAGAAGAAGAGGATGAAGACGAAGCCTGAGCTTTATTTTGATCCATATTTGTAGAAATTAAAAAATCCTAACAGGAGTATAACCATGGCAGCAGAGCCCGTTATCAGAGACAAAGAGACCCATACCTTTAGACAATACGAAGACGGTGATCACCTCACAACTGATTTTGAGAAGCAAATATTTGTAGAAGATACTTCCTACAAATGTCCGGTCTATATTCAACGTACACCGCCATGTCAGGGTAGTTGCCCGTCCGGTCATGAAATTCGCGGCTGGTTGCAAATTGTCCGCGGCATCGAAAAGCCCGGTGATGATCTTGAGCGCGATGCGTATGCGTTTTACCGCAACACTGTGGCCAATCCCTATCCCTCCATCATGGGCCGCGTTTGCCCCGCGCCATGCCAGGACGGTTGTAATCGCAATGAAGTTGATGATTATGTCGGTATTAACTCGGTTGAACAATATATCGGCGATACCGCCCTGGAAGCCGGGTTGAAATTCGAAAACTTGCCTGAGTTGGGTGAGAAAAAAGTAGCCATTATTGGTGGTGGCCCGGGTGGAATGGGTGCAGCCTACCATTTGCGCAAGCGCGGATACGGGTCCACCGTATTTGATATGCAGCCTGATTTGGGCGGCATGATGCGCTATGGTATCCCGAGTTATCGAGTGCCACGCGACACGCTGGACGGTGAAAACCAGCGTATCGTTGACATGGGCGGTATCGAAGTGAAGCTCAATACTAAAATTGGTGTTGACATTACGGTCGAACAACTGGAAAAGGATTTCGATGCCATAGTCTGGGCCATAGGTTGCCAGAAAGGACGCGGATTGCCCGCTTCGAATGCAGATGCACCCAATGTCATCACAGCGGTAGAGTATCTGGATGCGTTCAATAAAGGCAAACTTCAGACGCTGGGCGGCAACGTTATCTGTGTGGGTGGTGGTGATACTTCTATTGACGTGGTTACCGTATCCAAGCGCCTGGGTATGGTTGATGGCCTGGCGGCTGACCAGCGTCCTGAGAAAGTCACCAGCGGTGAACTTGATGCGCAGGACCCGGCTCTGGGTGAACAGCGTAAAAACGTAGGCGTAACCCTGACAGCCGTGTTTCCGCGTGAGGAGATGATGGCTACTGAACAGGAAGTGGTCGAAGCGCTACACGAAGGAGTAGACATTCAGAACGAAGTTATGCCGCTCGAAGTCATCAAGAATAATGCCGGTATGGCGGTGGGCCTGAAAATGGCCAAATGTACGGTCGATGATCGCGGTATTCCTTCTGCTATTGAAGGCACCGAGTTTGAAATCGAAGCCGACTTGATTGTATCCGCTATTGGTCAGGTCACGGATCTGGAAGGAATCGACAGCTATGCCAATGAGCGCGGCTTGATGGATGCCGATCCTCTATTCCGCCACCCTGATCACGATGGTCACTTTGTAGTAGGCGATATTATTCGCCCACACCTGTTGACCACCGCAATTGGTCAGGCTTCTAAAGCGGTTGAAGGTATCGATCAGTATTTACAGGGTGTCGAAATTTCAAAACGTCCTAAAGTAGACGTGCACCAGTTTAGCCTGGCTGCAAAACTGGACGAAACCGATTTGGCGCCGACTGAATATGCCGGCGGAGATATCTTTGCTACAGATACCTCCGATTTTGCAGTGCATAATTTTAGGGATCGCTCCAGCCACGAGATCATTGATGCAACCGAGCTGTTCCTGGCTCATTTTAAGCGCTCGGATGTGATTCAACGCGATCGTACGGGCCCGGATGAGGCCAACGTGCTGGGCGATGCTCAGCCTTTGATGAAGGGCCTCGAAGAAGAAAAGGCGGTTGAGGAAGCCGATCGTTGTATGTCTTGCGGTATGTGTTTTGAGTGCGATAACTGCGTAATATTTTGCCCTCAGGATGCGGTCTCCCGCGTCAAGAAGGATCGGTCCACAACCGGCCGTTATGTCACAACGGATTACACCAAATGTATCGGCTGCCATATTTGTTCTGATGTATGCCCGACGGGTTATATAGACATGGCAATGGGTCAATAGGGCAAGTCCGGATGAGCATCAGGCTACGTAAGTCACTGGTACGGTTTTTGTTGTTTTCTGTGCTGTCGGGTTTGGGCCTGACGAGTTTAAATCTGGCCTATGCAGGTGAGTCTGAAGTGTTGTCCGGCTCACGCGCAGCGAGCCTGGATAGTTGTGTGATTCCGGATACGGCCGATATGCGGCGTAACCACATGGAATTGTTATTTCATAAGCGCGACCAAACCATGCGCCAGGGGATCAGGACGTATGGTGACAATGAGGTGAGCCTGAACGGCTGCATCGCCTGCCATGCGACCAAAGATGATCAGGGCCAATACATCCCGGTGAATGAAGAAGGGCAGTTTTGCCAGACCTGCCACACACGCGTAGCAGCTAAACTTGACTGTTTTGATTGCCATCGTACTACACCTGAAACGAATTAGGTCAGTGCCACTATGAGTCAAGTTAAAGTCGAGTTTTACCAGGCGGATTTGAGTAAACGTAAACTGCTTAAAGCAGCATCTGTTGGCGGAGCCGCCCTGGCCATAGCGCCGGGTATTAAACTATTTCAGGCTGCCCACGCCAAGCCGGACAATGAGCCCGTTTCGGATCGAAATCGCTGGGGATTATTGATAGATGTGAACCGATGTGCAGACGACTGCAATGACTGTGTGGACGCCTGTCAGACCGAAAATGGCTGGGGCAGCGGAAGCACGGATGAGCAGCATTCACGTGATGATCAAAAGGCACAGTGGATTCGTAAGGTGAGCGTAAAAGACCCACAAACCAAACGTGAATTTAGTATGCCGGTAATGTGCCAACATTGCGAAAATCCACCGTGTCAGGATGTTTGTCCGACGGGTGCCTCGTTTAAGCGCGAGGATGGGATCTCTTTGGTTGATCGTCACATCTGTATCGGCTGTCGATATTGCATGATGGCCTGTCCCTACAAGGCGCGTTCTTTCGTGCACGAGTCGCTGTCTGATCAGCGCGCGCACCAGCCACGCGGCAAGGGTTGTGTTGAATCCTGTACCTTATGCGCGCACCGCGTGGACAAAGGTAAAATTCCCGCCTGTGTTGAGTCTTGCCAACACGGTGCGATGCTGTTCGGTGATTTGAACGACCCGGAAAGCTCAATATCAAAGAAACTGGCGAGTATTCCCAGTCGCCAGTTACGTGAAGACCTTAAATTGAATACTGGCGTTCGGTACACTGGAATATAAGGGTGGAACTAAAAATGAAGACCGCTAAAAAAACAACGTTCCAGACCGTGACGGACCACGGGCTATCGTACTGGTTGGTACTGGCCGCACTCGCTGCAATAACCGGCGTAGGCTTTCTGGCCGCCTATTATATGGAGCACCAGGGGCATTATGTTACTGGCATGAATAACCAGATTGTCTGGGGCCTGCCGCACGTGTTTGCGATTTTTCTGATCATCGCCGCATCCGGCGCGTTGAACG
>PVMS01167077.1_pt1 | contig 11060 bp, 9 predicted proteins | sample 1853461 | NCBI WGS metagenome assembly PVMS01 (sample SAMN08582032, study PRJNA380276) | Marine sediment metagenome, whole genome shotgun sequencing project. | isolation source: ocean sediment barecode stripped | collected 2017
GGCAGTGTCCCTTTAACTTTCCCAGCCAGGACTCAGGCAATTGATGGCTTATGATCGCCAGCGGTAGTTTGTTTTCACTCATATCATGTCCCTTTTCTTGATTGGTAATTGAACCGCCATATGCAGCGACAAATTATCGACGCGAATATCTTATTCCCAGTATATTGTATTGTTCCTCCAGGCTTCTGGTAGCTTTCATTTGTTCAAAGGATAGCTGGGTTTGAAATAGCATCAATTCCGGGGAGCTGGACCAGGCAGGTATAATTTTGACGTTCTGGATCCTGGCTTTTTATAGCCGGGATAGAATCTTAATCTATCTTCAGCTGCGACCTCGGGTTATACTAGGTAGTAGTTAAGTGCTAATTGGAGGGAGAGGACAATGTCGGGATCAGGTGAAACCGATGATATTAAAGTAAAAGGTGCACCAGCCAGCCCAAAAAAAATTAGATCAAAGCGGGCTCAATCGATGTTCTTTCCGGTGCTCCTCATCGCCTTGGGCATCATTTTACTTTTTGTGGCTCTCGATTTGATAACTACTATCAATTGGGAAGCTGCTTTGCAGCTTTGGCCACTGCTGCTCATTTTCATTGGACTTGACCTGATCGTCCGGGTTGTGCCTAGTCCGGGTGGAACGATCTTGAGCCTGGTAGTGGGCCTGGTGGCGGCCGGGATATTCATATATGTACTGCTTTACTCCAGCCAGGTCCCGTTTCTAGCTGAGTCAGTCGGCCAATCTGGCGCCGATCTAAAAACCGAATTCCATACCTATCCCGCCGAAGGTGTCGAAGCCGCCGATATGGTCCTGGAACTTGGCTCCCAAGGCACCTTAATTACTGCCCTTGAAGACAGCCCAAATCTGATAGAAGCGGATGTCACCTACACGGGAGATCTGATTTTTGATGTCACTGCCAGCGACGACCTGGCTGCCGTGGAGCTTAGGGTGAGTTCCACGACCGATTGGGTCTATTGGATGAATCCGCTTAATTGGTTTAACGAAGCTGAAGACCGCCGTTGGGAAATTGGGTTGTCGTCGACCATTCCAACAAATCTTGATGTGGAGTTGGGCTCAGGTCCATCTGTCCTGGCATTAGACGATTTAACTCTGACAGCTCTAAATGTTGATGGATCTTCAGGTCAAGCCGATTTGGTGCTGCCGGATGGCGATTATGATCTGGCCTATGATGTTGGCAGCGGCTCGGTGTCGATAACCCTGCCTCAGAAGGGCCAAGGGGTATTTCAGGTTGAGGGCGGGTCAGGCAAGCTAGATATCCTCGTTCCCGCTTCCGCGAGCGTGATGGTCGTAGTTGAAGATAAGGGCAGCGGCCGGTTGACCATTGACGAATCGCTTTTTAACCAGACCGAAATTAGGGAAGATGGTCAGGGTGTTTGGGTAACCGACAACTACTCGGACACGGCCAATAGGCTCAAGCTTGTCCTTGATACAAGCTCCGGATCGGTAGCGGTCCAGGGTGAATAACAGCCAAAAAAGGTTCTCACCAATAATCTTTTGCGCTGTATTGATATCAGAAGGGTAAGAAATCCCTGACTTCCATCAATGGCACTATAGCCCATTACGCTAACCGTTGAATGAAATTTCCTCCCCTCATCCGCGGCCGCTTTATTAACAGGGACAACCGCTTTCGGGCCACTGTGCTGGTCGATGGCGTCGAGACCTGGGCCCACGTGCCTAACTCCGGGCGTTTGCAGGAAATTTTCCAGCGTGATCGACCTGTCTGGCTGGTCCCAGCGAGGGATAAAAATCGTGTAACATCCTACGATCTAAAGTTGGTTGAATTCGCGGATGTGTTGGTAAGCGTCGATGCTCGCCTGCCAAATCATCTCTTCGAAGAGGCTCTAACTGCTGGTGAGCTGCCCGAATTCGACTACCCAACGGTTCGCAGGGAGGTGACAGTTGGAGGGAGCCGGTTAGACTTCAAGCTCTCGGCCGGCGGGGAAATCTGTTGGGTGGAGACCAAATCGGTGACCCTGGTCGTCGATGAGGTTGCTCGTTTCCCCGATGCGCCTACAAATAGGGGACGGCGCCATCTGCTGGAGCTGATCGATCTAAGGGGTCAGGGTGCACGTACGGCCGTTGTCTTTGTCGTTCAGCGGCCGGATGCCCTCGCCTTTAAGCCCAATACGGCGACCGATCCACGGTTTACATCAACTCTGGTCCAGGCGGCCGGCAAAGGCGTTGAGATTCACGCCTACCGCTGCACTACCTCTCTTGAAGAGATCGTTCTTGAGGACGAGATCCCTGTCCATTTGACGGGTTGACCAAAACTTGGGTTTAAAGCGACCTGGAAAAGACCCGGTGATTTTTATAGGGGATTCCGCCCAAAGTCTCTAAATCCTTGCGCATTTGCTCGGCCGTTTCAGCTACCTGGGTCAATTCGAAATTAACAAACTTAAACCCGCTTAGACTCTTTTCCATTTCTGTATAAAGCAGGGCATTGCCGCCAAGACCTTGGTATTCGGGCAGCATACCCATTCCATTGCCGGCTACCGAAGTGGTCCGTCGCATCTCCAGCAGCAGGTCGAAGATCCCGAAAGGAAACAATTTGCCTTTTGATCGCTGCATGGCTGCGGACACGTCCGGCCAGCCAAAAGCAAAACCAACTACCTGGTTGTCGCGAGCGATGATTTTTATCAACCTTGGATTGGCCAGTAGCATGATATTATCGACCACATAATCTAGTTCCCTATCCGTCAGCGGCACGTATTCCCAATTTTCTATAAATGCATCATTATAGGCCTGGCCGATTCGAGGCGCCCATTCTCTCAGCTCGCGTTTGTTCCTGAAGGGTATCACGTGCAGTTTCTTTCTTTTTAGCACCCGATCGGCGATGCTGTGAACCCGTTCAGGCATTTTAAAATCCTTAACAGCCACCAGGTGCGAAATATAATCCACCTCTTTTTCCAGGCCCGATTCCGCAGCCAGGCGAAGGTAATACGGATTGTTGTAGTTCATCATGTTCATCATCTGGCGGTATTCGTAGCCACGTTCCAACATGCCATAGCCATCAAAGACGCTGAATCCCTTTGGCCCAGTGATTTTGTTTAACCCTCGTTCCTTCGCCCACGCGAATGCAGCCTCAAATAAACGGGCAGCGCCTTCTGAATCATCCTCGCAGTCAAAGAAATAAAATTGGCCCGTCTTGGTACCATGGTGGCTGTTGTAATTCCTGTTTTCCAGAGCGGCGATCCGGCCGATGTCGCGGCCTTCCCGGTTGGCCAAGAAGAACGCGGCCGCGGAATGCTCATAAAAAGGGTGCTTATTCCGGTTGAGGGCCTCTTTCATGTCGGCCCGTATGGGCGGCACCCATTGAGAATTACCCTGGTATAAACGGAAGGGCACATCGATAAACCGTTTAACCTGTTTTTTGTTGGCTGTATCCACCTGTTCAATTGTCAACATGGACCAACTGTTTCACCTCTTCTAACAAATTCCAGGACTGGCAGTCCTAAGAATCTCTATATTTGATAAAGCTCGCCGTATTTCTTCTTCAAGTAGCTGATGTACGGCGAAATAGTTAGCGGGCTGCCCGTTACCCGTTCTATTAATTCGTCCGCGGTATATTTTCGGCCGTACTGGTAGACATTTTCCTTCAGCCAGCTATGCAGCGTTCCAAACTCACCCTTCTCTATCTCCGCTGGGATTTCAGGATTGGCCTTGATCGCCTGCTCAAAGAAGAGGGCGCTCATGATATTTCCCAGGGTATATCCCTGAAAGGCGCCGCCGATGATCCCGGCGTACCAGTGGACATCCTGCATCACGCCGTCCCGGTTATCAGGCGCTCTTAAGCCAAGGTCGCTTTCGTAGCGCGCATGCCAGGCATCAGGCAAATCCTTAACGGCCAACCCGCCTTCTAACATCTCCAGTTCCAGGTCGAAGCGTATCATGACATGCAGGTTATAGGTCACTTCATCGGCATCGGTTCGTACGAGGGACCTTTCCACCTTGTTGATTGCCCGGTAGAAAGTATCCAAAGGAACACCGGCCAATTGGTCTGGAAAAGAGCCCTGCAGATTTGGATAAAAATGGTTCCAGAATGGACGGCTGCGGCCCACCTGGTTTTCCCACAATCGGGACTGGCTTTCGTGAGCACCGCTGGACGTGCCACGAGCCAATGGAAGGCCTTCATAAGCGTGATTGAGGCCCAATTCATAGAGAGCATGCCCGCATTCGTGCAGAGTGCTAAATAGGGCATCGCTGAGGTGGTTCTCTTTTACCCTGGTAGTAATCCGAACATCATCAATTGAGAACTTGATCATAAACGGATGGACGGTCTTATCCTGTCTTCCCCGGCTGAAATCATACCCGTACTTCTCGATTACTTCGTTTCCGAACTTTAATTGCTTATCTTCAGGGTATTTCAATCGCAGCACACTATCGTCGGCCGCCGGCTGATCTGAGATTGCCTGTACTAGAGGAACTAACTGCTCTCTTAATTCGGCAAATAAGGCGCTAACAGAAGCAGCTTTCATGCCATAATCAAAAAGATCAATCAGGGGATCAGCGATGTGATCGTAGCCAGGGAAATATTCAGCAAACCGGCGGCTGTAGTCCAATGTCTTTTCAAGATAGGGCTGAACGGTGTCAAAATCGTTTTCAGGCCTGGCCTTGGCCCAGACGCCATAGCTCTCTGACATATGGGCGTATAGTTCAGCAACAAAATCGGGAGGAACTTTCACAGCCTGGTCATAGTCGCGCTTGGTAACTCGAATCAGGCTGGCGCTATCATCGTCATATGGTAATTCCTCTGCATGGGGCAGCAGATCATCCAGCAGCTTGCCAATATCCGGATCGATAAACTTTTCGTGACTCAATCGGCCAAGGGTGGCCATCTGGCGGCCGCGGGCCCCTGCCCCAGCCTCGGGCATATATGTTGCCTGGTCCCAATGCAAAAGCGCGGCCGCAGCCTCCAAATCCCCAATTTCAAGCAACCGCGCTTTCAATTCCTCTAATTTTCCTTCCATTATTTTTCTCTCTCCATTCTCTTTTTTTCTAAGCTGAAGCGTCAGCTTCAGCCCAATTCTTACAAGCCCAATTCTTACAGGCCCAATTCTTATTGGGCCCGATTCTTATCGGCCCAAAGCCTATCCCAATCCATCCGGGTCCACAAACTAATCCCACCTGGGGAAACGAACGCTGCTTGATGACGCTCTTAGCCCATTTTCGCCGAGAAAAGGACCATTTCCGAAAAGAAAAGTAATCCCCACCACTGGAGAAGGATTCTTTATTAGGTTAAAATCAATTGACCGCCGACATTTAAATTCGGAGACCTTTGAAAATACGTCACAGCTTCCGCTTGGCTGAGGTGATACTACTCCTCAGCTTTCCTATCATCTTCATTTTTCTGGTGGTGGCCAGGCCCTCGCTGCCATTTCTGGTTCTCTTGTTGGCGCCCATCTCGCTGGCTGCAGTGCTCTATGAATTTATTGGCGGAACGCTGGCTGCTCTTATTGCGATGATCGGTGTCGCCCTTTTAGTGGCCCTGGATCCAGATGCTTACCGCCGGGCTGCGATGCTGCAGGAGATATGGCCGATATTAGTTGCCTACCTGGTTGCTGGACCATTTGTCGGCTGGCTGGTCAGCCGTGAGCGGGAAAGCGCCCACCAACTGACTCTAACCACTCGCCGGCTCAATACTGTACAAGAGATCGTCCAGGCCATTAATACCTCCCTGGACCCCAAGGTTACGCTCGCTGCCATCATCTCTGAAATCCATGGATTGGTTCCTTTTCACCGGGCCATAATTTTATTGATCAACCATGATCTTCTTCATGTGGAAGCGGCAAGCGATGATGAATACAGCCAATCTAATCTTGTTAATCAAGCCTTTAATTTAACGGAAACGGCCGCCAATATAGCTATCAATAGTGGCCAAATCTGGATTGGTGAAGGCGACATCCTTAGTCGCTATGTTGACAGCCAACTCCTCTGCTTTGAAGGAGCGTCGAGCTGTATCATCATCCCTTTACGATTTCAACAAAAAACAATTGGCGCCCTATCCCTGGCAGGTGAGGATTTTATAGATATCTCACCATCCGTGATTGAGGATCTCAGCCAGATCGTCGATCAAATTGCTATTGCCATTGAACATGCGCGCCTTCTACAGATAGAGGAGAAGCGGTCCCAAGCCCTGGCGGCAATCAATGAGGCAGGTCGAGAGATTGCGGCTACGTTAGATCTCGATCGGACACTTCAGCTTGTTATGTCCAAGGCGGCCGAAACTCTTCCAATGGATGCCGGCGCCCTCTTTGTTTTTGACAGCACGTCCCAGCTGTACCGCGTGGCAGTTAGCCATAAATTACCTCCGGACGAGGTCGAAAAAATCACCTTCGCCTTTGATGAGGGTGTGCCCGGCTGGGTTGTTCACTACCGAGAGCCGTTAATCATCAATAATGCAGCTGAAGACGATCGCGTTCATCCTAATGTCATTGAGGTGGGGGTCAAATCAGTAATGGCCATCCCCCTGATATCCAGAAACAAAATAATTGGTGTTTTGAATTTATTTTCCCAGCAGGGAACCAATGCCTTCGACGATGAATCGCTTCATCTTGCCCAGGTTTATGCCAACCAAGCCTCCATCTTCATCGAGAACGCTCGCCTGGTTGATGAACTTCGAAAATCAGCGGCCGAATTAGAGGAGAGAGTCGAAGAAAGAACCCAGGAACTACAGCAGACTCAGGCACAAGTTATTAGGGCCGAAAAAATGGCGGCCGTCGGCCGTTTAGCAGCTTCTGTTGCCCACGAAGTCAACAACCCCTTGCAGGCTATTGCCCTTCACTTGCAGCTCATTGCCGATGATAACCTAAATGATTCAGGCTCCGAAGAATTAACCATCGTTGAATCTGAGTTAGCCCGCATCGCTAAAATCGTGCAAAGGTTATTAGAGTTTCAAAAACCGAAGCAGGGCAAGCTGTGGCTGCAATCTATCCCTGAATTGCTGGACGATGTACTGGCGCTTGTTGGAAAACAGCTGCAGCGATCGAACATTTCCGTCATAAGGGAAGAAGAAGAACCTCAAAATCCAGTATTAGGCCAAGGCGATCAGTTGAAACAGGTGTTCCTTAATCTTGTGCTAAACGCCGTAGAAGCTATGGCAGATGGCGGCGATCTCAGGATCACGGTCACCGAGAGTTTCGATCAGATCGGAATCACCTTTTCCGACACGGGTACAGGTATCAGCCAGGAGGATCTTTCCCAAATTTTTGAGCCCTTCTTTTCTACTAAGCATACCGGTTCGGGTCTAGGCCTGGCTGTGAGTCAAGATATTGTTATCAATCATGGTGGGAGTTTGGAAGTGAGCAGCCAGCAAAATCGCGGCTCAAGTTTCACTGTGACCCTGCCTGTCCACCAGAAGAGCGAAGTAAGCCATGCAATCTAACAAAATAGAGATATCAACGCCTGGTCGAATTCTTATTGTTGATGATGAAGAAAATATTCGAAGAGGGCTGCGGGCTATATTGGTGAAGGATGGACATGAAGTTAACGATGTTGGCAGCGCTGAAGGGGCACTCCGCCTCTTAGATGCATTTTCTTGTGAAGTCGCTATCGTCGATATTCGCATGCCCGGTATGTCTGGGGTTGAGCTGCTTCATGAGATCCGAAACCGCTGGCCTTTTATCGCGGTCATCATGCTCACCGGTCACGCCACGTTGGAAAGCGCGATGAAAGCCATCAAGGAAGGCGCCCACGATTACCTGCTCAAACCGGCTCAACCGGATGCAATCCGTAAATCAGTAGCTGAAGCTCTAACATCTTCCCGCCGCCAGCGGGAACAGGCTCATTTAATGAGTTCCCTTCGAAGCAGCCTCGAACGTCTCGGCGAACTCCCAGGGGCTTCAACTCCACCAGGAGATGGTCTCGCCCAGCGCCAGATCAATATTGGTGATTTAATAGTCGATCCTCAGGCCCATCAGGTCTGGCGAGAAAATCAGTCCATTTCATTAACGCCCTCCGAATTCCAGCTGCTATTAACGCTTTCAGAACGGTCTGGCCAGGTTATCGATTACGTCACGCTGGTGCAGCTGAGCCTGGATTACATGGCTGAGCCCTGGGAGGCAAAGGAACTCATAAAACGTCATATTTTTTCCCTGCGTCAAAAAATCGAGCCAGATCCGTCCAATCCAATCTATGTTTTAAATGTCAGGGGGGTGGGCTATAGAATGGCGTCTGATAAAGAGCTGGAACAACTTTAATATTGGATTTGCCACTCCCCAGCGCCAACTCTATTGTCACTGTTTAGCAACTAATTCGTCTCCGCGAATTTGACCAAACATCACTATTATTACAAAACGGATTGACTTTGATCCATTTTGTTGGATTTTTTAGATGAATTATTCCTACCTATGGCGGCCGCCACAGACAGTACACAATCACCATTTCAGAAGGAGGACAGGATTCATGGATACTTTATTTGGACTGTTGACAGTTGAACAATGGCTGGCCATTTTACGCATCGGCATCGGGCTTTGGTGGTTAAAGAGTTTTCTACATAAACCCCACCGCAAATTTGTTTCCGGCCAGATGACAAATTGGACCATGGCTTTAGGTGATAATCACCCAGTGCCGGCCTTTGGTGGTGCGATAAAAAGATTAGTCGAAGCCAATGCCTCCTGGTTTCCCTATCTCATCCTGGCCGGCGAGCTGGCAGTTGCCATTGGAATGATCCTTGGCTTCCTAACGCCCATTTCCCTGCTCGTGGCTCTTTTGCTCAATCTTAATTACATATCCCTGGCCGGCGTCAAGCCAAAAGATATCTCAGTGAATGCCGCCTGGCAGTGTGAACAGGGCCAAAATTGGACCATGATAATCTCCCAGGTCACCTTGTTGGCCACGATCTCTTGGTCAGTTTGGAGCCTTGACAGCCTCCTGGGGATATTCGGTGCTTGATACTAATAAGAGAATGCTTAATTGAATGTGTATTGCCATTTGCACAATCGAAGCAGCGGGATTAGCTTCATTTTCATCTATTTTAAGGTGCTGAATCGAGAATTTATCAATATCAGACAACGGAGCGAGTAAAAATGTCAGAAGCGATCTTTCCAAAATTTGGTGACTGGGAGCCAACCCGTCAAACATTACAGTGGTACAGCCGCGGCATAGTGGCAGTTCCACGCGCCCACGCTGAATCCCACCCTAAATGGTGGCATGTTAGCTTAAAGGTAGCTGACGATGGGTTAGTTTCTGATAAGTCCCCTTTGCCTGATGGAAGAACTTTGTGGCTCAAGATGGACCTAGTTCAACACAAGGCGATCCTGTTTGTAGATGATGACCCGTTCCAGGAAATTAGCTTCCGGGATGGATTAACTTCGTCCGAATTTGCTGCTCGTCTCCTGGCGACCGCGGCCGCACTGGGTCTTGAGGGCCCGTATGAGCGCGCAAAATTCAAAAATGAAGATAAGCGAGAATATAATCCGGTTGAGGCTGGACATTTTCTTTCAGCACTGGTTAACGCCGATCGCATCTTCAAGGAGCATCGCTCAAGCCTATCAGGTGAGACAAGTCCGGTCCAGCTGTGGCCCCACGGCTTTGATTTAGCTTTTGAATGGTTTGGAACAAGGGTGGAGATCTACGACGGTGTCGAATATCCGTCCCAACTCAACCTCGGATTTTCTCTTGGCGATGCTGCAACCAGGCCGTATTTCTATTCCAATCCCTGGCCCTTTGAGCGCGACCTCTTATTAAACAAGCCTCTGCCCCCTGGCGCTAGCTGGTATACCGAAGGCTGGGAGGCAACCATTCTTCCTGATAAGAAACTGGCCGGTGAAAAAAACGCGGAAGAGCGCTTGTTGGAATATGCTAAAACTGTCTTCAATTTAACATCACCAACGCTCACGGCTAAGTAGCTCATGCAGACGAATGCAGTGAATCCGCCCAAAGGGCTTGATGCCACGATGGTACTGATCGCCGCTTAGGCTCAAGTCTGGGTTGTCTGCGACCCGTATAAGCCTTGATTAAAGCTCAACTCACGGGGGGGCCTTTCGACTCGCTTTCCTTCGCTAAAGGCCAGGCCCGGGGTGTGCCCCGATCATAACCGGTTATCCCAGTTTGTTTGACCAGCCGCCGCTACCAACGCTGCCGGAAAAACCTGGAGAGTAATCCCAGGGAGAACAGCCAGCAGGCTATAAAATAGACCGGGCGTGAATTCTTTCTAATCTCCTAGATCTGCGGAAGTGCCTCGTTAAATGCCGTGGTATTTAACGAGGTAAAAGTTTACATGGCCCCAGGAATCAGCTTTCATTTATTGTCTCCGGCGCTTCGATACAAGATAACGCTGGTGATAATTAACCAAAGTCCAAAGAGCGTATAGGGGACAAAAATAACGCCCGATGGCAAATCCCAAAACATTCGGCCAATGAGCAGTGTAACAGCTGTAACAACGCCGTACCAGCCCAGTCAGCCAGGAAAGGCGCCGTCCCGGATGGTGACTACACTGGTGGCGAGCAGCAGGCTGGCCAGGGCAACCCAATAGGTAGCGAACGAGAAATTGCCTTGATCAAATAATAACCTGGCCATCTCTGGCGATAAGGATTCATCAATCCTGAATATGGCCAATGCCCAACCGCCACCTCCCAATACCGTGGCCACGGTTAATAACCCAGAGCCAAAGGCTATCATGGACATCCAGGCTGGTTTTTCTTCATAATGCTGCAACCGTGCCCAGAGCACACCCAGAAACCAAAGAAAGATGATGAATGAAAATACCGAGAGGATGCCGCCAATATCAAAAAGCAAGCGGTCCCGGTTTAAAAAGAAATCTAATATCACTTCGGCTGAGGCATTAAAAGAAGGCTCAGAACCGCCTACCTGGATTAACCCTTGAGCCAGAAACTGGACCACGAGAAAAATTATGCCGCTAGCTGCTCCAAATTGTTCCCAACGTTTTTTACTCATTCATTCCTCCTATAATTTAGGTGAAATTGCACTAAATTCTGTCACCTTAGATTGGACAGATGGAATTGGCCTCAACATGGAGATGTCTTGAGATCATCGGTCCAGATTGGTCAGATCTCAGCGCCATTACTCTGCCCTATTCTGTTTCTCAAAC
>PVMS01016272.1_pt1 | contig 11059 bp, 10 predicted proteins | sample 1853461 | NCBI WGS metagenome assembly PVMS01 (sample SAMN08582032, study PRJNA380276) | Marine sediment metagenome, whole genome shotgun sequencing project. | isolation source: ocean sediment barecode stripped | collected 2017
AGGAGAATGGACATGCCACTTTGTTTTTTTACTTTTTCAAGAAGCTGGAGGATTTGAGCCTGGATCAATACATCGAGGGCGGTGGTTGGTTCATCGGCGATGAGAATCTTCGGTTCGCAGGCCAGTGCCATAGCGATCATTACCCTTTGGCGCATGCCTCCGCTCAATTTATGCGGGTAGTATTGCATTTTTTCTTCGGGGGAGGGGATCTCTACCCGGCGCAGTGATTCTACAGCACGTTCACGGGCTTCGGCTCTATCGATGGGTAGATGCTGGATCAAGCCTTCAATGATTTGTTCGCCAATACTGAGAACAGGGTTCAGTGAGGTCATCGGGTCTTGAAAAACAAACGCAATTTCCCGGCCTCTTAAATCGCGTAACTCTTTGGCAGACAGTGTGAGCAAATCTACGCCACGGAACAAAATAGTTCCCGAACGAATATTGGCTGGTGGTGTAGGAATCAGGCGAAGGATTGAAAGCGCGTTGACGGTTTTACCGCAACCAGACTCGCCGACAACTGCCAGGGTTTCGCCTGCGTGTAATTGATAGCTGATGCTGTTTACCGCAATCAGTTCTCCTTTTTCCGTGGGAAAAGAAATGGTCAGATTTTCAATATCCAGCTCAGGTATTGTCATAATCAGGGTTGCATGCAGGCAGGTGGAGTTGTTGCCGTTCGATCAAAATTGTTTAGGCATTATACTGCAGAAACCTTTTTGTCGGCAGTGGGAAGGCAAACTAATTTCATGCTGGAGGGCTATATCCGGGGGAATATTTACTTATAAGTTATTGCCATTTTGTATGGTCTCAAGAGGGTTCGAAATAGCCCTGAATTCTGCAAAACAGCCTAATTTTCAAAGGTTTTGACGTAGCGGGTAGTCGCTGTAGGGAAATGCCTTGACAGCTTGTAGGAAAACATGCTATGGGTAGCCTATTCTTATACAGGTGAAGGGGGAGAACTGCTATGTCCGATGGAACAGTGAAGTGGTTTAGTGATAAAAAAGGTTATGGTTTTATCCAATCCGCAGAAGGGGAAGATATTTTCGTACATTTTTCGGAGATTGTTGCTGAGGGCTATAAAACTTTAAAAGAAGGCCAGCCGGTTGAGTATGAGAATACGGATGGTCCTAAAGGTCCGCAAGCATCAAAAGTAACTCCTAAGTAAACCAAATGCTCCGGCAGAGCACTCTCTCTGCCGGACTTCTTTTATTCCCGGTTCCACTAACAGTATTGTGTGACCGGGTGAATTGTCTCCGAGGTTTTGCGCCTCCTTAAGAATTTCCAGAAAAAAATTGGTGTTTATCCTGAATTAGTAATGGCCACCCTGGCTTTTCAGGAGGTTGATCATTGCATCATGTTCGTGGAAGGAAGCCATGAACAGCGGTGTATTGCCGTTATTGTCCTCGATGTTTACCTTCGCGCCTTTTTGCAACAGCAGTTTCGCAGTTTCCAATTGCCCTTCCAAAGCAGCACCGTGAAGCGGCGTAGTGCCGTTTTTATCCTTGGCATTGATATCCTGACCGAAGGCGATTAATTTTTTTATGACCTTGATTTTGCCTTCCATAGCGGCACTATGCAAGGGAGTGGTGGCGTTATTGTATATGGAGTTTTCCAAGGAGCTTTTGGCTATGTAGATACTGGCTTCATCGACCTTATTTGGAGGTTGAGCCGTGTTTGTCGCGACAATCGTCGAGGCAACGAACAATGTCCCCGTAACAACGACAATGGCTAGCCAGGTGCCTAATGACAAGTTAGCTTTCATAATTTCATCCTTACCCGGATCGGAATTCTCATAGTGCCATTTTGGTGACGTATAACTCCTTGAATAAAAAAAATTTCTTCGCTGGCAGGGATCGGCCCTGTTAATGAGCTTTATACCTACACTTCTAATCTATGGGAGCTTTTTCCAAAAGTCAATGGCTTCCTGTTGGCAATGGTAACGCCAAGGAGGGGAATTCTGGGTTGACTGGAAAACCTTTTTTAAATGCCACTGTATATCCGATACTAATTACTCAGTTTAAATTTCTTTTAGATATAATTATGTAATAGGTATTTTTGCTAAATTTTTAAAAAAATTCAGGCAACTTTCATGCAAGTGGATTTTGGTATGAAAGGTGGGCATTCAAAGCGAAAAGGCCCTGATTTAACTGGTCTCGGGTACCTTGTCTCTGGCAGGGTTTGAAAATACAGACATTGTTCCCAATCTGATTTGGTGATACCTTTATCGGTCTGGTTATCTTTGAAAAACATATATAGAAAATCAATTCATGAGGTGAATTATTCGAATACTCAGTTGGAATGTAAACGGAATTCGTGCCGCAGCGAAAAAGGGGTTTCACGAATGGTTAGAAACGGAATCGCCCGATGTATTATGTGTTCAGGAAACCAAAGCCAGAATTGAAGACGTTACCGAAGAACTGGCATGTCCTAAGGGGTATCATGCCACCTGGAACTCCGCCGAGAAAAAAGGTTATAGCGGAGTGGCGACTTTTAGCAAAAAGAAACCCAAGGCGGTGCATCTTGGGTTGGGCATTGAGGAGTTTGATAAAGAAGGCAGGGTCATTCGCCTGGAGTTTAATAATTTTGATCTGTTCAATGTTTATTTCCCCAATGGCACGAGTGGCGAAGAGAGACTGCAATTTAAAATGGATTTTTATGATGCTTTCCTCGACCATTGTCAGGACTTGCGAGCCCAGGGGAAAAAGCTGGTCATCACGGGAGATGTGAACACAGCACATAAAGCCATCGATTTAAAGAACCCCAAGGCCAATGCAAAAAACTCCGGCTTTCTACCGCAAGAGAGGGCCTGGATGGATAAATTTGTTTCCCACGGTTATGTGGATACCTTCCGTCACTTCAATTCCGAGCCAGATCAATACACCTGGTGGTCCTACAGAGCTGGTGTCAGGGCACGGAATATAGGTTGGCGTATCGATTATTTTTTTGTGACCGAGGATTTGATCGATAAAGTGAAGGAGGCTTTTATCTGTCCCGAAGTGATGGGATCGGATCATTGTCCCATCGGTCTGGACTTGAAATCGACCTGACAATTTCGCCTGGACCGAATGCAGGCCGGGCGGCATCTAATACTTAAGATGATCTCTAATAGTTCAATATTTTCACTCCCGGCAACTCGCTGGCTCTTATTTGATAAGGGACGCTCGTGGCCAATAACAATTTTAAGAGATGCCCCTAATCTGCGTCCGCTTTTCTGGGCAATTTTTCTTTATAACAATTCTATTTTATAGATGAGGTAATAATGGATTTTACAGTGAATCAGTCTTACGCCGGGTTCAAGCTAATTCAAAAGGAAACGATTGAGGAATTGAATTCTCTGGCAATGGTATTTGAGCACGAGAAAAAATGGTGCTGAAGTCCTGGTCATGGAAAATGATGACGACAATAAGGTGTTCAGTGCCACCTTCCGGACACCGCCCAAAAACGATCACGGAGTTGCGCACATTATGGAGCATAGCGTGCTTTGCGGATCGAAAAAATACCCGGTTAAGGAACCGTTTATGGAAATGGTGAAAGGCAGTTTGCAGACCTTTTTGAACGCCATGACTTATCCCGATAAAACCATGTATCCGGTGGCAAGCCGCAACGCCAAAGATTTTAGAAATTTGATGAGTGTTTACCTCGACGCCGTTTTTTACCCGCATATCACCGAAGAAATATTTATGCAGGAAGGCTGGCACCACGAGATGGAAGCGGACGATCAAGCCATCGTTTATAAGGGCGTGGTCTACAATGAAATGAAAGGCGTGTTTTCTAGCCCGGAAAGCATCTTGGACCGCTATCTGGATCATTCTTTGTTTCCAGATTCCCCCTATGGATTTGAATCAGGCGGTGACCCGAAATCTATTCCCGATTTGACCTATCAGGAATTCAAGGAGTTTCATGAAAAATATTATCATCCTTCCAACTGCCGTCTCTTCTTTTATGGCGATGGAGATACGCTGGAGTATTTACAATTTGTAAACGATAAATATTTGCAGGATTTTGAAAGAGCTCAGGTAGATTCTTCCATTCCTCTGCAAAAGAATTTCAGTAGTCCCAAGCGAGAGGTCATTCATTACCCGGTTTCGGAAGGCGAGTCGCTGGACAAGAAAACCTTTGTTTCTATGGGAATGAAACTGGGTCTTTCAACGGACCACGAACATTGCATGGGAATGTCCATACTCAGCTATCTGTTATTGGGAACTTCTGCCTCACCATTGCGTAAAGCGTTGATGGATTCCAACCTGGGAAGTGAAATCATCGGTGGCGGTTTTGACGACCACCGTGCCGAAACTGTATTCGCGGTTGGACTGAAAGGCAGCGAGGAGGAGAACGAGGAACAAATTCTCGATTTAATTTTCTCTACGTTGAAAGGCCTCGTCGAAAACGGTATCGAAGAGGACATGATTCAATCGGCGGTCAATTCCATCGATTTCAAATTGCGTGAAGCAAATTTTGGCGGTTTTGCCAAAGGCATTGTGTATAACATCCAGGCGTTGGGGTCCTGGCTCTATGATGAGGACCCGCTCATTCACTTGCGCTACGATGAACAGATGCAAAAGATCAAAACTGAATCGAAAAACCGGTATTTTGAAAAATTGATCGAGCAAAACCTGCTAAATAACAAGCATCAGAGCGTCCTGATTGCCAAACCGCAACCTGGCTTGGCCGGGGAAGCTGAATCTGAGATGAAGGACAAACTGGGTCAACTTAAAAACTCGCTTAACGATGACGAAAAACAAGACCTGGTGAAAAAAACCAAGGCTCTGCAGGAATTGCAGATGACTCCAGATAGCCCGGAGGCATTGGCTACTTTGCCTATGCTGGATCTATCCGATATCAATCGAAGTAGCGAGAGCTTTCCTTTGGAAATAAAAAAAGAAAGTTCTCCCTGCATTTTGTATCACGAATTGTTTACCAATAACATCGCTTACACCCAAATTGGATTCAATACCCAAGGCTTGGCTATGGACCAGATCCAGTATCTGCCATTACTGGGTCGACTGGTCATGGGAATGGGCACGAATAAGCGCAGTTATGTAGAGATGTCCCAACGCATCGGCATTCACACCGGTGGCATTCGCCCCTGGCATTTTTCCTCATCCCCTATCGACAATCGAGAGGAGATCATTTCCTATTTGTTTTTCAGTGGCAAGGGACTGATGGAAAAATTGGACGATTTGTTCGACATTTTTAAAGAACTGTTTGCGGAACTAAACTTTTCCAATCATAAACGCTTGGTGGAAATCATCCGTAGCTCTAAAGCAGATATGGAGGATTCCATTGTTCCACACGGCAACCAGTACGTTCTGTCGCGATTGAAATCGTATCATTCCAAGCTGGGACAATTCGATGAGTACATCGATGGCATCACCTATTACCGTTTTTTGCAGGACCTGCTCAAACGTGTCGAGAAGGACCCTGGAGAAGTGGCGGAAAAATTCATGACCACAGCAAAGACTATATTTTCCCGACAAAACGTTTTGATCAATCTCACGGGAGAAGAAAAACACTATGCATTATTTGAAAAGCAGATAGATGCGCTGATGGATATTTTCCCGGATACTCCTTCCACTCCACAGGACTTGCAATTTAGCTCGGAGTTTGAGAACGAGGGATTTTTGACCGCCAGCACCGTACAATATGTAGGCAAAGGCACGAACCTTTACGACCTCGGGTTTCAACACAGCGGACAATTTGATGTGCTGAAATCTTTACTCGGCACCAGCTTTTTGTGGGATCGGGTCCGGGTACGCGGCGGTGCATATGGCAGTTCCAGCACCTTCGATTTATATTCTGGCGATTTTAACTTTGTCTCCTACCGCGACCCGAACCTAGGGGAAACCCTGGATGTTTATGACGAAGCCACTGATTATTTGAAGCAGTTGGATCTTTCTGAGGCCGAGCTCAATAAACTGATCATTGGTTGTGTTGGGCACTTGGATCCGCCATTTACTTCTGATCGAAAAGGCACGATTTCTATGATCGAGCATCTTACCGGTCGCAATCATTCCATGAAACAAAAGCACCGCGATGAAATGTTGTCTACACAAGTTGAAGACTTGAAAGCCTTTGCGCCTCTATTTCAGGAAATTAAGGAAAAGGGTAAGGTTTGTGTTCTCGGCAACGAGGAAAAAATCCGCGACAATGAGCCGGTGTTTAAAGAATTGGTCAAAGTATTTGAATAGGCGACCGGGCCACGCCCGCCCACTCCCGTGGGAGGGCAATAATCGTAGCTTGCTTGAGCGATAACACCGTCAAGCCTTTTACGTTGGATATTCTGAAAACAAACAGCATGTCTAGCTCATATTTCCCGTGGGCGTTGTCCACCTCATAATTCATTGAAAAACCACATTTTTTAGTTAAGTGGATTTTCAAAAATTCCGATAGATATTAGACGGTTCCCATGAGGAGCTAAGCGTGAAACCATCGTAGTGATTAAAGCGATTTGGCGAATTCGAATGCTTTTTTCATCTCTGGAAGTTTGCTTAGTTCCGGGACGATTTCCAGGTATCGCAGGACGCCTTCCTTATCCAGAATCAGGATGGCCCTGGCGAGCAGTCGGTTTTCTTCGATCAGCAGACCGGTGGACAGGCCGAAACTGGCATCGCGGTAATCGGATAGAAATAACACGTTTTCGATTTTTGCACTTTTGGCGAAACGTTTTTGCGCGAAGGGAAGGTCCCGGCTAATCGTGATCAGATTGGCTGTTTGATCCAGGCCACCATTCTCTTCGCTGAGAATATGAGTTTGTTTATCGCAGGTGGGGGTATCCAGGGAAGGAACCACACTAAGGATAGTCACTTTTCCTTTATAGGCTGTCAGGTCGACCATATTTAGATATCGGTCAGGAAGAGAGATTTTTGGGAGTGAAATTCCCACCTGCAACTTTTCTCCCATAAGAGTTAGGGTTTTCCCCCGCAACGATACCGTGCCAACATCTTCTCCCACAGCATAAGCTGGAGCCATTAACCCTGCAACCAATCCTCCTGTCAGAACCAACCTCATAGTCCATTTGAAATAATTCATGATATTGTCTCCTTCCTAAAATTAACCTTTTGTTGGTTAGGCTTGGGTCGAGTAGATGATAGCAGGTTTGCCACATCGCGCGCATTCAATAATAGTAAATAATCGCCCATTTATTGCAATGTAGTACTATAATAATTAAAGTATAGGTATCTTTTGAAACCCTTAGGTGAGGGCCTTCAAATGAGAGTTCTCCAGTCGCTGGCGTCATAAGTCTAATCAAACCAGTTATGTGTTTTGACTCTACACTCCGGTTTTCCAAATCCAAAATAAACTATATGAATCGATTCGTTTATATATGGTCATTCCTTATTGTATTTTTTGTTAATTCTTTTGCTGGAGAGCAAAAGGTCTGGGCTTTGACGCCAAAAGCTCAGGAAATATACAAACGTTATCACCCCTCGGTTTATCAGATTCAAATCATCGATGTCAGCTCAAATGAAAAATCGACCATTGGATCGGGCTTTAAGATATCAAGGGAAGGTTTAATTGCGACCAATTTCCACGTGATTTCAGATGTCGTTGAGAAACCCGAACGTTACCGGATTGAATACTATCAGGATGGAAAATCACAGGGGAAGCTAACAATAAAGACTTTGGATGTTACGCGGGACTTGGCCATTTTGCAGAGCAAGAATAATAATGATCCTGTTCTTTCATTTGGCTCTTCTAAAATGTCGAAAGGGAACCGGATTTTCCCGATGGGAAACCCTTTGGATTTGGGCATGACTATTATTGAAGGGACTTTCAACGGCTTAGTCGGGGATGAACATTATAAGCAAATTCTGCTTTCCGCTTCTTTAAACGGTGGCATGAGCGGTGGGCCTGCATTCGACACCAATGGCAAAGTGGTGGGCATCAATGTTTCTATTAAAGGCAATGCACTGAGCTATCTGATACCGATTGAATATTTGAAGTTGTTGACCAAAGATATTGATGGTAAGGCAGACCTGCCTGATTGGAAGGACCTTATCCAGGAGCAGGTGCTAAAAAAATCTGCCGGATTGATGAGGAAGATCGAGAAAACCAAATGGACCTACGAAAACTTCGGGGCTCTAAAAGTTCCCCAGAATATTGGCGCTAATTCGATCAAATGTTGGGGGAAAAGTAAGTCGGAAGATATCAAGGAGGAACAGTTTTTTTCTTTTAGTTACAAAGGATGCGAGAGCGAAAGTAAAATTTATCTTTCCTCTAAATTGAGAACTGGAACCATTGGTTATTCTATAACTCAGTTGGACAGTAAAGTTTGGGGACCTTTAGAGTTCAATGAAAAATATTCAAGTGAGTTTTCCAGAAGCCATTTTTATCCTTCAGCGAAGGAAAAGGATGTGCATGAGTTCAATTGCATCAATAAATTTGTCCGGATAGCGGAGCATGATTGGAAAGGTGTTTATTGTGTTCGGCAATATAAAAAATATCCCAAACTCCATGATGCCTATCTAACTTTTGCGGCCTTGGGGGAAGCTAAAAAAGGTTATTTGATTCGCATTGGTCTGGCTGGTATTGACGAAAAATTATCGGGGATATTTTTAAACAAATTTTTGGGAGGAATTCAATGGATCGAGTGATTGTTGAGTTGCTTCCTGCCCATAGCAATCATGTGGAGCGGCGATACGTTTTTGAAAATGGCAAAGTGACGATTGGACGTTCCTATAGCAATAATATTATTCTCGATGACCCCTTTGTGTCGCCAGAGCATTTATTGATTGAACGCAGGAACGGTTATTTCCAGGTCACCGATTTGGCTAGCGAGAACGGGACAAAAATTAATGGAAGCGGAATATTAAAAGATCACGTTGGACAAATTCAATCTGGCGATGAAATTTTAATTGGTAAATCCAGGCTGAAGTTGTTGTTGCCGGATCATCCGGTGGCGCCCGCGAAGCCAATGGGTAGATTCATGGCCCTGCGGTCTTTTCTGGACCGAAAAATTGTCGCGATTGGTTTTACCGTAATTGCGTTGGCGATCATGGTGGGTGTTTCTTATTTGAGTACACCGAGCAACAAGTTTTGGAAGGGGACGGTTTTTGGTCTGATCGTGGGTTATTTGTTTTTTGGAGTTTTATATTCATGTGTTATCGGATGGATCATCAATTTTAAATTTCATAAAGAATATTTTAAGCGCCACTTTGCAGTTATAAACACAATGGCATTGGTTTCTATTTTGTATTCCGCAGTGAGCCCATTTATGTTTTTTTGGGTATTAGATGTAGGCTTATACACCTTTCTGAATTACATGGTTATGTATTTATTGCTGTTGGGTATGTTCTGGATGAGTTTGAGGTTGACCAAGGACATCCCCACCCGGGGAGATTTTGTGCGCCTGGCATCAGTTACACTTTGCCTGACGATTTTTTCTGCATGGGGTGCGGATGCTATTGACCTCAAATTTTCAAGTGAACCTTCTTTTACCTCGCACCTTGCCCCATACCTTGGGCCTTTGACAGAGGCGATGTCTCCCGATAGTTTTTTGTTGGAATCGGGTAAGGCCTTATTCAAGGAGCCCTAGTTTTTTAGGGGGTTCCCCGCTTCTGACCTCATCGGCTTTATTTTTTTCAATAATTGATTGTCAAAATAAAATTCCCCGTATTTGGAAGAGGTTTAAAAACCAAGCTGAATAAGTCTCCCCCGCGCCCCTTACAATTTGTTAAAATCAAGTGTCTAAGACTTGTCCCTGGGCAGGGCCCACAATTATGATTTAAGGATCAGACCCTTTTGATTAAGCGCCATGATATTGAAAAATTAGAAAAGACTTCTCTTGTTCCTTATGCGACGCACAGTGGAGATAGCGCGGGCAGGCAACATAAAGAAAAGGAACATCCTTATCGAACGCGATTTCAGCGGGACCGGGATCGGGTTATCCATACTTCTGCTTTTCGCCGGCTTGAATATAAAACCCAGGTTTTTGTTTATCATGAAGGCGATTATTATCGCACCCGCTTGACCCATTCAATTGAGGTGGCGCAGATCACTCGTTCCATTTGCAAATCCCTGCAACTCAACGAAGACCTTGCGGAAGCCATCGCCTTGGCGCATGACCTCGGCCATCCGCCCTTTGGTCATACAGGGCAGACGGTATTAAATAAGCTGATGAAAAATTTTGGCGGTTTTGAGCATAATCGGCAGAGCTTACGCATCGTCAAGCTTCTTGAAAAACGTTATCCTGAATTCGATGGCCTTAATCTCACATGGGAAGTATTGGAGGGTATCAGCAAACATTCGCAGGATGAGGAAAGTCCATTTTTTTCAAACGAAGCCTATAACTTTCCTTCGTTGGAAGCGCAAGTGGTTGATTTTGCTGATGGCATTGCCTACAATGCGCATGATCTGGATGATGGGATCACTTCTAATTTATTGGATTTGGACCAACTTCGACAAGTGGAACTTTGGCGGGAAAATGAAAAATTCCTGGATAAGAAATACAGTAATTTAGATTTTACGCTGAAAAAATATCAAGTTGTGCGCGGTATCATTGACATGCTGGTCACTGATTTCCGCAAGACCACGCTTAAAAATGCTAAAAAATATCAAGTAAACTCCGCCGATGATGTGCGCAGAGCTCCAGTTTTGCTGGCGGGCTTCAGTAAGGCTGTGCATGAGAAAAATAAAGAACTGAAAAATTTTCTTTTTAAAAATATGTATCGGCACAGTAAAGTCCGAAGCATGGAAACTAAAGCCAAACGTTATTTGACGGGAATATTCCAAGCTTATCTAAAAACTCCCAAATTGATTCCCAAAAAGGTGCCCCTGAATGATAGGTTTGGATCGGTGGAGCGCCGGATGTGCGATTACATTGCAGGCATGACAGACCGTTACGCCATCAGCGAATTCGAAAAGGTATATACTCCAGATGAAAAAGATTAACAAAAGCACCATGCCTTCAACTCCTTCCACGATTTTTTTCAGACCTTTATGAATCCCATTCGTGCGATCTGTGTATTTTGTGCTTCCAGCAGTTCTGTCGATCAAATTTTTTGCGATGCGGCAGATGATCTTGGCCGGAAGATGGGCGAACTTGACATCGAATTGGTTTACG
>PVMS01076803.1_pt1 | contig 11059 bp, 7 predicted proteins | sample 1853461 | NCBI WGS metagenome assembly PVMS01 (sample SAMN08582032, study PRJNA380276) | Marine sediment metagenome, whole genome shotgun sequencing project. | isolation source: ocean sediment barecode stripped | collected 2017
ATGGGTACCGTTGATAACTGCTTTGTAACCGAGGTCGGTTTTGCCCACAATCAATAGCTCAAGCTCGTCGTCTGGCGCCATGCTTTCAGCGTGCTCTTCGAGATAATGATGAAGTTTGCTGCTGCCTATGATGCGTTGCTGCGGGTCCAGCAGCAGATACACCACGTAGGACCTGTTTTCCTGCATCGGCGTTTGCTGTTGACTGATCGGCACCAGCAAATCCTTTTCTATTCCCCAGTTCATGAAAGCGCCGGCCCGGGTGACATGCACCGCCTTCAGCAAGACGCATTCGCCCACCTGTCCGGTGGGCGTAGTACAGGTCGCCACCAGGCGGCCATCGTTTTCCGGATAGACAAACACGTCCAGCTTTTGCCCGGGATCACAATCGCCGGGGGCCTGTGTCCCGGGCAGGAATATTTCACCCTGGTTGCCGCCATCGAGTAAAAAGTCGTCGCCGGATTCGCGTAAAACCTCCAGTCTGTTGATTTTGCCGATGTGGGTAATGGATTTGAGTTTGCGTGGATTCATCGGGTCAGGGCTCAGTGGGCGCCAGGCGATTCAATAGTTGTTGCGCCTCGGTAAAACGCCTGGCGGGTTCTTCCTCCTGTATCAGGATGCGTAATTTCTGTGGGCCATCCAGGCGGTAATCAAGGCTTTTGTCCTGGATGAGCTGGATAAGGCTGGCCGGCTCCGCCCGGGTATCGTCGGAAAATTCCACGCGCCCGCCATGGGCGCCGAAATCCAGCCGCTTGATGCCCACACGGTCGGCGATCAGGCGCAGCTCGGCGATTTCGAAAATATTTTTGACCGGCTCGGGCAGGAGCCCGAAGCGATCGATCATTTCCACCTGTAACTCGCGTAGTCCGGCGCTGTCTTTCGCACTCGCGATTCGTTTGTAGAGCGTCAGGCGTGCCTGCACATCGGCCAGGTAATCGGCGGGAATCAGGGCCGGCACATGCAGCTCGATATCGATGCCCCGGTGAACAGGCTGGTGCAGCTCAGGTTCCTTGCCCTGGCGCAGGGCGTCCACTGCGCGAGCGAGCATGTCGCTGTACAGGCTGAATCCGATCTGGTGGATCTGACCGCTTTGTTCTGCTCCCAGAAGCTCACCGGCACCGCGGATTTCCATGTCATGAGTGGCCAGGGTAAAGCCGGCGCCCAGTTCTTCCAGCGAGGCAATGGCCTCCAGGCGTTTGCGTGCATCCGGGGTTATGCTACGCCGTTCGGGCACGATCAGGTAAGCATAGGCGCGGTGATGTGAGCGCCCGACACGGCCACGCAACTGATGCAATTGCGCGAGGCCGAATTTGTCGGCGCGGTTGATCACAATGGTGTTGGCGGTCGGCACATCGAGCCCGCTTTCGATAATGGTGGTGCAAACCAGGATGTTGAAACGCTGGCGGTAGAAATCCAGCATCACGGCTTCCAGGTCACGCTCCCGCATCTGTCCGTGAGCGATGGCCAGGCGGGCATTCGGCACCAGTTCCTGCACTTCGCGGGCAATGCGCTCAATCGACCGGACCTCGTTGTGCAGGACAAAGACTTGCCCGCCACGTTGAATTTCGCGCTGCAGGGCTTCGCGCAATACGCCCTTGTCCCATTCTGAAATGAGGGTCTTCACCGCCATCCGGCGGGCCGGCGGAGTGGCAATAATCGACAGCTCACGGATGCCCGACAGCGCCATGTTGAGCGTCCTGGGTATGGGTGTGGCGGTCAGTGTGAGCAGGTCGACTTCGGTTCGCAGTTGCTTCAGGCGCTCTTTTTGCCGTACGCCGAAACGCTGTTCTTCATCGATGATGACCAGCCCCAGATTCTTGAATTTAATGTCTTTTTGAATCAAGCGGTGCGTGCCGATCACGATATCCGCCTGGCCGTTGGCAAGCTGGCTCAGGACCTGGCTGAGCTGCTTGCCGGTGCGGAAGCGGGACAGCAGGGCGACTGTGATGGGCCAGTCCGCGAGCCGGTCGGTAAATGTTGAGTAATGCTGCTGAGCCAGAAGGGTAGTGGGGACCAGCAGGGCCACCTGGCGGCCGGCCTGTACGGCGACGAATGCAGCACGCAGCGCGACTTCGGTTTTGCCGAAACCCACGTCACCGCAGACCACGCGGTCCATGGGCTTGTCCGAGGTCAAGTCACTGACCACCGCATCGATTGCGTGTTGCTGATCCGGCGTTTCCTCGAACGGGAAGCCGGATGCGAATTCTGCATACAGTTTTTCATCCAGCGGGAAAGCAAAACCTTCCCGCGCCAGGCGGCGTGAGTACAGGTCCAGCAACTCCGCGGCCACGTCGCGAACCTGTTTGGCAGCCTTGAGACGCGCTTTTTCCCACTGCCGGCTGCCCAGGCGGTGCAGTGGGGCGGAATCGGGATCACTGCCGGTGTAGCGGCTGACCAGGTGCAGGGAGGAGACCGGCACGTACAGCTTGTCGTTATCCGCATACTCCAGCATCAGGAACTCCGCCTGGCGCTGGTCGATTTCCAGTGTTTCCAGCCTGAGGTAGCGGCCGACTCCATGATCCTCGTGTACCACCGGCGCACCGGCGGTGAGGTCCGTCAGGTTGCGGATGATGGATTCCGGGTCGCGTTCGGAAACGGACCGCTGAGTCTTGGGACGGGTTCGCCCGCCGAACAGTTGTGATTCGGTGATCAGCGCCAGCTCACCGGGTATTACAAAGCCCGCGTCCACGGGCAGCACGGCCAGCCCCAGTTGTGTGCCTTCGCCGTGAAAGGCCGCATAGGTCTCGTGCAGGCGTGGTTTGACACCAAATGCTGCGAGCGTTGTTCGCAACACTTCGCGCCGGCCCGGTGTATCAGCAGCGAACAGGATTCTTCCCTTGAATGTATCGATGAACTCAAGCAGTTCGGACGCCGCTGATTTCCCCCTTTCGTGAATACGGACATCCGGAGCCGCTTCGCCCAAAAACAGCGGAGCAGAACGGCGCCGTTCCTCCGCGCCCGGAAGATGCACCGTGCTGAATTCATCCAGGCGCTGGCGCAAGTTCTCCGTGCTGAAAAACAGTTCCTCCGGATCCAGTAACGGCCGTTCGATATCATACCGCCGTTGCTCCCAGCGCTCCCGTGTCCGCCGCGCCTGGTCTTCCGCTGCCTTGTAAATGCCGTCCTGCAAGACCAATTGCGGCGGCCCCGGCAGGTAATCGAGAATGCTGGAGGTCTCATTGAAGAACAGCGGCAGGTATTGTTCGAGACCTTGCGGGTGAATGTCGGAGCGCAGATCCTGGTACAGCGTGACCTTGCGGGTGTCGACATCGAAGCGATTGCGAAAGGCGCGCCTGAATTCATCCAGGGAGACTTTATCGGCTGGATATTCCCGTGCCGGGAGTAATTCTATTTGCCTGACCTTGCCGGTAGAGCGCTGCGATTCAGGGTCAAATTTTCTGATGCTGTCGATCTCCTGGTCGAAAAGGTCGAGCCGGAACGGCACCGGGCTACCGCTTGGAAACAGGTCCAGAATTGAGCCGCGAACGGTATATTGACCGGCCTGGTAGACCTGGTCTGAGGCTTCGTAACCGGCGTGGTGCAGACGTTTGCGGAATTCGTCGATAACCAGCGCCTGACCAGTCGCGATACTAAAACTGCGCTGCAGGATGTAGCTGGCAGGAGGCAGCCGCTGAACCAGAGATGACACCGGAACCAGCAACAGACCCTGCTGCAAAGAGCTGAGCGCTGAAAGCGTTTTCAGGCGTTCAGCGACGATGTCCGGGTGAGGGGAAAACGGATCATAGGGTAATGTCTCGTGATCAGGAAACTGGAGTACGGGCAGTGAGCTGACCGCTAGCAGTTGCAGATCCCGGGCCAGTAATTGTGCCTGGTGGCTGGAGCGGGTGACGAGCAGTGTGACACCCTGGTGGGCGCGGGCGGCGCTGAGCATCGCCAGGGCCAGTGCGCTGCCGTGCAGGCCGCTCCAGGTCGAAATCTGGCCGGCCGAATGATCGAAACGGGCTTGAAGCGGGCTGATGCTCAATTCGTTTCATTACGGGCTGATTCGCCGCGCAGATGCAGTACCAGGTAAAGCAGGCCGGCGCCGACGATCAGGCCGATCCACCAGGGCATGCCATAAGCGACCGGGATTGATCCGGTGCCCAGTGCCACGGCACCAACGAGCAGGGCATAGGGAATCTGTGTGCGTACGTGCTCAATGTGGTCACAGCCAGAGGCCATCGAAGACAGGATGGTGGTATCGGAAATAGGTGAACAATGGTCGCCCCACACACTTCCCGCCAGCACGCTGGCAATGGATGAGAACAGAAGGTGCATGTCTTCCGGCCCGTCGTGTCCGCTGGCTTTCATCACAGCCCAGGTCAGCGGGATGATCAGGGGCACCAGGATGCCCATCGAGCCCCAGCTGGAGCCGGTGGCGAAGGCGGTTCCCGCGGCCAGCACGAACACCAGTGCCGGCACCAGTTGCACAGGCAGGGTGTCGCCCAGCACGGAAACCAGGAAGTTCGCCGTTTCCAGTTGTTCCGTGATGCCGCCCAGCGCCCAGGCCAGCACCAGGATGATCATCGCATAGATCATGGCCCGCATGCCCTGATACCAGGAATTGACGACTTCCTCCAGGCTCATGATCCGTTGCGCCAGGGTCAGGGAGAATGCTGTGACTGCGCCCAGTAGGGAGCCCCACATCAGCGCTTTGTAGGAATCGGCGGCGCCGATGATATCCTTGAAGCCTGGATCGCTGACTTCGACGCCCGCTTTTCCCGTGACATACAAGCCACCCATCACGCCAACAACCAGCACAAAAATGGGCAGGGCCGCATTGACGGCACGCTGGGGTTTGCCTTCGATCGCTTCAATGGGCTCACAATCGGCCGCCATGGAGGTATCCAGGTGCCCGCTTGATTCGACACCCATTTGAAGCGCTTGCCGTTCCGACTTGAGCATCGGCCCGAAATCCTTGCCGCTGGATGCGATCATAAATACGAACAGGATTGTCAGCAGCGGATAGAAACTGTATGGAATAGTGGAAAGAAACAGCAGGTAAGCTTCCGCATCCAGGTCCGGCAGGTAGGAGATGGATTCTCCGATCAGACCGACTTCGTAGCCGATCCAGGTAGTGACCAGCGCGATACAGGCAACCGGCGCGGCAGTTGAGTCGACGATATAAGCCAGCTTGGCGCGGGAAACATTCATCGAATCGGTGACGGGCCGCATGGTATTGCCGACCACCAGCGTGTTGGCGTAGTCGTCAAAGAAAATCGCGAGTCCCATAGTGGCGGTTGCGAGACAGGCGTGGCGTGCGGAATCCGCCCAGTTGACAATCCGGTTCACGATGCCCTGCATCCCGCCGTTGCGGGAAACGATGCCGACAGTGCCACCGATCATGAGAGAAAAAAGAATGATCGCGCCATGGTCTGCATCTGCAAATGCATCGAGGATGTGAACCTGGAAGGAATCCAGCAAGCCATGCCACAGGCCGGACAGGCTAAAGCCGTTAATGGCCCAGGCTCCTACCCAGACGCCTGCAAACAGGGCAGGAATAACCTGGCGCAAAGCCAGCGCCAGAAAAATGGCCAGCACCGGCGGCAGGATGGAAATCCAGGTCGCGGCGCCGGCTGGCGAAGCGTCTTGTGCGAGCGCGGGCGTGGAAATAATCAGCAGCAAGATCAGCTGGATGAGAAATTGACCTGGTCTGCTTGCTGGCATGTGTTGCTCCCTGTGCTGCGCTGTCAGGCCGCCAGCCTGCGCCGGCGGGAAGGGCTTTGTTGCTCGTGCGCCTGCTGGTGGAAGTACTCATGCAACAAGCTGAATTGTTGCGCGCTGCTGTCTGCACGCATCAGCTTGCTGCGGGTTCCTTCTGAATTGACCCTGTTCTTCAGATACCAGCAAATGTGTTTGCGCGCCACCCGGATTCCGCTATGTTCTCCATAGCTGCGATGCAGCTGGGCCAGGTGGCGTTGCATCACATCCAGCACGTCCATCGGGGCGGGGGAAGGAAGCAGTTCACCCGTGTCCAGGTAGTGCCTGATTTCTCTGAATATCCACGGGTTGCCCTGGGCCGCCCGGCCGATCATCAGGCCATTCGCGCCGGTAAACGCCAGCACCTCGGCCGCTTTTTGTGGTGTTTCGATATCGCCATTGGCGAACACCGGAATGGAGACAGAGTCACAAATATCCCGGATCGTGTCGTATTCAACCTGGCCCGTGAAGCGATCGGAGCGGGTCCGCCCATGCACCGCCAGCGCGGCGATGCCGGATTGCTCAGCCATTTGCGCGATCTCGAGCCCGTTTCTGTGCAGCGGGTTCGGCCCGGTTCTGATTTTCAGGGTGACCGGCACATCCACCGCCGAAACAACCGCTTTCAGTATACGGGACACCTGTTCGGGATCAGATAGCAGGGCGGAGCCGGCCAGTTTGTTGCAGACTTTTTTGGATGGACAACCCATGTTGATATCGATGATCTGTGCGCCTTGCGACACGTTGTAGCGGGCGGCATCTGCCATCCAGGCGGGATCGCTGCCGGCAATTTGCACGGCGATCGGGCTTGCTTCGCCTGCAAAGTCGCCCCGCAGGCGGGCCGTACGCGTGTTTCTCAGGGCCGGATTGGCCGCCAGCATTTCCGTCACCAGGTAGCCCGCGCCGAGTTCACGGCACAGTTGGCGGAAAAACCGGTCCGTGACACCGACCATAGGGGCCAGCGCCAGCGGGTTTTCTATCCGGTAGGAGCCGATATGCATGTATATCCCGCCCAGTCGTTTCCAGCTCAGCTCAGGGCGCCAAATATCTTGAAGCCCGCCACCCAGGTCCCAATCGCAGAACCCAGGTTTGAAAAGAAGAATACCAGCAAGACCCGGGTCGCTGGATTTCTGAACCAGCCCTTGAGTGTCGTGATATCGAAACGAAGGTTTTCCAGGTCCGACACGCGGGGCTTCCTGAGCCAGGATTCTACCAGACCGGTCACCATGCCGGCTGCAATGGTCGGGTTGAGCGAGGTCAGCGGCGCTGCTATCACGGCGCTGAGCACCGTCAGGGGATGGGCGCGTGCGATCAGCGCCCCCAGGGCCGCGAGTCCACCGTTGATGGCGACCCAGATGAAAACCAGTTGCCAGCCCAGTTCCGGGCTGCGTGAAAACCCGATGTAGAAACCGGTCAGGATCAACACCATGATGACCCAGGGAATGGCGCGCGGCCATTTTGCCCGCGCCGGCATCTGCTCCAGTTTTGCACACTCATCGGCAGGGGCTTCGGTGCTGTTCTCAAGGTGGCCAGACAGCCCTTCCATGTGCCCCGCGCCGATGACCAGCAGCACTTTCCGCCCGCAAGCGCCGTCATTTTCCTGCCGCAAGCGTGCCGCCATGTAGCGGTCCCGCTCCGTGATCAAGGCCTCGAACAATTCCGGGGACTGCTCAGCGAACTCGGTAAAGGTGGATTCAAGGATGTCGCCCTCCTTGAGTTTTTCGATCGATTCCTCGTCAATTTCTTCCGAACTGATCATCCCCAGCGCCATGCCGGTCATCAGGTAAAGCCGTTTGTACCAGGGCACGCTGGCATAGCTGCGCCGCAAGGTCGTTGCCAGGTCGCGGTCAACCAGCTGGAGGGGGAGATTGCGCTCGGTTGCGGCAACGGCGGCTGCACGCATTTCGGCGCCGGGTTCGATGCCGAATTGCTCCGCGATGCGCCGCTGGTAGGCGCTGAGTGCGAGATTGGCCATCACCAGCCCGGCCTTACCCTGGCGGATGATTTTATACAGATCCAGGTCGGTCCACTTGCGTTCGGCAGTCAGTGCATCGTAGCGGGCCTGGCACAATTCAACAGCAATAGCGTCGAAATCGCCCGTTCCGGCCAGGTCTTTGACGGCTTCTGCGCTCGCCCTGGAAACATGGGCAGTTCCGATGATGGTGTAGTCGACGCCATCACGAACGACATGCCTTATGGGCTGTTCGTTTTCAACCGGTTCCGGGCCGGTTTCTGCCTGAATTTCCTGCGACATGAATTGCGCCTGTGAAATTAAGGGCGCAAGGATACCTTATACGGGCCGGTGAAGGCAGCGTCAGGCTCTATTTAAGAGGCAATTACGCCTTATAGGGTCAAATATGCCGGAAAAGCTTATTGGAAATCGTTTTTTTCGATCACTTCGCTGCTCTTGTCGATCACCGCGCCTCTGTGCAGCACCGTGAACAGTACCAGACTGTACTCGTAGTACACACTCCAGCTGTCATAGTCCCAGCGTGTGATTGGAGGATCGCCAACCGCGGCGTTCTTGTTTGAAGGTTCGCCGAACCGGGCGCGAACCGCGTCCATGTTCATTCCGTTATCCGGTACATCCATGCGTTCAGCCTGTCGTACTTCTTCGATCAGCAGTACGTCGGCCGAAAGCAGCCCGAACTGGGCCAGACCTGCGGTGAGTGCCAGTATCAGCGTCAGAACCATCCTTGTCATGTCACTGTCTCCAGTTTTTCTTGAACAGAATGTGAAATATAGCATGTAACGCCTTGGAAGTACGCAATTTTAAGCACTCTGTTGCAACAGCCTGAGGTAAGACTGATAACGCCAGGATTCCACGCTGCCGGTTTCTGCGGCATCTCTGACTGCACACTGGGGCTCGCTGTTGTGCTGGCAGTCATTGAATTTGCAGTGCCCCAGCAGAGGCGCAAATTCAACAAATCCCCGCGCCAGCTCCGGCTGGTCCATCTGCCACAGGCCGTATTCCCACACGCCCGGTGAGTCGAGCAGTCTGCCGCCGCCGGGCAGGTCATACATGATGGTCGTTGTTGTTGTGTGTATTCCTTTGCCGGTTGCGCGGGACAGTGCTCCGGTCTGCAGTTCCAGGTCTGGCATCAGGCAGTTCGCAAGCGATGATTTGCCCACTCCGGACTGGCCCACCAGGATGCTGATGCGGTCGCGAAGAACGTTTTCGAGGGCGCCGATGCCGGGGGCGGTCTTGCAGGATGTCTCCAGGACCTGATAACCCAGGCGCCTGTAATCGTCCAGGTGTGCGAGGGGATTTTCCGGCTGAATTTGAGATTCGGCCATGAGTTCAGCCTTGTTCAGGACAATCACCGGCTGGATTCCCAGGCTGTGAACCGCGACCAGGTAGCGCTCGACCAGGTCCCGGCTGGGCTCGGGACGCGGCGCCACGATCACCAGCACCTGGTCCAGGTTGGCGGCGACGACCTGCTTGCGCTGCCTGGCGTCTGCCCGGGCAAATTCATTGCGCCGGGGCAGTATCCGGCTCACTACTGTCGAATGATCAGACGGGCTTTCGATTATCACGTGATCACCGCAATAGGGCCGGCCGACCGAGCGGCGGTACTTGCAGTCGATTTGGCTGCCGTCCTGCAGTTCGACAACTCCCTGGCTGCCATAGGAAACCCGGACCAGCGCTTCGCGCTTCAAACCACGAGTCCTGATGGAGGCATAAAGAATGAAATGAAAATCATATGGCCTATTGTACCTGTGCTGATCATGGCGCAAACTTTCTGTGCCCTGACCCGGCAGACTCAGAGTTTTCGCAAGGCAAGAATGTATGGCTGAACAACAGATAGAACAACGGCTGATCTGGATGGACCTGGAAATGACCGGCCTCGATCCGGATCGTGATTCGATCCTCGAGATTGCCACCATCATCACGGATTCCGAGCTCAATGAACTGGCCGAAGGCCCGGTGTACGCTATTCGGCATCCGGAATCGGAATTGCTGGCCATGGATGACTGGAACCGGGAACATCACGCAGCCTCCGGACTGTGGAGCCGGGTCACATCAAGCGAAACCGGAATGCAGGCAGCGGAGCAGGACACACTGGAATTCCTGGCCCGGTGGACGGTAAAGGGCCAATCACCCCTTTGTGGCAACAGTATCTGCCAGGACCGCCGTTTCCTGTATCGCCTGATGCCTGAACTTCAAAGCTGGTTTCACTATCGCAACCTGGACGTCAGCAGCCTCAAGGAACTGGCCAGGCGGTGGTCACCGGGCATCATGGAAAGCCTGCTCAAGCACAACCGGCACCAAGCTCTTGCCGACATCCGGGAGTCCATTGATGAACTGCGTCATTACCGGAAATTCATGGGCGCATTTTCCGGGCTGCCGCAAAAGAGGCCAGATTGAGTTTGACGGGTTGCTGATCGCCGAATTTTCAATTGTGGTTTCAGATCTATTTTGGGGCCTTTTCGGCTTGCATAAAGAGCTGTTTCTTGATAATAATGCAACGGTTTTAACAATAATTTAATACTCGCTAAGAAATAAAACCACCTCAGAGTGGTCTGTTTCAACATTTAAAGATAATCATTTCAGTCACATATGGGAGAGACTAGATGACCAGCAGGGGAAAATCCGTCAACAAGTACTTATGGCACTTGCCGCTCTTTGCCCTTGTATTGGCTTTCAGCGCCAATACCACCTGGGCGCAGGATGCTGCCGTCGATGTAGAAGAAGATGACAGTGTGAGACTCGATAGTATCGTGGTGACCGGTTCGCGCATCAAGCGTTCTAACCTGGAAGGCGCGGCGCCGGTCGTGATGATCACGGCAGAAGAGATCGAGCAACAGGGTTTCACGACGGTTTACGAAGCTTTGAATTCTCTGACGCAAAACGTCAGTAACACCCAGGATGATCAGTGGGCTGGCGGATTCACCCAGAATGCAAACGTGATAGATCTGAGAGGTCTCGGCCCGGGTCGCACGCTGCTTTTGCTTGATGGCCGCCGGATTACAGATTATCCATTGCCGTTCAACAGCCAAAGCAATATCGTCAACCTGTCAGCCATTCCCGTTGGAATGGTGGAGCGCATCGAAGTACTCCTTGGCGGCGCTTCAGCCATTTATGGCTCGGACGCGATTGCCGGTGTAATCAATGTGATTACCAAGAAAAGACTGGAAGATCACACCCTTTCGCTGCGTTACGGCGATACCTCCGACGGAGGTGGTGAATCCATTCGCGCACAACTGACCGGCGGCTGGGTAGGCGACCGCTGGACCTTCACTTATGGTCTCGAGTATTTCGATCGTGATCCCATCTGGGCTCATCAACGTGACTATATGGATTCGGTACGGGACAATCCTCAAGGCGAGCCGTTTGTGAACACGCGCTCCTTGCTGCTTTTGG
>PVMS01103449.1_pt1 | contig 11057 bp, 11 predicted proteins | sample 1853461 | NCBI WGS metagenome assembly PVMS01 (sample SAMN08582032, study PRJNA380276) | Marine sediment metagenome, whole genome shotgun sequencing project. | isolation source: ocean sediment barecode stripped | collected 2017
AATTCAATATCATGCATCAGTTCGGTCCCAAGAGAAAGTGCTTGATGAAATAGATGATGGATATTGGTGAGAGCGGCTGAAGTTGGACTGGCAACATCCAGATGATATCTCATAATTTCAACGAGTTGAGGTATCTTGACAGTACGTCAATATCTTAAAACAATGAGATACCAACATGATACCATAACTCAGTTAACCACAAGGAGCTAATTTTTTGAAACTATAAAAAAAGGCGCGCCTGAGCCCGCCTTTTCAATCTCCAAAATAGAACCTTCCCTCTATATTATCCGGTTTCACTTTCTTCAATGAATCAGATTCCAAGTTTTCCCCGACCAGCCATCCTGCATCACACCAAAAGATAGACTCCGCTTAATGGCTCTATCGACTTCATTCATTCTCTTTTGGCTCAGGCTACCAAGGCGCTTTTCCATTTCTCAGATTCATCGAATGATTAAATCAACATTAAATCAACACCCAGATGGTATTTTCTATGGCAGACATAGCTCCCTGCAAAATATGTGAACCGGAAGGACCCTGACACCATTTTTTTCATAGTCTCTATTGCCTTCATGCACCTGGTAGAATCTGGGTATAGAGGTTCTTTTCATGAAATAAAAGAGGGAAGGATTGATGTTCTTTTCACCGCTTTTACATTCAACCGCAAACAGGGGTATGCCTTCTTTTAAAACAACAAAATCGATTTCGCGTTTGTCCGTATCTCTTAAGAAACGAAGATCCATGCGAAAACCTTCTGTGTCTTCCACAAAATGACAATATTTTAGAAGTTGAGAGGCCACAAAATTTTCAAACCTCGGACCGGGGTCTGGAATAATGGACCAGTCCCACAGATACAGCTTCTGTTCTTTTTTCACAGCCCGGACTTTTGGAGGTCCATAGGGAGGGATACGATAGCAATAATACATTCGTTCAAAGATTTTCAGCCAGCGTTCCACGGTTTCATGGGCTACCTGCAGAAGCTCTTTCAGGTTTTTTACAGAAAGAGGAGAACCTACCCGATTGGGGATTTCTTCCGCCAGCAATTCAAGAAGGCTTATCTCTTTAATGTTTTCAAGATCCCGGATATCTTCGTAAATAACCCTCTGAAGTCTCTCTCTTTGCCATCTTCTCCAAAATTTTTCGTCCGCTCTTAAAAAAGGCTCGGGGAAACCTCCGAATTTAAGCAGGCCCTGAACGTCACTTGCCGAAGAGTTGCTATTAATCTCCTGAATTGAAAAAGGGTGAAGCCGGTAATAATGATATCTTCCCTGAAGGGAGTCTCCCCCCTTGCTGTAATAGTCCAATCTTGCGGAGCCGGTGATGATAAAAGAAACATCCGATTTTCTTGTATCATAGAAACCTTTGATGAGATTGCGCCATCTTGCATATTTGTGGATTTCGTCAAAAACGATCATATCTTGATTCGGGGGCAATTCTCCCCTCAGCAGCGATGATCGGGTCAAAATATCATCCCAGTTCAGATAGGCGGGATGTTTTTCATCGGGTGCGGAAAGAAATGTCAGGGCAAAGGTCGTCTTGCCAACCTGTCTGGGGCCACCGACAAAGACCATTTTGTTTTTCAGGTCTTCATCAACCGAATCTTTGATGTATCGTTTATATATTTTTTTCATGGCAAAATCACTATAACACGATTTTACTCATGAGTAAAGTAGAATGAACATGATTTTAGTAGGCAGGCAGGGTCAGACCCTGATTTGTGATCTAAGCGCTTCATAACACCCCCTGAGTTCGTCCTCATTCTCTAATCGGTTTTATAAAACATTCACGCGCCGAGTCACTAAAGAGTATGTCGATCCAAATGGTTTGCCGATTTCTGCGCTGCCCCATTCGAGGCTTGGAGACCTTATAATGGGTGGCCCCGTTTTTTAAATTACCTAAAAAAGTCAGTGTATTCAATGAATAAGATTCGAAATTTTCCCAACCGGCCATCCCTCATCACACCAGAGACAGGCTTAACTTAATGGCCCCATCGACTTCATCCATCCTCTTTTGGCTCAGGCTGCCAAGGCGCTTTTCCAGTCTTTCCTTGGAAATGGTCAGGATCTGACTTGTTTTGATGATCGAAGGACGTTCAAGACCTCCTTCGGGAGGCTTGATCCGGACGTTCATAGGATAGACCCTGACGGTGCTTGAAATGGCGGCCACAATAGTCGTCGCTGCCTTTTCATTGCCAATATCATTTTGAATAACAAGTGCAGGTCGCCTGCCCGCCTGCTCACTTCCCCTGGCGGGATTCCAATTGACGAGCCACACCTCACCTCGCTTGGGAAAATCCTTCATTTTGAAATCTCCCTTTGGGCTTCAAAGGTTAACCCTGCAAATGTCTCATCTTCTTCAGCCATTTCTTCATAACCTTTGGCCATCAGGGCTTCCGTCTCTTTCTTGAGCCACAAACGAAAAGCTTCTTGAGCAAGCTGGCTTTTTGCTATCTGATGGATCTTCGATGCTTTCTCAATAGCTTCATAGATCTCTTCATCAATGGTTAGACTGACCTTTCTCTTGGTTCTCATTTTATGTCTCCTTTTATCCATATAAAAAAGACGATCATATATCCTATCAATCGTCGTGTCAATTGGATAAAGATTCGATCATCCATGAAATTCAGGGCAAGAAACTCAATTAACAACCGCTTGTGAACGTGCCGGTGACGAGGATTTCTCTTTTAAACTCTGAGTGTTTCGATGATGGTGGTGGCTTCACCCGGTGAAACGATCTGAATTCCTTTGTACACTTCCAAGCCAAGCAGATGCTTATCCCCTGAAACAATGAGAACGGCATTATTGTCGAAAGCCAGGGCCAGAAATATATTATCAAAAGGGTCCTCGAGGATTGCATCTGGGACCGAGCCTGGGGAAGGAACGAATCTTACGAGATTCATAAAATAAGCAATGACCTCGCCTGGTGAAGTATCCAGACTGGAGATTCTTTTAGCGAATTTTTTGTATTGTAACACTCGTCTAATTTCTTCTATGATCTCTTCGCATCCGATTGCCTCCAAGAGACCATCACGGGCCCATTTTAGGAGATGGTTTGGCGGGCCTCCCCATAGCAATCCGGACACGGCCACATTGGTATCAATAACAATTTTCAAGAAACTTCCCTTATCTTGTGTACGATCCTGGAGATTTCTTCGAGTTGCGGTTGAGCCCTGTCTTCACATATTGAAGCACGATCAAGAAGATCCGAAGGAGACTCCTCAAAAGGGACGATTTTGAATAAGGGCTTCGACCTTTTCAAGACAATAATCTCGGCTGAGCGTTTGAGTTCCTCTGCCATGTCCGGAAAACGCTGTCTGAATTCTTTTGCGCTTATATATTTAGGCATAAGAGTTTTTCTCCAAAAGATAATCTATTATTTAACTTAAGATGATTTTTAGATTATATATTATTGATCTAAAAGTCAACTTTAAAAAGGGGGACAAACCTTGATTTGTGATTTATTAAGCGCTTCATGCCACCCCTTTAGGTCTTCCTCATTCTCTAATCGGTTTTTCAAAACGTCCACGCGCCGAATCACCGAAAAATAGGTCAATCCAAATCGTTCTCCGATTTTTGCATTGCTCTAATCGAGATTTGAGGATCTTTTAATGGGTGACACCATGTTTTAAATTACCCAAAGAAATCGATGCATTCAATGAATCAGATTCCAAATCTTCCCCGACGGCCCATCCTTCATCACACCAGAGACAGGCTTAATTTAACGGCCCTATCAACTTCATCCATCCTTTTTTGGCTCAGGCTGCCAAGGCGTTTTTACAGTCTTTCGGGTTGATTTTGTAGGAAATTGCACCTTATTCGCAGGTAAGAGACTTGTTTGCTTGTTTATCTACTTTTCAAATAGCTTTTCAGCTCTCTATAGTAATTTTCATGGGGACCAATCATGATTAATTCAAGATTCTCTTCGGCAAAACGATAAGAAAACAGATATTGTGTATGTTTTATTTTAAATTTATGAACAAATACTCCTCGAAGGTCGCCTCTTTTTTCGGAACCAATGGCAGGATTGTCAGCAATTTTTTGAATCTGCTTGTCGAGCGATCTTTTTTCTTGTTTGGTGAATTTTTTAACCTTTCTTTCAAATTGCCGAGCCTGTAAAATTTTCATTGCCGGTTATCCGAATTTGTATTCTGATGATTCACCTTGTTCAAGCTCAACAAGACCAATAAGGATGTCCCTTATTAGGTTATAAGTTAGGTCAGGGTTTTCTTCAGCGCACTTGCCTATTTTTGCCCAGTGCTCAATTTGGCCAGTTAAAGATCGTTGATCAATTTTGCTAAATATTCTTGCTTCCCGTACCAACTCCTCGGAAACTCTTACTGCACTTGTCATTGTAATTACCTCCTATCAGGATATTTCACACGACCATACCGTATAAAATAGCAATATGCAACATTTTATTGCTTCCATACAACATGATAACCTGTTCTTTTTTTCCAGGCGCTCGTAATAAGTTCTGGCTTCGTTCAAAAGCATTGAAAAAGTCTTCCTGGTAACGCCTAAAGATTCCGCTGCTTTGGTAACGGTCAAATTGAGTGGCTCTACACGAAATGCCTTTATTATTTCACCTGGATGAGGTAGATTATGCATACTCATAATAAACTCCTTTAACAGCGATGTTTGCATCGCGATTTAGGACATAATTAATCTTCATTTTTTGGCCGTTTGTCTGAATTCAAAGCGCTTTTTTCTATCCCCGAGCCAAGAGATAGTGCAAGGTGTCTCATCGAGCTGAGCGGATTTGACGATGGGGTTATGAGCTCTTCGGGAGAATTTTACAATAATATCGCTGTCTCTTATAGCCACATCCGCATTCATATTGATGAACTTGCGAAAGATTGTAGAAGCCCGGCCCCAAGATCACACCGAGATTTCGCCTGCATTCAAGGCGCATATGAAGAAAGGTGTCAAACTTTGATCTGATTTAAGCGCTTCATACCACCCTTTGGGTATGTCTTTTTGATTAGCATAACCGAAGTTGATTTATGGAATGGATCGACTGCATATCTCTTCCTCTGGCATGAAAATGAAGGAAAATAGATCATGAGCGTCAATAAGCCAAACGGCACGATCTCTAAGAGACGTTTGAATCTGTGGATCTATCTGTTCCTTACCGTGGCAACACTTATCGTTTACTGGCAGTTGATCAATCACGGATTTGTCAACTATGATGATGAGTTGTACGTCACCAAGAATTCTCATGTCCAGGCAGGCCTCTCCCTTAAAAATATAACATGGGCATTCAGTACGTTAGACGTGAGCAACTGGCATCCGTTAACCTGGTTGTCTCATATGCTGGTCTGTGAGCTTTTTGGGACCAACCCCCTCTGGCATCACTTGACCAGCCTGGCTTTTCACCTGGCAAGTGTCCTCCTCCTATTTCGTGTATTTCTCGGCATGACCGGTAATCCATGGCAAAGCGGCTTTGTTGCCGCCCTGTTTGCACTGCATCCCCTCAATGTAGAACCGGTTGTCTGGGTGTCGGAACGTAAAGGAATCCTGTGCACCTTTTTCTGGATGCTTACCCTGTGGAGTTATCTCCGATATCTGGAACATCCCAAGATCCTGAGATATCTGTTGATCCTTTGCTTTTTTGTCCTGGGCTTTATGGCCAAACCCATGATCGTGACCCTCCCCTTTGTAATGCTCCTTCTGGACTTTTGGCCACTTCATCGATTTCAACCCGGGAAACCGAGCCCTGGTCGTGGTAGGAAGCCAAAATCCTTTGATCTGCGCCTGGTCTGGGAAAAAATCCCCTTATTCTTCCTTGTGGGACTTATGAGTGTTGTAGGTTACCTGGCCCAAGAGAGTGGCGGGTCGCTCTCCACCGTGGAGGCTTTACCCTTTGGCATCAGAGTCTCCAATGCCCTGGTTTCCTATATCCTCTATCTTTGGAAAATGATCTGGCCCAACAACCTGTCTGTCTTTTATCCCTATGAGGCAATTCCGGTTTGGCAGGTGATCGGGGCCGGTCTCTTATTAGCGGCAGTATCTTTTTTGGTGGTAGCAGCTCGAAAAAGCCGGCCCTATCTCGCAGTAGGATGGTTCTGGTATATGGGGTCCTTCGTACCCGTGATCCAGATAGTACCGGTGGGCATGCATTCCATGGCAGACCGGTACGCCTATGTCCCACTCATCGGCATTTTTATTATGGTTGCCTGGGGCGTCCCCGATCTCCTGGCCCGATCGCTTCGTGCAAAAAGGGTGATAGTGTGTGCAGGGGTTCTCTGTCTTATTTTACTCGCAGTTATCACCTGGAAACAGTTGGGTCACTGGGCCAGCAGCATGACGCTCTTTCAACATTCACTCAGTGTGGTGCCTAATAATTACGTAGGGCACAACGGTTTGGCCCGTGCTCTTGAAGAAAGGGGCAAGACCGCTGAGGCCATCGGTCATTTTAGAGAGGCCTTGCGCATCAAACCGGGGTTTACTGACGGCCGCTATAATCTGGCCCGGATCCTGGCAGCCCAGGGAAAACAGGATGAAGCGATCCGCCTCTATTCCGAGGCCCTGAAACGAAGACCCGGGTTTGTCCAGGCCCGCATCAACCTGGCAAATATACTCGCGGATCAAGGCCGGTTGGAGGAGGCCATTGAGCACTATAACAAAGCGTTGCAGGTCAAGGGTGGAAATGCCAATGCCTATTATAATCTGGGAAACGTACTGGCGCTCGCAGGAAAGACCGAAGAAGCAATAAAACACTATCTTCAGGCGATCCGTCTGGACTCCAACCACGCAAACGCCCACTACAACCTCGGTAATGCACTGGCGAAACAGGGAAAATCAGAAGATGCGATCCGTCATTATTCCGAGGCATTGCGTATAAGGCCCGATTTTGTTGAGGCCATGGTTAATTTAGGCAATTCATTGGCAAAGGGAGGCTCGACATCGACGGCCGTAAAACACTACATGGAGGCCTTGCGCCTGAGGCCCGACTATGTCAAGGCGCACTGGAGCCTGGCCTTCACCTTTTCGAAGCAGGGGAGGCATGATGATGCCGTCAGGCACTTCTATGAGATCATTCGCCTCATGCCTGATGACCCCTATGCCCATTATTCCCTGGGAAGCGCACTTTCAGATGATGGAAAGGGAGAAGATGCGATCCGCCGCTATTCCGAGGCCTTACGAATAAAACCCGATTTTGCAGAGGCCCATATGGGCCTGGCCGACGAATTGGCAGAGCAGGGTAAGACCGCTCTGGCCATCCAACATTACCGGGAGGCCATAAGGATAAATCCTGTTGTCACCCCCATTGCCTATTATAATATGGCCTGTATCTATGCCCTTCAAAACATGGTGGAACAATCAATAGCGTGTCTCGACAAGGCCATCAAGAGCGGGTTCCATGACTGGCATCTCGTCAAAACCGATAATGATTTACAGAATATTCGGGGGACCTCCTCCTATAAGAAGCTGATGTCAGGGAATTGATGTCCGAAACCATTAACGAGGAATTTGCATGAAAAATGTATTGATCACAGGGGGCGCAGGGTTTGTGGGTACCAACCTGGCCATTTTTTTGAAACAAGATCACCCATCCTGGACGATTATTTCCTTAGACAACCTCCACCGCCGCGGATCGGAACTGAATGTTCCGAGACTCCGAGAAAACGGAATTCAATTTACTCACGGCGATGTGCGGATCAGGGAAGACATCGAGGGTGTCGGCGCCTTTGATCTGCTGATCGAATGTTCGGCCGAGCCATCGGTATTGGCCGGCTATGACGGTTCTCCGGTCTATCCGGTCCAGACGAACCTCATAGGAACTCTCAACTGTATGGAGGCCTGCCGCAAGCAAGAGGCGGAAATCCTGTTTCTCTCCACAAGCCGTGTCTATCCCATGCAGATGATCAACGACCTGACCTACATAGAGGAAGAAACGCGGCTTGACCTGGACCCGGGCCAAAACCTTCCTGGAGTCTCGCCATTCGGATTCAGCGAAGACGTCCCCCTTACAGGCGTCCGTTCCTTTTATGGAGCAACAAAGCTTTGTTCCGAATTCATCATCCAGGAATATATGGCTGCATACGGAATCCGGGGTGTGATCCTCCGCTGCGGCGTTCTCACAGGTCCCTGGCAAATGGGGAAGGTGGACCAGGGATTTGTGGTGTTATGGCTGGCAAGACATCTGTGGCCGGGCAGACTGGCTTACATCGGATATGACGGAAAAGGAAAGCAGGTTCGGGACATCCTTCATGTGAATGATCTCTATGCCCTTGTGGCTGTGCTTCTGGACCAGATGGAGGAGATCTCCGGGGCGGTCTTTAATGTCGGGGGTGGCAGAGACTGCACTGTTTCTCTTTGTGAACTGACCAAAATATGTCAGGAGATCACAGGCAACAAGATCCCTGTTGACTCAGTGATGGAAACCAGAAAAGCGGATATTCCTTACTACGTGAGTGACTGCCGCAGGGTACAGCAAAGAACCGGTTGGAAACCCCGCTGGGAGGTTGCTGACATGGTTTTGGATATATACGGATGGCTCCGGGATCATGAGGCCTTGCTGAGGCCGATCCTGGAAGAAAAATAGAAACAGAGGAAACCAGAGAAGATGGATGTGGCAATGATCACCGGTTCCGCCGGTCTGATTGGTTCTGAGTCCGTATATTTATTTGCTGAAAAAGGTCTTGAAGTCATTGGAATTGATAATGATATGCGAAGGTATTTTTTTGGTGATGAGGCCTCCACCGCCTGGAACGTGGCCATCCTCAAGGAAAAAGTGCCCGGGTACCATCACCTGCATGAGGATATTCGTGACCTAAAGGCCATGGAGCGGGTCTTTTCTGAATACAGCTCCGACATCAGGGTGGTTGTTCACAATGCCGCCCAGCCATCCCATGACTGGGCGGCCAAGGAACCTTTCACCGATTTTTCGGTAAATGCCAATGGGACGCTGGTACTCCTTGAAATGACGCGAAAATATTGTCCTGATGCCGTATTTATTTTTACCTCAACCAACAAGGTTTATGGCGATACCCCCAACAGACTGCCTCTGATCGAGCAGGAAACACGCTGGGAGCCGGATCCGTCACACGCCTTTGCGGCCCGGGGTATCGATGAAACCATGAGTCTGGATCAGTGCAAACACAGCCTCTTCGGCGCTTCCAAGGTGGCTGCGGATGTACTTGTCCAGGAATACGGGCGGTATTTCTGCATGAATACGGTCTGCTTTCGCTGCGGCTGTTTAACCGGACCCAACCACTCCGCCACTCAGTTGCATGGTTTTCTGGCTTACCTCATGAAATGCGCCATTTCACGAGGGCATTATACTGTTTTCGGCTATAAGGGCAAACAGGTTAGAGATAACATCCACAGCCGCGATCTGGTAGAGATGTTCTGGCATTTTTATCAAAATCCGCGATCGGGCGAGGTCTACAACACAGGCGGCAGTCGCCATTCCAACTGCTCCATGATAGAGGCCATTGACGCTTGTCAAGAGATTACAGGCAACAAGATCTCGTGGTCCTACTCTGAGAACCATCGTGTAGGTGACCATAAGTGGTGGATCAGCGATATTTCCAAGTTTAAAGACCATTATCCAGAATGGAATTTCCGCTATGGCTTAGACAATATCTTTGAACAGCTCTTCAGGGAGATCGGAAAGAGGCTATGAAACTATCCCTGATCATTCCTGCCCATAATGAAGAGGATTCTATTGAAAGGACCCTTTTAGGCCTTGTTTATCACCTGCGACGGGCTGCCATCCCATCCGAAATCCTGGTTGTCAATGATAACAGTACGGATGCAACAGGGTCCACTCTTAAGAGGATTTCTTCCGAATATTCTGAAATAACAACCATGAACAATATCTCCTCCAAAGGATTTGGCTTTGCCGTTCGTAAGGGTCTTGAGAACTTTACCGGAGATGTGGTGGCCATTGTCATGGGAGACGGTTCAGACGCTCCCAAAGATGTGGTGAGGTTTTTCAAAAAGATCAGCGAGGGTTATGACTGTGTTTTTGGCTCCCGGTTTGTGAAAGGCGGCACTGTTCACGGTTATCCCTTTCACAAACTCATCCTGAACCGGGTAGTCAATCAATGGATCCGTCTCATATTCGGGATAAAATACAATGACGTCACCAACGCCTTTAAGATGTATCACCGGGACACCATCCAGGGCCTTCGGCCCTTTCTCAGCCACCATTTTAACCTGACCGTGGAACTTCCACTCAAGGCCATTACCCGGGGGTATTCCTATACCGTCTTACCCAATTCCTGGACGAACCGTAAGACCGGCAAATCGAAACTTAAGATAAAAGAGATGGGGAGTCGATACCTTTTTATCGTGCTTTATTGCCTGATCGAAAAATGGCTTTCAGTGGGAGACTACAATAAGACAAGAAACTAATCAAAGTTTGACCCCTATTTCTGGGTTTGACATTTCTGCACATTTAAGGCAAAAAGTCTTCAGAATATTTTACAGGATGAGTGCTGGACCTTATTGCTGGCTTTGAGAAAGGAGTTAAAAATGTCATACGACCTTACTGAAGAACAACAGATGCTAAAAGATACCGTTGCACGCATAGCCAAAGAGCAGATTGCGCCGGGCGCTGAAAAACGGGATGAAGAGGCAAAATTCCCCTGGGATATGGTGGAGGTGCTCAGGGAAAATGCCCTGTTTGGCGCAGATTTCCCTGAGAAATATGGGGGCTCTGAGATGGGCCTTTTCTCCCTCTGTCTCATCGTAGAGGAAATCGCCAAAGCCTGTGCATCCACTTCCGTGATACTAATGGTACATGAACTGGGAACCATGCCGATCATGCTTGCCGGGAATGACGAGCAGAAGGATAAGTATTTCCCAAAACTGGCAACGGGTGAACATCTTGTGGCCTTTGGTTTGACCGAACCAAATGCCGGGTCTGATGTCTCCGGACTCAAAACTAAGGCTGTCAGAGATGGCGACGATTATGTTATCAACGGCACCAAGACGTTCATCTCCCATGCCGATGTTGCTGAGGTGATCTGTATTGCCGCAAGAACAGATACATCCGTGCCTGCTACTAAAGGCACCGGTATTTTCATCGTGGAAAAAGGAACTCCCGGA